>Ga0163144_10004233_pt1 | contig 32392 bp, 24 predicted proteins | sample OliLak19BULKMAT1_FD_123175 | JGI IMG/M metagenome (GOLD analysis project Ga0163144, IMG submission 123175) | Freshwater microbial mat bacterial communities from Lake Vanda, McMurdo Dry Valleys, Antarctica - Oligotrophic Lake LV.19.BULKMAT1 | ecosystem: Environmental > Aquatic > Freshwater >... | reverse complement strand
GTGGTTGATAGTGACCGTATGAGTCCGTTTATGATTTTGGCAACTTCGTTGCATTACTCGATCAAAGGATTCGCTTCTTCCTTATTCAGGAATTCCAGGCGTTCCGATAAGCCGATTTGGGTTTCGAATTCATGGAGTGAGCCACGTGCCATGTACACGAAACGCCGGAAATCATCATGCTTTCCTCGTTCTTGCCCTTCGGCGAGATTCGATGGAACTGAAACGACCGCGCGTCGCATCTGCGACATCAACCCAAATTGTTCGGTGTTCGGAAATCCGGCGGTCACCGTATAAACAACAACGGATAACTCCATGGATTTCTGCCACGCGACCAAGCCCCGAAAACTCTGAAAAGCCATAATCAGCCTCAGTGGTCAGGAGTCAGTAGGAAACGGGCCATGGAAAATATCGCTGACAGTGAATTCGACCAATTTGTCTTAACTGCTTACCTGTCTCCTGACCCCTGCTATCGAACCTTCCGCAACATCAGCACCGTAATCCCCAAGACGGCCGCACACGCCGGCAGGACGAGCAGCAGGCCCTGCCGCCAGAGGCGCGCGTGGGTGGGCGTCAGGTCCGCGCGGGGGTAGCGCCATTTTTCGGCTTCGGGCTTGTCCGAGGGGAGGCGTTCGTCCCGCTTCAGTTGCCAGTTCAGCGTGTGAACGAGCAGGGTTTCCTGGGCGGCGTCGATGGTTTTGCCCGCGAACAGTCCGCCGTGGCCGTAGACGGCGACGCGGACTTTGGGTCGCTTCGTCAGGTCGGCGGCGGCGGACAACAAGGCCGCGGAAATGCCGCCGTCGAAGGGCAGAGCCAAGGCGGCGATGGCTTCCTGGTCGACGAGTTTGATTCCGGTCGCGTCCTTGGCTGCCATCCAATCGGCTGGGACGCTGATTTCCAGGGCAACGCCGACGACGAACGGTCCGCGGCGTTCCTCTTCGCGGGTGCCGCGCTTGGGATCGTCGGTCTTGGCAGGCTCGAACTTGGGCGGGCTGTCTTCGCCTGCCAGCGGGGAATCCTCGTTGAAGCTGGTCGGTCCGGTGGTCAGGATCGTCGGGTCGAACGCGGATCGCTCGGCCACGCCTGGTGCCAGGTCGATGGGGCGATGGCCGCCCTTACGGAGTTCGAGTTTACGGTCGACCGAGCGGGCTGTCGTGCGGTAGGCGGCACCGATGGGGTTGGCCGCTTTGCCGGCGACTTCGGGGATGTCGAAGATCAAAGGCGTCGGCTTGACGGCGACGCCGAACTCCTGGCCGGCGCGTTCGCCGATGGCGGTCGCTTCCTCGTCGGTGAGGATCGTCTGCCGACCCAGAAGTATCCCGAACTGAGGGAGCAGTTTCTCGACGTCATCCGGTCCTTCGGCGGGTCCGTTGCGGCCTTCGCCGACGGGAGGGCCGAAGGCGAACAGCACCGGCTTGCCCGCTTTCATGAATTCCTGCACGACCTCGGCCTGATCCTTGGAGAGGTTGAAGATCGCCGGCGGAATCACGTCCCCGCGGACGATGTCCGTCACCGTCAACCGCGGCACGATCAGGATATCGCAGTCGTCCACATAGGCTTTGAGCTTGGCCTTCACGTCCACGGTGCGGCGGCTTTCGACCGAGCGTTCATCGCGAAGCAGTTCGCGGTAGTTGTCGCCCGCTTCGGTGAGTTGCGGCTGCAGTTCGACCAGTTCGACCTTGAACTCCTCCAACTTCGGCTTGAGGTCGCCGAAGACTTGGCGAACCTGGGCTTCGCTTTGGATCCGGCCGCGGACGTAGCCCTGCAAGGCCCGGGCGGCGTCGGTGAGTGCGGTACGCTTCTCGTCGTTGGTCTTGGCGGCATCCGCTTTCGCGATCGCCGTTTCGACGGTTTTCAAGTCCTTGACCAGTTCGCGGATCAGGCTCTCGCGGTTGGCTACGGCGAGGGTGAGCAGGTTGTAGCGGGCTTCGCCGCGGTCCAGTTCGCTTTCCTCGTAGGTGGTCGCCGCCGGGGTGGGTGGGCCGCCGCGGCTCCATTTTTTGAGGATGATGTCGGTCACTTCGAAGCCGTTGCGTTCGAGCGCCGCCCGCATCCCGGAGGACGAGTATTCGTCGATCGACTCGCGGCTGGTCAACAGCGGGTGAATGACGGCGAGGCCGACGCGCGGCTTGCGTTCCTCGAGTGTCAGCAACTTGCGGACGAAGACTTCCGGCCCGCGCGGGATCAGCACCAGGTTGCCGCCGCCGATGGCTCCGGGGCCGAAGGCCACGCCGCCGACAATGGCTGCGGCGCGCTCGCGTTCCACGGTGGTCGCTTCCTTGGAGGCGGTCTTGTCGAGTTGGTAGAAGTCCCGGAACGCAAGCCGGGCAATGGTGGCCGGATAGACCAGCGACTTGTCCGCGTCGTCCGGGTCGGTCAGCACCGCCGGCCGGGGCCCGATGCCGGTGCTCAGCCGCGTGCCTTCCACTCGGCTCTTGAGTTGCACCTTTTCATCGGCGTAGAAGAAGATGCTGTTTTCCGGCGCCTTGCCGAGGGCTTCAGCCAACCCCGGTCGGCGGCGGGTGAGGTCGCGGAGCGCCCGGTCGTAGCCGGTGTCCTTGGTGTCCAGCACGACGACGTTGAAGCGCGGGCCGAACTCGCGGAGTTGGCCGACGAGGTCATTCACCTTTTCCACGACTTTGGCTTCGGCCGCGTTGTCGTAGGCATCGGCTTGGTCCGTCAACAATCCCGCGGGCTTGCTTTGGCGCAGTACGACGATGGTCGTCGGGCTGTCTGCCCGCAGCCGCTTGAGATCCGCGAGCAGCTCGTTGGACAGGGTGAAGCGGGCATCGCGGGTGAGATCGAACCGCTCGGCCGTCGTGCGGCTGACCAGGTTGACGATGACCAGAAGGGCGATCGCCAAGCCGATCTGCAGCAGCGCGTTCACACCCAACAGCGTGCGGCCGAAGGCAACCAGCACAAAGGCGGCGATCACTTCGACAATCAGAAGCACCAGCACGATCGCGGTACAGACCACGAACACCCAGGCGGAGACGCTGAGCACGGAATGCTCGGTCGCTTCCAAGAGTCCGCGGATGGTACCGACGGGGTCGGCGGCGGTGAGCACATCCGACAAACTCAGGCCGGACATGATCAGACCGACCAACGCGAACAATCCCAGAGCCCGCCCAAAAAATCGGGCGCGGTTGCCGAAGGTGTTTTTGTGGCGGTCGTCGTTCTTCGCCCGCAGCGCGGCGGGGATCTTGGCAGGTGTCTCGTTCATGGTGCGTTTTCCTTAGGCTCGCAGGCGCCGGGTTTCGAGGGATACCACCGTGAGGAACAAACAGAAGGCAGCCGTGCTCACGTACAGCACGAGATGGCGCGTATCCAAAATGCCGCGGGTGAAGTCCGTGCGGAAGTGGTTGGGGACGCTCAGGAACGTCACCAGCTTGGCCCACCAGCTTTCCGTCGCCAACTCCTGGGCCCCGAACGCCGTAGCGACGAAGACCAGCGACGCACACATGGCGATGAGTGCCGCCACCAGCTGGCTTTTCACCAGACTGCTGACGAGCAGACCGATGGCCAGGAACATCGCCCCGGCAAAGAAGACGCCGACATAACTGGTGACCACCGGCCACGGGTCGATCCCCGCAACCCAGCCACCGTCGGCATTGCGGTGCAGGTCGATCAGCACCGGCACCGCTGCGAGCGTGGGCAGCCAGAGCACGACGTAGAACATCAACGAGCCGATGTACTTCCCGGCCACGACCTGCCAATCCCGGATGGGTGCCGTGAGCAGCATTTCCAGCGTCCCCGTGCCGCGTTCCTCGGCGATCAGGCGCATGGTCAAAAGCGGCGGAATGGTCAGGAAGATCAGCCAGAATTCCTTGCCGCCCAGCAGTCCCTGCATGGGATACTCGATGCCGCGCGGCCCCGTCTCGGTGAGCTGACCCAGCGTCAGCGAGAAGAGATACCCGGTGACGATGAGAAACACCGCCGACGCCACATAGGCGATCGGGCTGAGGAAGTATGCCGAGAATTCGCGGCAAATCAGGGTCATCAGTGGGCGCATATTCTTACGTCTCGGCGAGCGGGGGACGTCAGTCCCCTGAGGAGTTCGTGTGATCGGCGATTAGGCACGCCATCGCCGGCAGCAAGATGCGCTCAGGGGACTGACGTCCCCCGCTCGCCGTGCAAAAAATCAAATCCCTTCGCGCCCGGTGAGGCGGATGAAGATGTCTTCGAGGTTGTTGTTCTTGTGTTTGGCCCGCACTTCAGCCAGCGTGCCGGCTTCCGCCACGCGACCGCGGTCGATCATGATGATCGAGTCGCACGCCATTTCCACTTCGCTGAGAATGTGGGTGCTGAGCAGCATCGTGTGTTGGGCGCCGAGTTCACGGATCAGCTTGCGGGTTTCCCGAATCTGCGTCGGGTCCAGGCCCGCCGTCGGTTCGTCGAGAATCAGTACCGGTGGGTCGGCCAAGAGCGCATCGGCGAGACCCACGCGCTGACGATAGCCCTTGGATAAGGTTCCGATGAGTTGCCGGCGGACGTCCGTCAGCCAGCATTTGCTCAGCACGTAGTCGATGCGCTTGCGCCGCATACCCCAGCCGAGGCCTTTCAGCCCGGCACGGAACTTCAGATATTCCTCGACGCGAAGCTCGGGATAAAGCGGGCAGCTTTCCGGCATGTAGCCGATGCTGCGCCGCACCGGAATCGGATCCCGGAACACATCGTGCCCGTTGATGATCGCCCGCCCGCCGGTGGCGGTCAGGTAGCCCGCGAGGATCCGCATCGTCGTCGATTTCCCCGCGCCGTTCGGCCCGAGAAATCCCACGACGCTCCGCTTGGCGACTTCGAACGACACATCGCGTACGGCCGGATATTCGCCGTAGTACTTGGTCAGAGACTCGACTGTGATCATGCCGGCTCTCCGAGGTTCGGTCGCAACTGATGTAGCGATTTCCCGACTCTGCGGCGAGCGGCGTTTGAGGTAGTCGTACTGAAGAAGCAATGTGATGTGGTCAGGCTTCAGCTGCCGGCAACCGTTGTCGGATGGGCCAACCAAGCGCTGCCCGCGGCGGCGGCAGTGAAGGTTTCGGGGATGGGGACGGTGCGGCCGGTGGCCCACTGGAAGACGCGCTTGGCGGTTTCGGCGGCCTGTTTGGTGTTCGGCTGAACTTGGCCTTTCGGCAGGCCCATGTCCTGCCCCAGATATTGCTGCACCAGCCGGGCGATGGCCAAGGCGGTTTCGCGGTTCGATTGTCGGCCGAGTCCGCGGAGGACGTCGACCGCATCCGGGTTCTGCGGGTTCCACACCAGAAGCATCTCGGCGGCGAGGATGCGCAACGGGCCGGGTTGGTCGATGTCCGTCATGCGGTCGAGCAGATCGGGCGTGATGAAGTTCAAACCGCGGAGCAGGTGCGCCAGGTCGACGCGGACGGCTGGGGGCGTTTGCGCGTCCGTGATCTGGCGGCCGATCTCGGCGGCGAGCGTCGGGTGGCTGCCGGTGTTCAGCAAGGTGCCGTAATGCGCGACTATGGCTTTGCCGGCGCGATCCCCCAGCGGCTCCGGCTCGGCGGCCCAAGTCGTGAGGTCGCAGACGGCAGCTTCGCACCAGCGGCCGGCGGCAGATCGGAACAGCGGCTCGTTGCTTTGGGCGGCCAGCGATTCCCGGACCGCATCGCGGATCAGCGGCCAGCGGTGATCGTCGTGCAGCGGTATCGTTTGAGCAGCGGCCTTGCGGACTTCCGGCACGCGATCCTTGAGGAAGTCCGCCGTGGCCGCGACGACGCCGCCGTCGGCGACGTTGCCGAGGCAGAGCAGACCGGCGATCCGGACCTGGTCGTCCTGAGCCGTGTCGATGCGGTCGAGAATCAGTTCGGCTTCGTTGGTCCGCCAATAACTTCGCTGCTGCAGAGCCGTCAGCGCGGCGACGACGATCGACGGCCGCGGGTGACTGAGCAACAATATGGCCGGGCCTGGGTCGTGCTGCAACACGTCCTGTAAGGCCAGAATCTCAGGAAGGTCGGTATAATCCTTCGCCTGATCCGGATAGTCGTGGCGAGCCGTCAGACGGCGACAGAGTTCCCGAGCGCGCCGGCGGGGTGCCAAGCCTGTCCGTTGAAGGTCGTGTTGGACAAACAGACCGACTGCGATCAATAGACACAAGCCGCGGGCACTGCGGCCGAAACCTTCCGGTTCGTTCCGGGTCACGAACCAGAGCCAGCCCAACGCCATCAGATAGAGGAGAATGAGCAGACCACTGACGGGCGGCTGCCAAACGCGGCGATACGGCAAGAACAGCAATGCCGCCAGAAGCTCGGCAAAGGCGCCCACCGCAGCGAGCGTGGATTCATACACGAGGGCGGTCAGCCCAAGGCCGACTGCCGGGGCGGCAATCAGCACCAGACTGGCGAATTGGCTCAGATTGCCGAGATGGCTTCGGCGGTGAGTCGAAGGCTCCGCGTTCATCATTGCTCCTGCCGGGTTGCATGGTCGCCCCGTTCGACAAGCTTAGTTCATGCTTTGCCGTCGCGTCGGGCGGCGCGACATTTCTTTTCCCTGGCGTGAACGATTTTCCCCGCACGTCGTCGTACCAATGACGACCGGCGGCAAAGTTCGGCAAGGGGCGCGGGCTGTGCGGCGCCTGCTGATCGCAACCGTTGGGCCGACGCGGCGTACGCTCCCGATTCGGTCGGATTGCACCGACGGCGCTGATTGGGTTTGTGGTAGGGCAGCAGCTTTCGGCCCGCCTCGCAACTAACGAGCGCAGCAACCGGGCGCATGAATTATGCTCATAGCGGAATCTCTCGGTCCGGAGCGAAGTCGCACGCCGGATCGGGAGTAGGAACCAGAGAGAGGCCGCCGCTTTCCCGCATCCGCGAGTCGCACTCGCGGGGGAGACGGTCAGGAGGATGACAACGTGGCAGTGAATCAGCGGCGGTCCTCATCGGTGTCGGGTCGCAGTCGTCGGCCGAGCCTGCGTCTGGAAGTGTTGGAAGCGCGCGAGGTGCCGGCGATCATCCAGACGGGTCTGCCGTCGTGGCTGCCCTCCGGCGCAGCGCCGATCGTGAATTCCGAAGTCAGCGGACTCATCGGCACGCAGACGAACCCCGCTGCGGGCACCGTCTCCGCAGTCGCCGCACACCCGACCGACCCGAACATTCTCTTCGTCGCGGGCGCGGGCGGCGGCGTCTGGCGGACTTTGAACGCCACCGATCAGGATCCCGTTTACATCGCACTGACCGATTCCAGCCCGTCGCTCTCCGTCGCCTCGCTGGCCATCAATCCGAACAATCCGAACCAAGTGATCGCCGGCCTGGGCCAAGCGACGACCCTGGTGGGCTTGAGTTCCGGAGCCACGACCGGCGACCTCGTCGGCCTGCTTTACACCGAGAACGCGCTGGCCGCGTCCCCCTCGTTCCGGGTGCTCGGAGCCCAGCAGTTCTCCGGCATGACGATCGACGAGGTCGTGTTGCGGAACAACCTGATTCTCGTGCTCGCCTCCAACTCCAACGGCACCACGCAGACCAACGGCATCTTCGCAAGTCGGGACAACGGCCTGAGTTTCACCCAACTCGACAACACCGGTGGTCTCCCTGCCGCTCCGGTGAACTTCAACGAATACGAAGACCTCGTTCTCGATCCGGGCAACGCCAATCGAGCCTACCTCGTCGGCCCGAGTGGTTTGTTCCGGACGGACAACCTCTTCGCGATCGCGCCGAACTGGACGACGCTGACCAGTCCGCTCTTCACGATCGACTTCAACCTCGCCAACGCCCGGCTGGCGATCCACAACTCGACCGGCAACAACATCGTTTACCTGACGACCACAGCCCCCACGCGCTTGGGCAACATCCTAAGCGGCATGTTTTGGAGCAACAACCTCGGCGTCACCTGGAACGCGATGGACCTGCCGACGATCGTCAGCGGCGCCATTCCTTTGACCGATGCCTCGAATGCTTCACCGATCGCGATCACGTCCGCCTTCCACGGCCTGCAGACGGGCGACCGGGTGCAGATCGCCGGCGTGACGGGGAACCTCGCCGCCAACGGCGTCTGGACCGTCACCCGCACCGGGCAAGACACCTTCACGCTCGATCAGTCGGTCGGGACCGCACCGTACACCAACGGCGGAACGTTTCAGCTCATCACAGGCGTCAACGCGCTCGAACGGGCGGTGACCAATCTGGACATCATCGCGGATCCGGTCGATCCGAACCTCGTCTATGTCGCAGGCGATGTGCAGAACGTCAGCTTCGGCATCAACAGCGCCGGGGCGACGAGCTTCACCGCCGCGATTCTGCGCGGCGACCGCACCGCGCCGCGCGGCTTCGAGGCGATCGCGCCGTCATTCCAGTGGACGCCGATCACGGATACCTTCGCCCTCGGCACGGCCCCCGGCGGGTACAACCGGCAACTCGAGTTCGACGCCGCCGGCAACCTGATCGACGCCGATGAACTCGGCGTCTACAGCCGCCCGACCCCGAACCTGGACACGGCGGCGTGGTCCAGTCTCAACGGGAACCTCGGCCTCGTGCAGTTCAACAGCGTCAGTCAGGACACGGTCAACAACGTGCTCCTCGGCGGCACGCGAACGACCGGCGTCGCCCAGCAGCTCGACGGCACCGGACCCGCCGGCAACCCGATCTGGGAAACGACTCTCAATTCGGACTTCGGTTACTCCACCGTCGACAACACGTCGTCGCCCGGCAGTTCGATCCGCTACTCGGTCAGCTTCAACGGTTACACCGTGCTGCGCGAGGAGTACAACGACCAGAACGTGCAGATTGGTCAGACTCGCTTCGTCGCCTACGCTTCTCCAACCGATCCGATTTCGTTCAAGGGCGTCTTGTCTCCGGTCTTCCCGAATCGTCCCGGCAAGTTCGTGCTCAACGCCGTCGATCCGCGGCAGATGATGTTGGGGCTGAACGACAAGCTCTACGAGGACAACGACCCTGCCGGCTTCCCCGGCGACGTGGTCTCCAAGGTCGATCCGGCCGGCTTGAAGGGGAACATCAGCGCGTTGACCTACGGCGGCCGCCAGAACGGTCTGGACCTGACGCGGATTTCCTATGTGGGGACGGATACGGGCGAACTGTTCCTGCGCGGTGCGGCCGGCGGTTTCAACCAGCTTACCGCCCCCGGCGCCGGACCGATCCGCTCGATCGTCCAGGATCCGGACAACTGGCGCATCGTTTATATTCTCCAATCGCCGCTCGACGTGACCAACACGGGCAACGACACGCCGACGCAAATCTTCCTCTCCACCGATGCCGGGGCAACCTTCACGGAACTGACCGAAAATCTCATCAGTAGGGTTACCGATTCCAGCGGCAACATCGTCGGCGGGCTGTCGAGCCGGATTCATACGCTCGCAATCTGGGACTCGGCACCGCGCAGTTCGACCGGCGGCGGCACGGTCCTGCTCGCCGGCGGCGTCGGCGGCGTCTATCGCTACGTGCCCGCCATCGTCGACCCCAGCGTGCAGACCGGCGGCTGGACCGAATACGGCACCGCCCTTCCCAATGCCGTGGTCGGCGACCTGCAGGTTTACGGGAACCGCCTCGTGGCCGGTACGCTCGGCCGCGGCGCCTATGTGATCCCGGACATCGCGCCGACCATCAAAGTCGCGGCCGCGGTGACCGTCCAGGGCGACGGTGCCGACGACAGCTTCACCATGACGACGACCGGCGCCGGCTCGGTCGTCATCACGGACGGCAAGGGTGCGAGCCTGACGGTGCAGCGCAGTACCGGGGCCACCTTCCGCTTCCTCGGTTCGGGCGGTGCGGACACGATCTTCATCGCCGCCAGCGGGCAGACCGGCGGCGACCTGACCTTCGTGAACTCGAAGATCTTTGTCGATGCCGGGAACAACCCAGGCGATCGGCTCATCATCCGCAACGCCGCCCGGCCGGACGCCGTGACGGCGACGATCACGAACACGACCATCGGCGGCCCGAACGACAATCTCTTCGGCGGCGGCACCGTGCTGACCTACCAAGGCTTGGCGCTCGGTACGCTGGAACTCGACCTCGGCACGCAAGACTCCAACGGCAACCGCATCAATGTGCAATCGACCAGTGCCGCGACCACCAGCCTGTTCGGCAGCGGCGGCATCGACACCTTTTTCCTGAACAGCCTCGCGGGCACGGCGAGCGAGACCGGAAACCTCAACGGCATCAACGGCACGGTCGTCATCGAAGGCCGCAGCGGTTCCAATACGCTGGTCGTCAGCGACGCGTCGAGCACGGCGGGCAACGTCGCCGCCGCGATCACCGGCAGCCAGATCCTCGGCTTCGCCGGGCCGACCGATGCGGCCGTCATCAACTACACCAACATCAACGGGCTGACGGTGCGCGGCAGCAACTCGGCGGCACTCGCCGAGTTCTTCATCGTCCAATCGCCGACGAGTGCGATGACGCTCGATGCCGGGGCCGGGCCGGACATCGTCAACGTCCGCAGTCTGATCGCCGATGCGACGATCCTCGGCGGTGCCGACAACGACTCGATCCGCGTGGGCAGCAGTGCCGGGGTCAACAACGACGGCGACCTGACCGGCATCAACGCCCCGCTGACGGTGGATGGCGGCGAGGGGGCCAATCAGCTGATTCTGAGCAACTTCTCGAATCCGGTGTCCAATGCCGTGACCGTGGGTGCGTCGAGCCTGAGCGGAGCCGCGTCGGTCACGATCAACTATCGGAGCACCAACGGCACCTTTACCGCGACCGACGGCAGCGGCAACGGGCTGTGGTATCGCGGCAGCAACATCGCGGACGACTTCATCACCGTTTCGGGGACGCCCGCAGGCGGCCAAATCGGCATCGACGGCAACGGCGGCAACGACACGTTCAGCAACAACCTGCAGGACCTCGGCACCGGGTCGGACGTGACCTTCCGCGGCAACGCCGGCAACGACACGTTCAATCTCGATTCCGGCGTCTTCGGTGTGCTGTCCAACTTCCTCAGGGTCGTGGGCGGCGGCGGCATCGACCGGGCCACGGTGCTCGGCTTCCTCACCGAGGACAAGGGCATCCCGACGTTCACGGTCGCCAACACCGTGGACGGTGTGCTCACCAACGTCGGCAATGCGATCTTCACCAACACGCTTTCCAACTTGGACTACAACGGCCGCGGCGGCCGCAACCGCTTCGTCTATGCGGACGGCACCGGGACCGCACACGGCAGCTTCGACAATCCCGGTGCGGGCATCGTCGTGCAACCCAAGGCACCGAATGCCGCGGAGATCCGCCTGAGCGGCTTCGGGCCGATCGTCAACATCACGAACGTCAACGGCGGCGACGCCGACGGGCTAGTCATCAACGGCGACCCCACCGGCGTCGGGAACTCGGCCAAGGACACGCTGACCATCCTGGGCGTGAGCGACACCAATCTCGGCCGCAGCGATGAACTCCGCGAGACGACCGCCCCCATCGGGGCGGACAACATCGAGGTGTCCGATCAGTTCGTCGCCATCCGTAACGAGAGCCTCGGCCAACTCCGCTCGGTCGCACCGGGTCTCACCAACGGCCGGCAGACGTTAAGCCTGATTCTCGTGAAGGGCGGCGACGAAGCGGCGAAGGGGGACACGTTCAGCGTCATCCCGTCGGCCGCAGTCAACCTCTTCGTCGACGGCGGCGGGCCGACGCGGAAGCGCAACGGCGATCAGCTCGACGTGAACACGACCGAAACGCGGACGCTGGAACGGGTCAACGACCCGGCCCTCGGCCCACCGCAGACGCGGATCGTCACCGCCTCGGGTGCCTCGATCGGCTTCACCGGCTTCGAGAACACGGGTGCCGCCCGCAGCATCTACGCCGTGGGGGCCGATGCCGGCGGCGGACCGCGGGTCCGCGTGTTCGACGCGCTGACCAAGGAAGTGCTGTTCGATCGCTTCGTCTACGCCGTCAACTTCACCGGCGGCGTCCGCGTGGCGACCGGCGACGTGACCGGAGACGGCGTGCCGGACCTGGTGGTGGCAGCCGGTATCGGCGGCGGCCCGCACGTGCAGGTCTTCGACGGCGTCGACTTCACCCAAGTCGGCAACTTCTTCGCCTACGAATCGGTCTTCTCCGGCGGCGTCTTCATCGCCATCGGCGACCTGACCGGCGACGGCAAGGCCGAAATCGTCACGGGTACGGGCGACGGCGGCGGACCGGTGGTGAAGGCCTTCGACTTCACCGGCCGGGCACTGACGGCCTTCTTCGCTTACGACAAAACCTTCCGCGGCGGTGTCCGCGTCGCCGCCGGAGACGTGAACGGCGATGGCCGGGATGACTTCATCACCGGGGCCGGCGTGGGCGGCGGCCCGCACGTCCGCGTCTTCAACTCGAACGACCTGAGCGTGTTGACCCAGTTCTTCGCCTACGAGGATGAATACCGCGACGGCATCTACGTCGCGGCAGGCGACCTCGACGGCGACGGCATCGCCGAGATCGTCGTTGGCCCCGGCGGCGACACCAGGCCCGAACTGCGCATCCGTACCACCCGCGGCGGTGTGGCTTTTTCGTCCCTGAGCGTATTCGACATCGGCATCATAGGCGCGCCGGACGAACTGCCGAGGACATCGCCCGCGGTGCTGACGGCCATCGGCCAACCCTCGCGGGAAATCGGCGGCATCCGCGTGGCGACGGCCGACCTGGATCTCGACGGCAACCGCCAAATCATCACCAGCCGCGGCCCCGGCTACACCCCCCGCATCCGCGGCTACACGATCAACCCCCTAGCCGAAGCCGGCAACTTCCTAGCCTTCGAAACCGAATTCGACGGCGGCGTGTACGTGGGGTAGGTAAGGGAACAAAAACTTACGAAGCCGACGCATCTCCCCGCATCTCCCGAAGGGCGGTGCGGTCGACTCTTTAAACATGATAGTTCGCCGTTCACGGTTCACGGGAGCGGTAAGATTCGGAGCGAAACTCCGAGTTTATTTCGAAACCACCATTCCAAGCTATCTGACGACTCGGCCCAGCCGTGACCTGATCCGGGCAGCGTATGTAACTGCGTCAGACGGCCCTTTGGTGGGCATGTACAACACAGCGTCCACCCTGTCCACTGAAGTGTGGTCCGGCAAGCCCGAGCTGGACTTCGACGTGTCGATCAAGCAGTCGGCAGCGATCGCTTTGTTTCGTGCGTCCAGCCCGTCGATTGAGAATGATGATGTCGCGTCACCGTGATCTCTGCGGTGACGATCTTCCTGGGTTCACTCCGGCGCGGCGACTTCGTCGATGACTTTGTCCACCCCGTTCGTGTTGGCGGCGATGTCGAGCGCTTTGCGGGCGATCTCGCGGGTTCCGACGATGCCGCGGATGCGGACTTCGCCGGGGACCGGGCCGGGGAGCACGTCGATCTCAATGCCGCTGAGGGACTTCTCGCTTTGAATCCGCAGCCTCACGCGCTCCTCCAGCGGGAAGCGGTCGCCGATCTTGAAGGTCGTCATCGGCCCGGCAAGGTTGGAGCGGTCCGGCAAAGCGGCGGTCGTTTTGCGGCCGACGACGCTGCCGATGCGGGCGAGAATGTCCGCGTCCGTCGATTTCCCGCCCGCCAGTGAGCCGGCGACGATCAGGACCAGCAGAATCCCGGCAATGATTGATTTTCCCATGGCACGAACTTAGCACACTTCCGGAGGACGGGCCTAAGTGCACCTTCGTACAATGGCGAAATCGTCGAGTCTCTCCACCGGATTTTTCGGAGCAAACCATGAAGTGGGATGAAAGCCAAGCCAGCGGCAACGTCGAGGACCGTCGCGGCATGAAGGCGGGGCCGTTGGCCGCCGGCGGCGGCATTCTCAGTCTCGTCATCGCGGTGGGGGCCTACTTCATTCTCGGATTGAACCCCCAGCAGGCGCAGCAGCTCGGCCAAGCCGTCGGCGGACAGGTCAACAAGGGCGCTGAGCAGGGCGAGAACAAGGATGCACCCGACGACCGCGTCCGCAAGTTCGCCAAGACCATGATCGGCATGAACGACAAGGTCTGGGAAGCCGAGTTGCCGAAGAACGGCTTCAAGTACGCGAACGCCAAGGGCGTCATCTTCGACAAGGCCCAAGTGCAGTCCGGCTGCGGGGTCGCTCCCTCGGGGGCCGGGCCGTTCTACTGCCCGGCGGACAAGACGCTCTATTACAACCCGGCTTTCTTCGTCGAACTCGAACAGAAGCTCGGCGGCTCCGCGGCCGAGTTCAGCCAGGCGTACGTCATCGCTCATGAGATCGGCCACCACGTCCAGAACCTCAACGGCTACAGCCAAAGGGTTGACGCCAAGCGCGGCACGCGGCAGGAGAACGACTACTCCGTGCGCCTCGAACTCCAGGCCGACTACCTCGCCGGCTGCTGGGCCTACCACGCCCACAAACGCTTCAGCATCCTCGAACGCGGCGACGTCGAAGCCGCGATCAAAAGTGCGGACGCCATCGGCGACGACCGCCTGCAGTCCCGCGGCGGCAACTTCGCCCGCCCGGAAAGCTTCACCCACGGCACCAGCGCCCAACGCAAGAAGTGGTTCAAAAAGGGCTACGACACGGGCGACGTTTCCAAGAAAGCCCTCGATTATTTCTTCGAAATCGGCAACTCGGGCGATCTGTAGGCCATACTTCCAAAGTTGTCAGTGGCGGCTGTAAGCCGGGCGAAGTTCATGACTCGAGCCGTGCGTGCAGTATTGTCTTGACGCTCGGCGAAGAAAGGCGTAATTGATGTCGTCGCGATTGCACGATGTCGTGGGATGGACCCTTGTTGAAGCGGAAGAGCTGCTGAAGCCGCTACGGCTCATACCCGAGAATCGCCCGGAAGAATTGGTGCGGAAAAACATCGAGATCCGCGGCAATCCCTATCAACTGCGTTCGGCGGGTTGGACGGACGAACGCGGCACGTTGAACGTGAAGTATTGCCGCATGCAGTCCGGCAAGCTGGATATCGCCATGCTGATGGTCTATCCGACAACTCGCCCGGATTTGCTTCCGGTATTCGTCGCCGAATGGGTTGTCGTGGGTGACCGGTGTCGAGTGGCCGTTCTGGATGTCCATACGGCCGGCAAGCAACCGAAACTGGATCGTGAACTCGCCGAGGCGTTCGACCCCATCGGTGAACGGCGGCAGAAGCAACTGCCGACCGATACCGACTGCCCGGAATGGTTTCGCGAACTTTCGAAACCATGGGCGATCTTCTCGAGTTGTACGATCGACCGAGCAGGGGCGCTTCATGAGGCTTTCCGAGAATACCTTCAAGCGTCGGTGGATCTGTACTTCCTCCCACGTCAATCGCTCTGCGAAGGCGGGCCTGAAGCCGACAGCGTGGTGAAGTACAAACACTACGGTTTTGCTCATACCCCCGGCCGCGCCATTCTCCACACGACATTCGGTGCCGAATACGCGGAAGCGTTCCTGAGATGGCACTTCGGCCCGCCGAACCAGTCAATGCAGCAGCCGGCGGAGGAGGCTTCGATTCCGGGAATCGAAGCCCACCGGTAGCCGCGCCTACACGAAAACAGCCTGCGTCATATCCGGGGTGAATGGTTCGTTAGTCGTCCGGCTTCACGGTGGTCGGCTCGACGCTCTACTTCCAGGCGAACGACGGCGTGAATGTCCGCGAGTTCTGGAAGTCTGACGGCACGGCGTCGGGCACCGTCCCCCTCACGGACATCAACCCCGGGGTAAGTTTCTCGTCCCCAAACGACTTCACGGTCGTCGGTTCGACGCGCTATTTCACGGCTATCGATGCCAAAACCGGCGAACGATTTTTGCCCATTCCGTTCCCACACAATTGCGGATTGCGCGCACGCGCTTTATCCTGCCAATCCGCGAGTCGATTTGACTGAAGAGGCCTCGCAGCACCGACTTTAGTGTGTGAGGCAACGGTCACTCAAGCCTGATTCGGCGGCAAGGATCGCATGCGGGCGGCGAAGAACGGATCGGACACACAGACTGCGGGAGGTCGATCGATGCGTAAGTCGTTGCCTTGGGTCGCGAATCTGGCGACGCTGGTCCTTTTGACGACCAGCGTGTCGCCTTCCCAGTTCGCCGGTGCCATGGGTCATCCTATACATTGCGAATGAGGGCATCGGCATGAACGGCTCTGCATGTGGCGGTACCACTTCGCGTGCGGGGTGGTCGGCTTTGTTGATCGGAATAGCGGCGGGTTACGCGTTCCTGATCGGGCTGTACGTCGGGCTGGGAATGTAGTCGCGGACGCCGCTCCAGGTAGCTGCACCTGATCCGGGCCGGTCAGGCTTCCCCAACTGTGTAGCTTCATCGAGCGGCTAGTCCTACAGCCGTAGCTACAAGTCAGGCGGGTTTGCCCTCCGCTTCCGGTATTGATACTCGCGGGCGCGGTGCTGGGGCCGCCGACGCCAGGCCGACCACCGTAAGTCATCATGGTCGCCGCATTCTGAACCTCCCAAGGGATCAGCACAAGCGAAACTGTCATCTAGGATGATGAGTAATCTGCCAATTCTTGATCCGTTGCCACGAGCTCAGATAGCTTAATCATCCACAAGTCTTTATACTTCTTGGGAATATCAATTGTAATTTTTATAGATCCATCTAAATTATCGATCACGGAGTAGCTGCTTACACACTCCTGAACCATGCCAGTACTGTTGCTTTTCACTTAGGATCTACTCCATCAGGATAAATGCGCTTGTTGACGACCTCAACTTACTTGCCCGCACCACGTTGTACTCTACGATATGCGTATTAGGATTAGCATGTGGGGCCGTGTGCAAGAAGTCAAACCGCACTTCTCTTAGGCCGTCCGCTGACTGCACAATTGTGTCGCCAGCCGCGTTCTTGATGACTTTGGCATCTTTGCCAAGCCACTTGATTATTCCATTTGCGACATCGCCGACCTTATCCGCTCCACGGCCACCAAGCCCCGACCGATGACAAGTAGCGCCGAATCGGTCGATGCAGCAGACGGCGGGGCATGATTCGTTTCTGGGATTTCAGGTTTCGGCTGAGAATCGAAGAGCCGAGGGAACGAAGAAAGCCGCAGGCACCGCCTGCGGCTTTTCTCGTTTTCATTTCGCATTCCGCAATCGACATTCCGCATTTGACATGCGTTAGTCTTCCTTGATGATCTTGGAGAACTCGAAGGACTTGACGAAGTCCTTGGCCTTGTCGGTGTCTGCGAATTCGTCCGGGCCGGCGACCATGACCTGATAGAGGCGTGATTCGCGCATGACGATCAGGATGCGGAAGCGGATGCCTTCCTTCGCGTCCATCACCACTTCGCGGGCCGGGATCTTGTCCGGGCCGAACTTGGTGTTCTTCTTGGTGACGATCTCGCCCTTCTTGGAGACGCCGTCGACGGCGCCGTCGAGCACCTTGCCGAGGTTGTCCTCTTCGACTTCGATCGGGAAGTCGTTCCACATCACCATGAAGGCGTTGCCTTCCTTGGACTCGACCGAGTTGATGTTGAGTATGCTCTTGCCGGCGGCCGTCTTGAGTTCGGTCTCGCTCTGCTTGGGCTTGCCCGGGAAGGCGACGGTGAAACCGCCCGGCTTGTCGACGTACTTCTTGGCTTTGGCTTTGGCTTTGGGTTCCTGTTTGGTGTTCGGCTCCTGGGCGGTCGTCGCGGCATGGCAGGCGAGCACCATGCAGAGGGCCGCCAGCAGGCCGGTCGTCTTGCGGATCATCATCGGGTTCTCCATCGGATCGGAAACGGTGCGCATCGAAACTCGAATCACCTTACCGGAGCAGCGGACGCGAAGCAAGTATCCGGGATCGCCCAATCCCGGAGCGAGATGGACTTGGCGGCGCGTCCGGTATACCTTGGTACGGTCGCCGTGGGGACGTTTCCCGCCGCGGTTCGATTCGGAGGTGCCGGACGATGCGTAACATCCTGCCTGCGGCCGCAAGCCATTCCCGGTCGTTGGTCGTTGCCGTTGTGCTCGGCACGGCCCTTTCCGGCGGCACAACCCGCGCCGCCGGAACGGCCCCCATCCGCTCGCCCGGCATTTCGGAGCGGACTGAGCCGACGCCCGAAGCGATTCAGGCCATCACGCGGTATTGCCAAGCCTGCTGGCGCAATGCCCGCGTGCCCGCCGATCGCTGGCCGGACTGCACGCAGCAGGTCTTCACCCGTCTGCTGGAACGGCTCGACCCGGCCAAGTGGGATGGCCTGTTGAAGGACGAAGGTGACGATCGCCGCGAGTTCATCCGCGCCATCGACGCGGTGAAGAAGCAATCGCTGCGGACCAAGACCTTCGCCGAACTCAGCCTTGATGCCGCCGACTACCGCAACAGCAGCGACGCCGGCCGGCAGGACCTTTGGGACGCGGTGCACACCGCCGCACGGGATGTGCTGAGCGACCGCCAGCAGCGCATCGTCCAACTCAGTGCCTACGGCTGGGATGTTCCCGAGATCGCCGCCGAGCTGAACACAACTCCCGAGCGAATCTCGGACGAGAAGTACAAAGCCATCCGCAAACTCCGCGGCAAGCTGGGCGTTGAGGAGTGAGGCGAGTATCCGTTCCGGCGGCATTCGGCGGCACGCGCTTCCCCGTCCGCACGCTGCTCGATTATCTCGTCATCGGAGACGGACAAGGTAAGGTGTAAGCCATCCGAACCTGGACCTTCCGAACAGGTATGTGCTTGTTTCCGTCGGACTCGCCGCGAGATCCGAGCGGGCCGGTGGGCGGCTCGTCCGGCTTGTTCCGCTTCCCCTTCCTACAATTGCATAACGCAGCCCACGCCACGCACGGATCGCCACGCCCATGCCCGACCACGATTTGCCTCACAGCAGTTCCACCGTGGCACCGGGAACGACGGCCGGCAACGCGCTCAAGTCCCGCACGTTCATCGGCCTGCTGGTCGCCCAGTTCTTCGCGGCGTTCAACGATCAGGCGATCCATGCGGCCGGGATGTTCTTCGCCATCAACACGCAGACGCTGACCGAAGAAAACGCCATCACCCTGATGCCGATTCTCTTCTACGCGCCGTGGGCGCTGTTCTGCACCATCGCCGGCTACTTCGCGGACCGCTACTCGAAGCGGAACTCGCTGATCTTCTGGAAAGTGGCCGAGGTCGGCATCGCGGCGGTCGCCATGCTCGGCTTCTACCTCGGCCGCAACGGCGACGCCAATCTCGGCGCGGGGCTGGTCTTGGCCTGCGTCTTTCTGATGGGGACGCACTCGGCGTTCTTCGTGCCCGCCAAATACGGCATCATGCCGCAGATTCTGCCGCCCGATCAGCTCTCCAAGGGCAACGGCATTCTCGAGTCGCTTTCGTTTCTCGCGGTCATCCTCGGTACGGTCTCTGGTGGGGTGCTGTCGTACCTGTTCCTGCGACATGAGGTCGTGGTCGGCGCGATCCTGCTCGGCTTGGCCGTGCTGGGGGCGGCCTTCAGTTTCCTGATCCGCCCGGTGCCAGCCGCCAACGAGGGCAAGCCCTTCCCGAAGTACGTCTACGGTCCGCTTGTGGCCAACGTCAAAACGCTGCTGAATCTGCCCGCGTTGCGGTTGGTGCTGATGGGCCTCGTCTTCTTCACCTTCGTGGTCGCCTTCATGCGGGCCGCGGTCTACATGCTCGGCGAATCCCAGAATCCGCGTTGGGACGAGTTGAAGACGAGCCTGATCGTCGGCACCGTCGCCCTCGGCATCGGCCTCGGGAGTCCGCTCGCTGGTTGGCTCTCAGGCAAGCGGATCGAGCTGCGGCTGATCCTGGTCGGCGGTACCGGCATGGTGACGCTGCTGCTGCTGGGTGCCTACTTCATCGACACGCTGCCGATCCTCACCGCCTGCATCGTCGGCATCGGTTTCTTCACCGGCTTCTTCATTGTGCCGCTCTTTACGCTGCTGCAGTACAAGGCACCCAAGGCCTCCAAAGGGGACCTGATTGCGACGAGCAACTGCGTGAACACCAGCGGCGCGATCGTGGCCACGATTCTGTTCAAGGTCGTGGTGGTGCTCGCGCACCTCATCGGCCTGGCGCCGCCGGTCGCGGACCGCACCAAGTTCACATCGGGGTCGCTGACCAACGTGCAGTACGCCGAGGGCAATCCGATCTACTTCGCGGTCGAGGCCGAGTCGACCAAGGAAGGCGGTTCGATCCCGACCGAGAAGCACGAACGGACGATGGGAGCGCTGGTTAAGCATCTGCTCGAAGGGGACCAAAGCGGGGTGACGCTGCACCTGAGCAAGGACGTGACGCCCGAAGCGAACCCGATGGTGGACGTATGGACTTACAAGATCGGGGACGTGACCCACTTTCAGATCGTCCCGAAGGGAGTCGAACCGCAGGCGCATTACGACAATCGGCATCTGCCGCGGTTCCTGTTTCTCGGCTGCGCATTCCTCACTTTCGTCATGATCGTCGTGGTGTATCCGCACGTGCGTCGGGTGCGGGCGATTCTCGCGGCTGAAGAATAACGGAGATTCACGCGACCACGCATTGCGGATGGTTTGCTCCCGGTTTCATCAACCCTCGGAGGAGACGATCGTGAAGTGTCATGCGTACTTGAGTTTCGATGGGAACTGCGAAGAAGCCTTACGCTTTTACGAAGAGGCTCTGGGTGCCAAGATGGTGAATATGATGCATTTCGCCGGTACCCCGATGGCGGAACACGCCCCGCCGGACTGGCACACCAAAATCCTGCACGCGTGTATCACCATCGGGGAATCCATGGTGATGGCATCCGACAGTATGCCGGGCCAATACGAGAAGCCTGCAGGCACAGCGATGATGCCGGCGCCCGCGACGGTCGCCGAATCCGAACGCATCTTCGCGGCCCTGTCCGAGGGCGGCACCGTGACCATGCCCTTGGCGGAAACCTTCTGGACGAGCCGCTTCGGCGCCGTCACCGACCGCTTCGGCACTCCGTGGATGCTGAACTGCGACGATCAGCCGGCAGGGTAACGGCAGGCGGATTCAATCCGGCTCGTCGTCGGCGGAGATGGTGGCCATGTTCGACTGCATCGCGCGCTTAAGCGCGCGATGCCAATCCTTGTAGACCCACGTCACGCCGTCGAACGGGATGACTCGTTCGACGTGCCGCCCGTGTCGCCGCAGCATTTGCTCCATCGTATCGCCATCGCGGGTGTTGGTCGTATGCAGAATCACAGGGAACGGTGTGCTGTTCGGAGTAGGCGGCGCACTTACGGGCACGTAACCCATCGTGACTTCGGAACGCACTTCTGAAGTTCGACGGGCCGAATCCTTGGCAAGATGCTCCGCCACGATCATCCCCGTGAGTTCCGTGCTGAAGTCCGGCCGCTCGTGGAGATCGTGATCGAGCGAGACGACGAGCAGATCTGATCGACGGGTCTTGATGGTTGCAATCATCTCATACGGATCGTCGGTGAAGTGGTGGTCGTACATCCCGAACCGCTCGCGGAGCCAGTCGGACATCGCGGCCCGACGATCCTCGTTGTCTTCCAACACGGCGATGAGCTTTTTCATGAATAGCCTCTCATCGGGTCGCACGAGAGCCGAGCCGGGCGACTCGAACCGTCGGGCGGATACCAGACAAGTTCCCCTACTCTGAATCCTAACACTCGGAGGCGTTCTGCGAGGCAACAAAGCGAACGTTTGCTGCGGAATCGGAAGCTGCCGCTGAGATTATTGACTTCGCCGATCGATCCCGGAAGGTCAATGCTCAGTTCCCCTGCATAGAGACCGGGTAAGCCACTCCCTAATACGACGGGATGGCCGTGATTTCTCTGCGGCAAAACATGAACTTCGTCCTGTTCATCGACGACGTAGACATAATCGCCTGTCACTTCCGCCGTCGTCAATGTTCGGCTGTCGGGATCTTGTGGAAGGACATGATCCGACTTATCGCCGGGTTGCTTGCGTTTTCCGAACACTTCGAGGCCTCAAGGTGTCAACAGTGATGCTGTAAAGTTATGAAGAATTTTCCAAGAGTACAGCCGCCGCGGCAGCGTTGCCGCTGCGGACTGCGCCTTCCATGGTGGCGGGCCAGCCTGTGGCGGTCCAGTCGCCGGCGAGGATCAGGTTGCCGATGGGGGTGCGTGGGCCGGGGCGGAAGGCGTCGACATCGGGGACGGCGGAGAAGGTGGCGGTGTGCTCGGTGACGACCTTGGCCCGCAGCAGTTTCGCGGCGGCGGTCTTCGGAAAGAGCGTCCGCAGTTCGGCGGCGATGCGGGCTTGGGTCTCGTCCTTGCCGATTCCCTTGAGCGGTCGTGCGGCACTGACGACGACTTGGGCGTAGTGCTCGCCCGGCGCGGTCTCGCCGCGGTTGAACAGCCATTGCCCGAGGCAATCGACGAAGACGACATGCGGAAGGGAAGTCAGCGGGCGGTCGTACCACAGGTGCACGCTGGTGATCGGCGACGGTTGCAGTTTGGCGGCAAAACTGAACGGCTCTCGGGCAGCAATCTCGGGCGGCAGCAGGTCGGCCAAGCGGTCGAACGGCACCGCGACGAGGTAGGTTTCGGCTTCCAGGCGCGTGCCGTCGCGCAGTTCCAGATGCGTGACGCGGTCGGCCTCGATGTGGATGCGTCTGACGCCGGCGTTCTCCCGGATCGTCGCACCGCTCCGGGTGAGGGCGTTCGACAGTTCCTCGCCGTAGAGCTTTCCCAAGGGTACGGTCGGCACTTCGACCGTGAAGCCGTCGCGCGTTTTGAGGAAGCCGTCCACGAAGACTTTGCGGGCATACTTGCGGCCGACCCGGTCGACGGTTTCATTCAGCGCACTCGTGAGCACCACACCCCAGAAGCGGTCGATGGTTCGCCTCGTCTGCTTGTGCTTCAGCAGCCACGGCAGGAGCGGGGGATCGTCGTCCGCATCGGCCAGGACGAGGCAAGCCATCCCGTAGACGATGCGGATTTTCTCCGTCGCCGTCAGGTAATGAGCGCCGAGCAGGGCGCGACCGAGGTGGAAGGGCGCGGGCCACGGGTCGGCCTTGAACGGGCTGACGCGGCCGTCGGGGGACATGAAGTACAGCGCCCGTTGCGGCTCGAGATACTCGTGAATGCCGGCATCGCGGCAGAACTCCGCCAGTGCCAGGCAGCAGCCCATCGACACATGCTGGCAGGCATCGATCATCTGCCCGGTGACGGCATCGACGAAGCTGCCCGCCCGGCCGCCGAGGCGTTGCCGGCTTTCCAACACGACAACGCGCTTGCCGGCCTGGCCCAGCCGCAAGGCGGCCGCCAACCCGGCGAGGCCGCCGCCGATCACGATCACATCCGCTTTCACTTCGGCCCCCACGTCATCACGAAAGCCTTTGCCAAGAGTCGCAGTTTCGTCGGCCGCGGCACCCGCACCCGACTCGTAAGCACCGCCGCCGGGTTGGCGGCGATCCGGCGCAACAATTTACGATAGACGCCGGACATCAGCTCGAAGACGGCCCGGCCGTCGCGGCACAACAGTGAACCGAGCGCGCGGCTCGATTGGTAATCCCGTTCCGCCAGTTCCACCTGATCGGCAACGAGCGCACGAAACGCGGATGAATCGGTCGGCGGCCACGCCACACCGAATCGCTCCAACTTCACCGTCGGCAGGTAGCACCGGCCGCCGCGGGCATCTTCTCCGAGGTCGCGGAGGATATTCGTCCGCTGGAAGGCCCGGCCGGCGGCGCGGGCGGGTGCGTCGGTGTCCGCGTCGGTGACGCCGGGCTTGGTACCCCAGACGGGGATGCACGCCAGCCCCACCGCCGAGGCGACGCGATCCAAGTAAGGGACCAATTCGGCTTCCGTCCCGAACGACAGTGGTTCCAAGTCCATCCGCACGCCGGCGATGACGGCGCGAAGATGGTCGGCATTCACGCCGAATCGGCGGACGGCATCCGCTAGGGCGAGGTGAATGCCGCCGGCCGCGTCGCCGCGGAGGCAGGCTTCGAGGTTAGCTTCCCAGCGGTCGAGATGGGCCCGACGAATCTCGACCGGCTCTGGCGAATCGGCGACGTCATCGGTGCGGCGGAAGAAGGCATAGAGCGCGGTCATCGCCTGCCGCTTGGGTTGGGGCAGCAGGCGGAAGGCAGGGGTGAAGGACGACTCCGCCGCGGTCACGACGGCGCGGCATTCGGCCTGGGAAGCGGCGAGGTCCGGGGTCACGGGATCAGCACCCGCACCGGCTGGCCGACGCGCAGGGGGGGCTTGCCCGCCGGAGCGGGGTCGGCCACGTCGATGACGCATTCGAGTGCTTTGGTGCTGGTCGTCAGCAGCGTGTCGAGCTGCGAGCGTTTGGGCAGGAAGCTCGTGCCGACGCGGCGGATGATGCCGTCGTAGTGCAGTGTGAAGTTGGAGCCGTCCGTGATCGTCACCTTGCGGCCTTCCTTATCCGCGATGCGGGAGGCGAACTCCGGTTCCACCTCGGCGCGGATGATCCGTTTGCCTGCGGGAATCAGCCACAACACGGGTGTGCGCGACGCGGGGCCGAACACCTGCCCGGGGGCCGCGTGAATCTGCTCGACCACCCCGGGCACCTTGGCACGCAACACGCAGGCGTTCACGGCGGCTTCGGCTTCGGCGACGGTGGCGTTCAATCGCTCGATCTTGGCGGTCGCAGCACGGACATCCGCATCGATGGGGGTCAACTTCAGGGCTTCAAGTTTGAGCCGGTCGCCTTGTGCTTTGGCGGCGAGGTTGACGATCATGACCTCGGCCTTGCGGAGTTCGAGGTTGTCCCGGCGGGCCTGGGCCTTGTCGGCTTCCGTGTAAGGTTTGCCGGGGGTTATGTCGCGCTGGCTCGCCAGCACGCGCTCGAACTGATCCTTGCCGATGACGAGCGCCTCGCGGGCTTCCTTGAGGTCATGCTCCGATGTTTCCAGCGCGAGTTGTGCCCCGGCGAGCGTGAAGACGTGGATGGCCTTCGCGGCATTCGCCTTGAACAGGTCTTCCTGCGCGGCGGCGCATTCGGCCTTGGCTTGGGCGATCTTGTGGCGGAACAGCATGTCGTCGAACTGAACGAGAGGCTCATCGACCGCGACCGACTTGCCTTCGTCGACCAGAAGCCGCTGGACCGCGAGCACCGCGGACACGGTCGGCGGACCGAGTGGAATTTCGCCCGCTTCGCTGTGCACGACGCCGAGCACGGTGACACCCGAGCCGCCGTTGGATGCAGTGTTCGCGGTCGGGGCAGGGTCGGTCTTGTTGTCGCCGTCCAACATGCGGGCTGCCCCCAACAGGGAGACAGCGAGGAGGCCCAGGCCGACGGCGATCGTCAGCGCTTTCAATCGCATCGTCATGATCCACCTGCGGCGGCAGCCGGTTCGAGTTCCACGGTGGTCGGCATGTCTTCGAGTTTCCCGTCTTCCAGATGGTAGGCGATATCGACGAACGGCAACAGCCGATGATCGTGGGAGACGATGAAGATCGACGCCCCGCGTTCGTGGGCCGCCTGCCGCAGCAGTTCCACGACCTGTCGGCCGTTTTCCCAATCGAGGGCCGACGTCGGTTCGTCCGCGAAGACGAACTTCGACCCCTTGACCATCGCCCGGCCGATGGCCACCCGCTGCTTCTCGCCGCCGGAAAGCTGGGCCGGTTTCTTGTGGAGCTGCTTCCCCAACCCGAGCCGGTCGAGCATCGCCGCCGAGCGCTGGTGAGCTTCGCGGCTGCCTAAGTCCAAGCCCCACTTCAACACGATCTCCAGCTGCTGCACCGCCGTAAGAGCCGGAAACAGATTGTAGCCCTGAAAGACGAAGCCGACGTTCGCGAGCCGCCAGCGTTCGCGCTGCCGTTGGCTCATGGTCCAAATGTTGCGGCCCGTGCGACCGTCCGCGGACGGTTCCAACACCTCGCCCGAATCGGGTGGAAGAAGGCCGGAGAGCACCGCGAGCAAGGTCGATTTGCCGCTGCCGGACGGCCCCATGAGCAATGCGAGCCGGCCCGGTTCCAGCGCGACATCGACGTGATCGAGTGCCACCCGCCGCTGCGCGCCGTCCCCGAAGGTCCGCACCAGGCGGACCGCACGCAGCGCGGCAGCGGCATCAACGAGTGTCGTCATATCGGGATCGGCAGACCTCCAGAAATCGTGGCGAGCGGCGGGTTGCCACCCGCCGAGTCTTTGCCGGACGACGGACTCGGCGGGTTGCCACCCGCCGCTCGCCTACCGCAACAAACTCATCGGCTCGATTGTTCTCACGGAGCGCAGGGCCGTCAAGCCCGAGAGCAGCGCCGTCACCATGGTCAGGACGACGGCACCGGCGAACACTTCCCAGCGCAGCTCGACGTGGCTGCCGGCCTGTTCCGCGAAGTAGGCGAGCACCTCGATGACCGGGTAGGCGATGACGACCCCCATCAGACCGACCCAGAAGGACTGGACCATGACCATCCGGTAGATCCGCATCCGCGGAATGCCGAGGGCCAGCAGCACCGCGAACTCCTTGGCACCCGCCATCGTGGCACTGTAGAGCGTCTGTGCTGTAATGAGGGCACCGACCATGAGCCCCAACAGTGCGGCATAGCCCATCGCCACGCCGGCCTTGGTGCGGCGCAGCCAATAGAGGCGGGACTTGGTCGAAAACTCGTCGGCGGTGTAGATGCTCATCTCGGGGTACTCGGCCCGCAGTTCCGTGGCGATCTCGGTCGCGCGCTCCTTGGAGTCGCAGCGGGTGAGCAGGTAGGTGCAGTGGTCCGCGTAGCGCGGGTTTGGGCCGCTCAGAAGTTCGCGCGCGGTCGTCTGCGAGCAGAACGCCCACGGGGCGGCAAGCGACTGCAGGCCGGTGACGGTCCCCACGAGACGGACCTCCTTCATGTTCACCTTGCCCTTGTCTCCGATGGTGGTGAAGCCGAGGCGCTTGAGGTCGGACACATCGCAGACGATGGTCATCTTTTCCGTCAGGGCCTCGCGTTGCTCGGGTGAAAGCACGTCCGAACAGCCGACGTCGTCCGGCCCCAGACCGCTGCCGACCACGGTACAGAGGTTGGAACCGCCTGCCGCCTTGTTGAAGTCCGCAAACGAGAGGTAGTACACCTCCGGAGCCGACATGCCCGGCTTGTCGAGTCGGCCGATGAGACTGATCGGAATCGGGCGGCCGAGATCGACGCTCTCGACGTTGTTGGTGCCGATCCAGAGGTCCGCCTTGCTGTGGTCGACGGGAATCGACGTCAGCTCGAACAGCCCCAAGAGCAGACCGACCTGCAGCGCCATCAGGGACGCGGAAAAGAGCACCGCGCCCACACCGGCGGCGTAGCGGCTGCGCTCGTGGATCAGCGTCTGCACGGCGTAGCTCATACCGCCTCCGCGAGCATCTGCGTTTCGCGCATCGTCGGCAAGGAACAAAGCCCGCCGTTGATGTAGAGGTGGTGCCAGAGCTGCGTGGCGACGACCGCCGTCAGGCCCATCTCCAGCCCGGTCTTGCCGATCGCCCGCTTGCCCATCGCGGCGAGCTTCGTTCGCCCCGCCTGCACGGCTTCGACATCGAACAGATTGGTCGCCTTCAACGACTCGGGCGAGAGCACTTCGTCTACCCAGCGCTCGGCCGGGTCGGTGCCCGCGTTCTGTTGGATCCAGGAATCCATCGGGGCGCGGAACATCAGCTTGCGGCGGTTCGCCGTCTCGGCGGGCAGCCATCGGCGGGCGACCGCCCGCTCGATGAACTTGTCGCGCAGGAGGCCCCGCAGCTTCCAGCGCGGATGCAGCTTCGCCATGGCGTCCGTCACGGCTTCATCCAGGAAGGGGTAGCGCGTTTCAACCGAGTGCGACATGGCGACGCGGTCCCCCTTGCAGGAGAGCAGATGCCCGGCGAGCATGATGCGGGCGCCGAGGTACATCTGCCGATGGAACGGGTGCCAGCGGTGCAGGTCCGGGTTCAGTTCCAGGTCGGCATACGGCGAGCGCGGCAGCAGTTCCGCCATCAACTCCGGCTTGAAGAATCGCAGCTTGTTGAAGCTCATCAGCCCGTAGACGTTGAGCCAGGCGTTCTGCCCGCCGACCATCTTCTGCACGGCATGCACGTATTTTCGGGGATAAGGCTTCACACCGTTGAGCCGCGCCATCGCCCGCCGGAACAGATCGCCCAGCGGCAACAACGGCACGTGATCCGTCCACCCGATGAGCCGGTGAATCTTGAACCAGGGGTAACCGGCCAGCCATTCGTCCGCCCCTTCGCCGGTCAGTGCCACCTTGTAGCCGTTGGCCCGCACCGAGCGTGCCAACTGTTGAATGCCGAGACAAGCCGTGTCGATCACGGGAAACTCAGCCGCGCGGATGAGATCCGGGTAGCCGGTCCGGAGTTCGTCGTGCCCGCACTTCACGATCACGGGCTTGCAGCCCAGGTACTTCGCCGTCTGCAACGCTTCGGATTCCTCGTTCATGCCGTCCTGCGTCACGCCGACGGTGAACGTCGGGATCGGCCGGCCGAGGGCCTTGCACGCCATCGCCACGATCAGGCTCGAATCGACCCCGCCGGAAAGGTAGGACACGACCGGCACATCCGCCCGCAATCGGCGTTCGACCGCGGAATAGAGGACCGCTTCGAAGCTGTCGACGGTCGCCTTTTCATCACCACCGTACTCTTCATCCCCCTGATCCGGATAGTTCACCCGCCAGTAGGTCTTCCGCGTCAGGAGCGTCTCCGGCGAGCCGGACCCCGGAGTGAACTGCAGGTATTGCCCCGGCGGCAGCAGTGTTACCCCTTCAAAGACGGTCAGCGGGCCGGGCATGGCGAAGAAGGTGAAGATGTGGTTGATGCCCTGCGTGTTCACCTTGGGTGCAACGAAGCCCGAGGCGAACAGCGCCTTGGCCTCCGAAGCGAACAGCAGCCACGGCCCGCCGTCGTGATGGGCCACGGCGTAAAACAGCGGGCAGATCCCCGCGCGATCCCGACCGAGGACGAAAGTGTTCGTGCGGGCGTCGTGAAGGCAGAACGCGAACTGACCCTTCAGGAGGTCCCAGAAGCGTTCGCCGTATTGTTCCCACAGGTGGGGAATCAGCTCCGTGTCCGTATGTGTGCGGAAGGTGTGGCCTTGCCCTTCGAGTTCGACCCGCTTCTCGGGGTAGTCGTAGAACTCGCCGTTGAACACGACCTGAATGCGGCCCGATTCGTCCCCGATGGGTTGCTTGCCGTCCTTCAGTCCGACGATCGACAATCGCCGATTGGCGAGGTGATGCCCGGGGCCATCCAGAAAGCCGTCGTCATCCGGCCCGCGGTGAAGAATGGCCCGAGCCATCCGCGCGACCGCGCCGCGCGGTGCGTGCCGGCGTTTCTCCGTCAGGTCGATCATTCCCGCGATGCCGCACATATCAGTACCAATGGCAAATTTGGAATGATGAATTTGGAATGCTGAATTCCGCATTCGGCATTTACATTTCCGCATTCCGAGCGAAGCGAGCCACCTTCCGTCGCATGATCCAGCGCATGCCGCGCGGCCAGACGCGACGGCAGAAGAGCGCCCACCAGGCGTCCCGCCCCACCGCCGACTCGCGCTTGCGGCTGAGGATCGCCCGCACCACCGCCTTGCCCGCGGCCTCCGGGGACAACCCGGCTTCGTAATCGAGGTGAATCTTCCCCTTGTTCTGCAGGAAGTGTTTGCCGTGGTCGTCCGTCTTCACCACACCGGGTTCGACGAGCAGCACGTCGATGTCGTACTGGGCGAACTCCAAGCGAATCGCTTCGGAAAAGCCGATCAGGGCATGCTTGCTGCCGCAATGCTCGGAAAGGCTCGGGATGCCGCAGCGACCCGCCGTGCTGGCGATGTTCAGGACGAAGGCACTCCACGGCTCGCGCCGACCTTTGAGTGAGCTTTGCAGCAGGTGCGGTTGGGCCAGGCGAATGAGTTCAACCGGGGCGAAGAAGTTCAATTCGGTCACGGTCCGCAGAATTTCCGGCGTCGAGTCGGTGAACTCCGCGAAGCTCGCGACACCGGCGGCATTCACAAGCCCGTCGAGTGCCCCGAACCGGGTGAGAATGCCGTGCATCAGAGTTTTGCGGAAGTCGGCATCCGTGAGGTCGCCGGGAAAAACTTCGCACTCCACGCCCGCGGCGCGCAGCGAATCGGCCAGCGCCTGCAGGTCCTTCGCGGAGCGTGCGGTCAGGGCCAGCCGCGACTTGTGCTCGGCCAGTTGTTCGGCCGTACGCCGCCCGATGCCGCGGGATGCCCCGGTGACCAGCACTACTCGGCCGCTCAATTCGCTCGTCATGAATGCCGGCACTCCCCAAGTGTCGCCCGCCGAACCATCCTCAACCGCCATTTTACGACGTGGGCCGGTGGTTGCTACCCGAAGTGCGTTTGGCGGACGGCCCGCCGGAAAACTCGTTGCCCGGGCCGCGCGATGCCGCGTAGAATTGCACAGTTCGCATTCGATCCGCAGGCACGCCGCATCCCATCGTTTGCCGCAGCCCGGCACGGCGGGCTTTCGCCACTAAGCCGACACAGGAGTTTACCCCGCATGGCCGCATCCGCAATCCTGGAAAACCTCCGCTCGAAGATCGACCTCACGGACTACAAGAAACTGCACTGGGAAGGCGACTTCGACGATTATCTGGCTAAAGTGCTCGAACAGCCCGCCGTCACCCGCACGGCCTATCAGCGCATCTACGACATGATCCTCGCCCACGGCACCGAGGACGTCTACGAGAACAAGGAAAAGCTGACCCGCTTCAAGTTCTTCACCGAGTTCGCCTCGCGTCACGGCGACGGCATCTACGGGCTGGACCGCTCGCTGATGACGCTCGTGAACACCTTCAAAAGCGCTGCACTCGGGTACGGTACCGAACGTCGCGTGATTCTGCTCCACGGTCCGGTCGGCAGCGCAAAATCGACGATCGCCCGCCTCTTGAAGCGCGGCATCGAGGAATACTCGCGCACCGATCCCGGCATGCTCTTCAGCTTTTCCTGGAAGGAAGACGACGGCACCTACACCAAGGATCCGATGCACGGCGAACCGCTGCAGCTGATCCCCGAGGAGCATCGCGCAGGCCTGCTCACCACCCTGAATGAGCAACGCAAGGAGCCGTACGCTTACGACATCGCGATCAAGGGCGACCTTTGCCCGTACAGCCGCTTCGAGTACAGCCGCCGGCTGACGAAGTACGCCGGGGACTGGCTGGAGATGCTCCGCAACGAAGTGAAGGTCTACCGGCTGGTCCTTTCCGAAAAGGACCGCATCGGCATCGGCACCTTCCAGCCCAAGGACGAAAAGAACCAGGACAGCACCGAGCTGACCGGCGACATCAACTACCGCAAGATCGCCGAGTACGGTTCGGACAGTGACCCGCGCAGCTTCAACTTCGACGGCGAACTGAACATCGCCAACCGCGGCATCATCGAATTCATCGAAGTGCTGAAGCTCGATGTCGCGTTTCTTTACGATCTTCTGGGTGCTTCCCAGGAGCATAAGATCAAGCCGAAGAAATTCGCGCAGACCGACATCGATGAAGTCATTCTCGGGCACACCAACGAACCCGAGTATAAACGGCTTCAGAACAACGAATTCATGGAGGCTCTCCGCGACCGCACCGTGAAGATCGACATTCCCTACGTCACCCGGCTGCGCGACGAGGTCCGGATCTACGAGAAGGATTTCAACGTCGCCAAGGTCAAGGGCAAGCACATCGCCCCGCACACCATCGAAGTCGCGGCCATGTGGGCGATCCTCACGCGGATGACACCGCCGAAGAACGCGGGACTGACCATCCTGCAGAAAATGAAGCTCTACAACGGTAAAACGCTCCCCGGCTTCACCGAGGATAACGTCATCGACCTCAAGCGCGAAGCGATCACCGAAGGGATGACCGGCATCAGCCCGCGTTACATCCAGGACAAGATCTCCAACGCGCTCGTCGCCCACCCGGACGAGGACAACATCAATCCCTTCATGGTGATGAAGCAACTCGAGGATGGTCTGCGCCATCACGCCCTCATCAAGGACGAGGATCAGTATCGCCATTTCCGCGAGCTGCTTTCCGTCGTCCGCGAAGAGTATGAGGACATCGTCAAGAATGAAGTCCAACGCGCCATTGCCGCCGACGAGGAAGCCATGATGCGGCTGTGCGGAAACTACATCGACAATGTGCGGTCCTACACGTTGCGCGAGAAGGTCCGCAACCGCTACACCGGCAACCAAGAGGAACCCGACGAACGCCTGATGCGCTCGGTCGAGGAGAAGATCGACATCCCCGAAGGCCGTAAGGATGACTTCCGCCGCGAGATCATGAACTACATCGGGGCACTCTCGCTCGACGGCCGGAAGTTCGACTACAAGACCAACGAGCGCCTGCAGAAGGCCCTCGAACTCAAGCTCTTCGAGGACCAGAAGGACACGATCAAGCTCACGAGCCTGGTCTCGAACGTCGTCGACCGGGCGACCCAGGAGAAGATCGACGTGGTCAAGTCCCGTCTGATCCGCAACTACGGCTACAACGACTCGAGCGCGACCGACGTGCTCAATTTCGTAGCCAGCATCTTCGCCCGCGGCCAGACCAAGAAGTAGCGGCCGGCGGAACCGGAACTGAAGCAGGCGGAGCGTCCGCACCACAAAACACCGTGGTGGGGACGCTCCGCCTGCTTTCTTTTGGACCTTCCCTCGAAGTTCCGGAAACCGCCCGGCGCCACGTCCCCCCTC
>Ga0163144_10004230_pt1 | contig 32407 bp, 21 predicted proteins | sample OliLak19BULKMAT1_FD_123175 | JGI IMG/M metagenome (GOLD analysis project Ga0163144, IMG submission 123175) | Freshwater microbial mat bacterial communities from Lake Vanda, McMurdo Dry Valleys, Antarctica - Oligotrophic Lake LV.19.BULKMAT1 | ecosystem: Environmental > Aquatic > Freshwater >... | reverse complement strand
TTGCGCCAGCGTTTGCAGTTCCGCGGACGCCGCGCCCAGTGAGCTCGTTGATGTCTTTGCCATGGTTCCGCCCATCGTAGCAGGAACCCGCCCCGGAGTTACGCACGCTTGCCGAAGCTACACGGACCACCCGCCAGAATCTCGGCAACCGGGATCGTGGCGTTATCCAGGTTAAACCCAAGTTTCCTCGCCGCATGCAGCGGCGGGAGCGTCAGCAGCACCATCATCGTGCGAACGAGGAATCCACCCAAAGCCGATCGGTTGAGGAACGCTCGCGGGTTGGGAAGAGGCGAGCCCCGGTCGAGTCCGATTTTCGAAGTCACGGTGATAAGAGTCTGACGCCCCACCATTATTCCCACTAAATCGAATTCGTCTCTTGCCACGGAATCCGACCGGAGAGTTAAGCACCAAAAATTGATCTTAACGGACCAACTTGCAACGCCGACGTCCGACTTCCAGAAAAGTGAAACAGACATTCCTGTCTGTATAGACCTCTCGGAGGTACAGACAGGAATGTCTATATCACCTGTAGACTCTCTAGATCCTCGCGATCGCCTTTTCCAAAAAAATCCGGTTCGCCCGGGCGTTGGTCGTGGTCTCGGCCGCAGTCGCTCCGATCGCACCGCCCTCGACCATGATCGGGCCACTGAATCCCGCCTTTTTCAAACGCCGGAAGATTGCGACAAAATCCACTTTTCCTCCACCCAACTGAATCATCACTTCGCTTCCTTTGTCGGCACAATCCTTCGCCGTGAAGGCTGTCACATGCGGCAGGATCGGCTCCAACTCGGCGAGAGGATCCTTTCCCGTATAATAGATGATGTTTCCGGCATCATACCAGATCCCAAAATTCGGATGTTTCACCGCATCGATACACGCCAGAAGTTCCGCCGCCGCGGCGTTTACGCCACCGTGCGGTTTCGTCACCAACTTGATCCCGTGGTCCGCCATATGGGCCGCCGCATAGGCCATCAGCCGATACCAGGCTTTATACAATTCCGGTTTTCCCGTGCCGGTGTTGATCAACGTCTTCAGACCAAGTACCTGCGCGTTATTCACCTGGACTCGGATATCCGCCGTGGCCGTTTCAAAATCGGCGGAGTCCAATGTCCGCAGTCGGCCCATGGTTGCCGTCAGGCCTCGCGCGGTAATCTTTTGCTTCAACGTCGCGAGGTATTCCGGTTTCGCCGTGGCGCCCGCGAACGGGTCCGCCGCCGTGGGCGTTTGCAGTCCGACCAGCCGATACCCGGCCGCCTTCACGCCGTCCAACATCTCGTCCGCACTCCACTTCGTCCAGGGCCGATTAAGACACCCGATCGCCCAGGCGGAAGCCGGGGTCGTTGCAGCCGCTTGAAGTACCTGCGAAGCGGATACAACAGCGGCCGTGATGGCAGCGCCATGAAGAAAACGACGGCGGGTAAGTTCAGGGGGATTCATGCAGAGGAGATTGAGCGGGGCCGGTTTCCAACGCCACTCGGATTTGAGTCAGAACGCGTTTCCAGTGCCATTCACGTGCCGGCCAAGTCTCACGATTTCGGCGGATGCGACCACCGGCTGCGATCGAGCAGCGCTCCCCATGCCTGATTGAAGGGGTGAACCACGCGCACCTCGCGCGCCCTGGTGTCCGTGAGCGGCCGACCTTCGTTGGCCCACTGAAAGAGGGAGCCGTCCAAGTTGAACACCGCGCGTCGACCGCTCTTCACCCAGCGCGCTGCGGCCTGACCGGACCGCCACCCCACGGAACAATAGAAAACCACCGGGCGATCAGGCTCCGCGTGCTTCAAGGCCTCGGTTTGCAACGGCGTTGTGCCCGCCCAAATCGCGTTGGGCAGATGACTGACGTCGTATTCTGCGCGAGACCGCACATCGAGAATCAAGGGTTGCGGTCGCGCGGCATCAGCGAGCCATTCCGCCAGGCCCGGAGTCGTGATCGATGACACCTCCGGAAAACGCCCGGCAATTTCCTGCTGTACCTGCGGCCACGACGGCGCCGCGAGGAGATCAGCGTTCAAACCCACTGCCAGCATGGTCCCTGCAAGGACGCGTGACGCCAGGAAGCGTTCCTGCAGCAATCGAACGATCGCGGCGAAACTGAACAACCGAAGTAAGCCCGAATCACGGCGGTCGTGGCGGATTTTGCAGGGAAGAGAATTCATTTACAGGAATGGACGAAAGCAATCTACAGTCCCCGGTTCGGGCCTATTTGCGATACCTCATGAATCGCCGTTTCTCCAGAAAGTTTGGAGGTAAGGCCTGAGTTTTTCGGACGATCCTGAGGTTTTCGACCGAGGCTCCCGATTGCCGTCCCAACGCCCACGCCTCAGACGACGGGCACCGGCGGATCCGTATCCGCGAGGCCCGCCTCAAGCAACGTACGATTCATCGCACCGCGCTGTTCGGCAAGCGCCACGATCTGCTCGCGCATGGTGGGATGCTTCCTCAGGAAGTGCCGGAAGTCACGCCGGCTGAGGGTGAGAAACGTGTTGAAATCCAGCGCGGTGACATCCGCTGATCGCGGCTCTCCGGTAAGCAAAGCCATTTCTCCGAAGAACGCTCCCGGCCCGAGTTTGATCTTTTCCGCACCGCCGCGCGGTACGACTTCCACTTGGCCTTCCGCAATGAAATAGACGTGATCGGCTTTGTCGCCGATTCGAATCAACCGCTCACCGGGCTGGCCATGACGCGTGTGGAAATGCAGCAGCAGCACCTCGCGCTGTTCCGGGGTCAGATCTGAAAACAACGGGAAGCGGCTGACGAGTTCACCCGGCGCAATCGTGCGATGCCGGGCAGATTTCTTTTCGAGTTCCACGCGAGACGCATCCATTTGCGCCTGAAGTCGCGCAAAGCGGTACCCTCGTCCTTCCTCGAAGAATTGATGCCAGCGCGGACTCGCCCTGAGTCTTTCACCCAAACTGTCCACCAGGGCGAATAACAGCGGGTTCATGGTAATCGACAGCAGCGACCCCGCGAGCACGAGGCTAAGACCCTCCGCCGGCAGCAGCCCGTAAGTGAAACCAAGTCCGGCCAGGATGAAGGAAAACTCTCCGACCTGCGCGAGACCCGCCGCCGCGGTCAGCCCGGTGCTCAATGGAAATCCGAGTGCGGCCACCAATCCCAGCGCGATCAGCGCTTTTCCAACTACGATTAGCCCTCCGACCGCGAGCAGCTTCATCGGCTCCTGCAGCAGAATCGCGGGGTCAAAAACCATTCCCACCGAGACAAAGAAAAGAACTGCAAACGCGTCCTGCAACGGAAGCGAGTTCGCCGCGGCCTTGTGACTCAACTCCGATTCGCTCAGGACCACGCCCGCAAAAAACGCGCCGAGCGCAAATGAAACATCGAACAGTTTCGCCGACCCGAACGCGATTCCCACGGCGAGCGCGAGCACGCACAGGGTGAACAGTTCCCGCGAGCCGGTCCGAGCCACCTGTCGTAATATCCAAGGCATTACCCGTGGTCCAAGGACGAGCAGGATGACAACGAAGGCCGTGAGTTTGATCAAGGTCAGCGCCAGATTCGCCAGCAGGCCTCCACCCGCGGAATGAACGTTCGCCGGCACCTGCCCGCCCAAGGCCTCGGCGAACGCCGGCAGAAGCACCAGCGCGAGCACCATCACAAGGTCCTCCACGATCAACCAACCAATCACAATCCGTCCATTGGGTGTGCCCACGGCATTGCGCTCCTCCAATGCCTTCAAGAGGACGACGGTGCTGGCTACGGACAGACTCAAGCCCAGCACGAGACCAGCGCCAAACGACCATCCCCATCCCCAGGCCAGGATCACGCCAATTCCGGTGGCAATCACAATCTGGAGAACGGCTCCCGGAACAACGATACGCCGCACCGCCATCAATTCCGCAGTGGAAAAGTGCAGTCCCACACCGAACATCAGCAACATCACCCCGATCTCGGCGAGTTGGGCGGCCATCGGGCCATCCGCTACAAAGACCGGCGAAAACGGTCCGATCGCCACTCCGGCCAATAAATAGCCCACCAGCGGCGGCAAATGAATCCTCTGCGCAAGGTATCCGAGCACGAATGCAAAGCCAAAGGCCGCGGCAATGGTGGAGATCAATGTGACGTCGTGCGTCATGATAGCCGGGCGGCAGATTTTTTTTAGAAAATAAAGCGGAAACGTCCAGCCTACGACAACGCCCGCTCTCCAAGCCAAGGTCGTCCGGACTGAACGGCTACAAACATGTTTCGCCGAGCACCCCCGACGCAACCAAATCCTTCATTTCCGGAGAATTATGTCACGCGGGAGCAGCATGTCCTGATGTCGTCGTTCAGAATAACGCTCATTCCACCTTCACCGTCTCCCGGAGCGACATCGAAGGTTGTTCCTGTCCGACCATTCTTTTCCATCCTTGGGGCCAGGTTTATCGAATGCGAACTATAGTCCAAAGTCGGTTCCTCCAGGCGGCTCGTTTTTCACGACAAGAGCTGGTTCTCCTCATTCGCGGCTCGCAGGCGTTGCGCCAACGTTTTGATGACGTAGCAATGGATCTCACGCACAATCCCAGGATGAGACGTTTCGAGCGTTAAAAGATAAGCCCGGCTGATGCACAACACGCGCGTATCCTCGTCGGCGACAATATCCGCACTGCGAGGTTCGCCGGTGAAAAATCCCATTTCGCCGACGACTGTGCCAGAACCATAGGTGCGCAGCCGGATGGAGTCACCGCCATGCGCCAGCGCCGTGCGGAGAAGCACGTGCACCCGCCCGCTCACCACAAAGAACATCTCGTCGCTCGGCTCACCCTGCCGCACGAGCATATCTCCGGCCGCGAGCCGCCGTTGCTCTCCCGTTTTGAGCAACACTTCGCTACCCGCCAGGGTGAGCGCGACGTCACCCATCGCACCCGGTGGACGGGGTGCGTTTGATTGCCGAAGAATGAAATCCTCACACCACTCCAAGCCACGATCCAAATCTGCAAACCGCCGAACGTGGGCGGCGTTAAGCTCGAGACCGCCTCGCGCCAGCAGAAACTCGAGTCGCCCGGTCAGGCCGGTGAAGACCAGCTGCACTCCGGCTTCCCGACACACGGTGTGTATCCGCTTGAGCACGACGATCGACGATCCATCGACTCCGGAGATCAACCGGAAGTCCAGCAGCACAATTCGCGTTTCCACGAGGCCGTGCCTAACCTGTTCCAGCAATTTGGCCGCCGTGCCAAAGAACAGCACGCCTTGCAGGGTGAACCCGCGCAGCGCTCCACCGTGCGTGCGCAACATTTCCAACTGCTCCGGCGTTCGCTCAACATGGGCGCGGCGATTCTTCGCCGTAAATGCATGCCGCACATTCGGACTGCGGCTCAGTGTCACCGCCAGGCTGACACACGCAATCAATCCACCAAGCAAGACGCCCGCGACAATTCCAAATGCCATCACAATTCCAAGGATGGCGAGTACCACCACATAGTCCGTCCGCGGTAATATGCGGCCCGCCTCGATCACCCATGCGATCAGCAAGGTAATCCCAAGATAAAACACCAGCCCGGTGAGCACCGGGCGCGGAAGAAGCCCCACGAGGCCAGGCGTCAGCACCATGACACCCAGGATCAGCCCCGCGCAGAGCCGACCTGCCCAGCGGGAACTCGCACCCGCTTTCCAATATAGCAGAGTCCGGTTCAATGTGGTGCTCACCACCATTCCACCCAATATTCCGGCAATGATATTGCCGATGCCGATCGCCCGCAACTCGCCATCTGCATCAGCATCCTGTGAGGTGGCAAGTTCGAGACTGCTCGTAGTGAGTAATACCGTCACCAGCATGACCGCTGCCATCGCCCCCAGGTCCTTTACATGAAGCAACAACAGGTCCCAGCGGACCAACTCCGGCGGGACGCTCGCGAGGCTCTGCCAGGCCCCCAGTTCCAAAGGGGGCAACAAATATCCGGACCGACGCGCCTCAGCCAGGTCGAGCCCAAGGACAGCAAGCACACCGTGAAACGCAAGGGCTGCCCCTACGAGCACGCCCGGAATCACAAGGAAATGGCGGATCCGGCGCGAAAGGACCACCAGGAGAACCGCCACCAGCAGCGCGGTCCCTCCCTCCAACGGATTGATGGTGCGAATGTGCACCAGCGACCCGAAGTCCAGCCTCGATCCGGTCAGCGCCTTATAGCCGCCCGAAACGAGCAGGAACCCGGTTCCGGCGAGAAACCCTCCCACCACGGGATGCGGGATGAAACGCATGTATCGGCCGCCCCGCCACTCTCCCAGCAGCCGCACGATGACACCGCAAGCGACAGCTGATAAGAAGACAAACATGAGCACCGTCGGCAGCAATTCCGGTGCTTCGAGTCCACCGGATGCACCCATCTCGGAGGTGATGGAGGCGAGGGTAACGGCAAGGACCGCGGAAGGATTGGAATCCGGACCTCCCACACTGAAACGAAATGAACTCCGCCAGGAAAGCACCAGCATCGCGACCACACTGCTGATCAACGCCGCCAGAATTCCGTGACCGACGTGCGCCGCGAGGTCCCCATTGAACACGAGTTGGCCAAAGCTGCCGGCATACGCAATCGTCAACACTGTACACAGCGCAGCAGCGACGACATTCCTGCCAATGCCACGATTCAGCCGGGGCGGAGGTGGATCCGAAACGCCGGGCAGCACCGGAGTTAATAGTGGGAGCTCAGGGGCAAGTCTTGGCACGAGAAGAGAGAACGAACCAGAGTCTCACCAGCTTCAGCCGGCGCGGCAACGCACAATCGTAGTGAGACCCACCAATCGAACCGCCCCATGCCAACAAAGTCACATATTACGTGACGATTTCCGGCGGCTAACTTCCGCGCTAAAGTCACGTAATAAGTGACATTTTAACCCCGAGACGGAGCGAAATAATGAACCCTTCCCGGGGCAAGCCCCGAGGTATCACAGAAAGGGGCTTCGCCCCCATAACAGCGGGCGGCATCCATCCTCGCGGCGAGCCGCGTGGAATTGAGCCGTCCCAATTAAATCGAATCAGTGAAAGATTGGCAACCTGACTCCATGTTCTGCTCCGAGCCCAGATCTCCGCATTAAAGCAGATCCAAGCCCTCAAGCTTTTTTAACCGCGGATAACGCCGATCACGCGGATCATTCACTCCACCCCAAAGCCTCATCTGCACGTGAACCGACGACAACCGCGGGCATCCGCTTCATCCGCCCCATCAGCGGTGGATCGACTTCCGAGCGCCGCCGCCGGACTGGCACCGACTTTGTCCCCCTTGCCAGCAGTTCACCCTGATCGTGATCGGCAAACTGTCGCGCTCCGCCATGAACAGGGTGTGGATAGTATATATACCCGTCTCCATTATTGATCGCCGCTTGGCGATCGGCAGCGACTACTTTGGCCAGCGAACAACGAGCTGCTGTTTCGATGTCCTTGCCCTCGTGGATTTGCGGTTCAGCAACGCTTTTTGCATGAGACGACCTGCATGATCGCCCGCTCGTGGACATCATGGCTCTCGGCTCACTCGATCCTTTCGAGTGACCTGCCACCCGTTACTTTTCGCATAGGAAAGCCGTCCGTCATTCCCGGGCTCGCCCGCCCGCCGAAGGCTCAGCGAAAGAGGGTTCAACAAGGGTCGGGTTGCGGCTTCGCGCAACACAACCTTCCGGGCTGGCCTTTGGCAAAGCCCAGCCGCGCAAAACCCTGCCGGAACACGCTTGCCCATCTTCGGCGGCTCTGGTTTTGTGCAATGATTTTTCTTCATGAACTCCGCCCCCGATCCCACCCGCAAGTTCTCTTCCATCGTCAACGACGGTCCCAGCCGCGCAGGCGCCCGTTCGATGCTCCGCCCCGTGGGCTTCACGGAGGAGGATTTTACCAAGCCCATCATCGGCATCGCGTCGCTTTGGAGCATGGTCACGCCGTGTAACATGCACATCGACAAGCTCGCTGTCGAAGCCGAGGCGGGCGCGAATGCCGCCGGTGGCAAGGCGATCATCTTCGGCACCATCACCGTTTCCGATGGCATCAGCATGGGCACGCCCGGGATGCGGTACTCCCTCGTTTCCCGCGAAGTGATTGCCGACTCGATCGAGACGGTCGCCGCCGGCGAGGGTTTCGATGGGGTCGTCACGATCGGTGGCTGTGACAAAAACATGCCCGGCTGCATCATGGCCCTCGCGCGCCTGAATCGCCCCGGCGTTTTCGTCTACGGCGGCACCATCATGCCGGGGATTCACCCTGACACCAAAAAAGAGTGCGACATCGTCTCCGTCTACGAAGCGATCGGTCAGCACGCCGCCGGCAAGATCGATGACGCGGGCCTAAAAAAGATCGAAGCCTGCTCCGTCCCTGGCGCGGGTTCCTGCGGCGGTATGTACACCGCGAATACGATGGCCTCCGCCATCGAAGCACTCGGCATGAGTCTGCCAAACAGCTCCGCCCAGATCGCGATCAGCGCCGAGAAACGCGAAGATTGCCGTCGCGCCGGTGAAGCCACCCTCGCGTTGCTCAAGGCCGGCATCACCCCGCGCCAGATCATGACCCGCAAGGCGTTTGAAAACGCCATCACGGTCACGATCGCCCTCGGCGGCTCGACCAATGCCGTGCTTCACCTCCTGGCCATGGCGCACAGCTGCCATGTGAAACTCTCGATCGACGACTTCACCAAGATCGGCAAACGCGTCCCGGTCCTCGCCGATCTCAAGCCGTCCGGCAAATACGGCATGGTCCACCTCACCCGCATCGGCGGCTTGCCGCCGTTGATGAAGGTGCTGCTCGACGCCGGCCTGCTCCACGGCGATTGCATGACCGTCACCGGCAAGACGATGGCGGAGAATCTTCGCGACGTTAAGCCGTATCCAGCGAATCAGGACGTCGTGCGTCCGCTCTCGAACCCAATCAAGGCTGACAGCCATCTGCGCATCCTCTACGGCAACCTCGCTCCGGAAGGCTCCGTCGCCAAGATCTCCGGTAAGGAAGGCCTCTTGTTCAGCGGCAAGGCCATCGTGTTCGAAGGCGAAGAGGCCGCGCTCGACGCGATCCTGAAGGGCCGCGTCAAAGCCGGCCACGTGATCGTGATCCGCAACGAAGGTCCGGTCGGCGGTCCCGGCATGCGCGAAATGCTTTCGCCCACCAGTGCGATCATGGGCAAGGGCTTGGGCAAAGACGTCGCCCTCGTCACCGACGGTCGCTTCTCCGGTGGCAGTCACGGTTTCGTCGTCGGCCATATCACGCCGGAATCAGCTCGCGGCGGACCGATCGCTGTCATCAAGAATGGCGACCAGATCACGATCGATGCGGTGAAGAACAAACTCTCGCTCGGCATTCCCGACCGGGAGCTCAAAGCCCGTCTCAAGGCGTGGAAACCGAAGAAGCCGAAGGAAACACGCGGCACGCTCGCCAAGTACGCGAAGCTCGTGACCAGTGCCTCCGAAGGCGCCGTGACCGACAAGAATCTCTAACCCGGAAATTTTACGCCTATCATTGTCATTGCGGACCCGAGGAACGAGGGCGCGGCGATCCCGCTCGATGGATTAAAGTCGGGCGGGTCTTTGACCCGCCGTGGGCAGGTCGCAGACCTGCCCCACGCTTCTCACAATGACAGATGAAATACAGTTTCGCCGGTGTCACTGCTTTCTCTCATGAACTGGACTCGCTTCAAAACGCATTTCTTCCACAACGCCGACCTCGGCGTTTCGCTCGATATTTCGCGGATGCCCTTCGCCGACGATTTCCTCTCGTCGATGGAGCCGCGGATCCAAAGTGCGTTTTCAGCGATGTCCGAACTGGAGGGCGGCGCCATTGCCAACCCGGACGAAAAACGAATGGTGGGCCATTATTGGCTGCGCGCGCCCCACCTCGCACCCAATCCCGAAATCACCAGCGAGATCACGTCGACGCTCGCCGCGATCAAGGCCTTCACCGCCAAGGTCCATGCCGGTGAAGTCGCCGGCCCCAAGGGCAAGTTTCAAAACCTCCTCGTCATCGGCATCGGCGGATCCGCCCTCGGGCCACAGTTGGTCAATCATGCGCTCGGCAATCCGCGGAAGGATAAACTGAGCGTCGCGTTCTTCGACAACACCGATCCGGACGGCATGGATTACGTGCTGGCAACGCTGAGGAATCGTCTCGCGAAAACGCTCGTGGTCGTCGTCTCGAAATCCGGCGGCACCGCCGAAACGCGCAACGGCATGCTCGAAGCGATCGCCGCGTTCAAAGCCGCCGGGCTCGATCACGCCAAACAGTTTGTCGCGATCACCGGTGCCGGTTCCAAGCTCGACCAGACCGCCCAAAGCGAGGGCTGGCTGGCGCGGTTTGCGATGTGGGATTGGGTCGGCGGCCGCACCAGTGAACTCAGTGCGGTCGGTCTTCTCCCGGCCGCTCTCCAAGGCATCGACATCCAGGCAATGCTCGACGGCGCCGCCGCCATGGACGATGTCACCCGTTATCCGGTCACCGCACAGAACCCCGCCGCGCTGCTCGCCCTGATGTGGTATTTCGCCACGGATGGTCGCGGCACCAAGGACATGGTCGTCCTTCCCTACAAAGACCGCTTGCTCCTGTTCTCGCGTTACCTGCAGCAACTCGTGATGGAGTCGATCGGCAAGGAACTCGATCTCGAGGGCAAGGTCGTGAATCAAGGCTTGGCCGTCTACGGCAACAAGGGTTCCACCGATCAGCATGCGTACGTGCAGCAACTGCGCGAGGGCGTGAACAATTTCTTCGTGACCTTCATCGAAGTGCTGAAGGATCGGGAAGCCAAGACGTCAATGGAGGTCGAGCCCGGCGTCACCAGCGGAGACTTCCTGCAAGGCTTCATGCTCGGAACCCGCGATGCGTTGAGCGAGAAGGGCCGCCACTCGATCACCATCACCGTGCCGGATGTTTCCCCGCGCACGTTGGGCATGCTGATCGCCCTCTATGAACGCGTCACCGGGCTCTACGCATCACTTATCGGCATCAACGCCTACCATCAACCCGGCGTCGAAGCCGGCAAGAAAGCGGCGGGCGGAGTGATCGCCTTTAAACTCAAGTTGATCGAGGCTTTGAAGGCCGCACCGGATGAGTCGTTTACCGCCGAGGCCTTGGCCACGCGAGCCGGAGGCGCTGAGAAAGCCGAGTTAGCCTTCAAGATTCTTGAGCACCTGGCTGCGAACAAGAACTCCGGCGTGAAGAAGCGAACCAAAACTCCCATCTACGACTCGCTCTACCGCCTCGGCTAACGCTGCCTGAAACGGGGATTGCGGTTAGGGCAGAACCGATGGGGTGGCCTGAGTGGACCAAGCGCCGTCACCGGTCACCTCGATCCCAGTCAGGCGCGGGCTATCGTTTCCGCCCTCCCCTCGAACTCGGGTCCTCTATCAGTGGTACGGCTGATTTTCCGCCTCGCGTCGGGTGAGGTTCTCCCGCCACGGTCCTCTGTCGTCCCCGCCATCAGGAATTGCCTGCGTTGGGGCCTTCCACCCCTCCATGCCCCGAATTCCCCTGCTGCTCTGCATTCTTGCCGTGCTGGGCACAGCCGTCTCTGCCCGACTGTACTTTCGTCTGAGCGACGCTAATCAGATCCTCGAACAACGTCTCGGTGAGTCGCACGTTCGTATTGATAAACTGGATGCCGACCTGGCCTCCGCGCATGAGCAAACCGGCGGCCTCAAGGTCCAATTGCGCAGCGCCGAAACCGCCGGGGAGAAAACGAACGCATCGCTTCGGCAAACGAGCGCGTTGCTCGAGCAAGCGGAATCGCGCGTGGCACAGTCCGGTCGCGATCTCGCGCAGACGCGCACTGTTCTCGAATTCTACGAGCTCACCGCCCGGGAATTATCGGGTGAACTCACCGCTTTGCGCCAGGACCTCGAAGACACGCGCGCATCCCACGCCTCGCCGGACGCGGTCCAGGCCTACCGAACGACCATTACGGAACTGGAGCGCCAACTGGCCGCGGCGGGTACCGGAGCGGTCGCGCCGCGCGGACCCGCGGCTTCGACGGCCGTGTTCACGAACCGGGCAGGCCGCGCGACGGTTCTCACCGTGGGTGCGGGCAATGCGTTCGTCGTGCTCAACTTCGGTTCGGTTCGCGGAGCCCGGCTCGGCCAAAAATTGGCTGTGAGTCAGGGAACGGCCGAAGTCGCCACGGTTCTCATCAACGATGTCCGACCCAATTTTTCCATCGCTCACGTCTTGCCTGAGTCGTTGCGAGGGGTCTTGCAGAAAGGCGATTCCGCTCTATTACTCCACTAGATCATGACCACGTTCCAGAAAACCATCCTCGTCGTTTTGCTCGCGTCCTTCGGCGCGATTCTCAGTGGATGCTCAACCAACAGCCCCAAACGATCCTCGATTCCGTGGAGCCAACCGGCCGGTTGGGAAGGTCAAATCCCTGGCATGGGCCAGCCCGCCGGGCGCTAAGCTCGCATCGACGTGGGCGGGACGCGGACGATCCGCGACCCTGATGAGTGGGCTGAATCGTCTGTTCATCCGTTTGCGCTGAGCCCCTGCCGGGCCTGTCTCTCGCGCAGCCCTTTACACGAAGCCCCGGCCATCCCTTTTTCCCCTCCGCCCCAGATCCGAGCTGCCCGTCCCCCGCAATCACGCCCCCGCGGTGTCCCAGCTAAGTGTCACGTATTACGTGACATTGTCCCCGCTGCAGAGTCACGTAATATGTGACATTGTCCCGGCTACAGAGTCACGTATTACGTGACAGTGGCGATCGCGTGGACTTCGGATTTTATTGTGGCCACGCGACTCCCTCAGTGGACGCTCTCCGTTCGCCTCGCCGCCGATGGAAAACACTTCGCTCACTCCGCAGCCGGGCCACCTCTACGTGGTGGCCACTCCGATTGGCAACCTTGCCGACCTCACGGATCGCGCGCGCGCCATTCTGGGGGCGGTTGACCTGATTGCCTGCGAGGACACGCGCACCACCGGCGGAATGCTCACCCGACTCGGGCTCCACAAGACGCTCGTCCCGTATCATGAACACAACGAAACGGAAGCGGCCGAGCGGCTCGCCGACCAACTCGTCGCTGGGAAATCCGTCGCACTCGTAAGTGATGCCGGCACACCGGCCTTGAGCGATCCGGGATTTAGGATCGTACGCGCTTGCCGTCGCCGTGGTCTTCCAGTTGTGCCGGTGCCCGGCCCGAGCGCCCTCACCGCCGTGCTCAGCGCCAGCGGACTGCCCACCAATGGGTTTCTCTATGTCGGATTTCTCCCGGCGAAAAGCGCCGCCCGGATCAATTTCTTCACGAAGTATCGAGAGTTTGATTACACGCTCGCCCTGTACGAGAGCTGTCATCGCATCGACAAGGCCGTCAACGAACTGGTCGACACGCTGGGTCCCGATCGGGTGATCTGCGTGGCCAAGGAAGTCACCAAACTCCACGAAACGTTTTTTGTCGGGCGCTCGGCCGACATCCAGGCCCGGCTCGCCAAGGCCAATCTCAAAGGCGAGTTCGTCCTGCTGATCGCGCCACAGGGGTTCGAGCTTTAGCTCGCTGCAGTTCCCCCGGCCTGGCCTCCTGGCGGAGGGTCTGGGATTGGATCGCTCTCGTCGCAGCTGGCTTTCCGGCTCGCGCCGATGCCGGCGACGTCCAAGCTCAGCGGAACCCCGATCCCCTATGACCCCGAGACGCTTCCGCCTTTTCCTTCCCGTCGTTTTTTTCTTCGTGCTCAGTCACGCGTATTCCGCCGCTCCGGCTCGCCCGAATGTGCTGATCATTACCACGGATGACATGAGTTGCGATTCGGTCGGTGTCTATGGCAGCCAGCTCAAGGACACCACGCCGCACATGGACCGGCTCGCCGGCCGGAGCCTGCGCTTTAATCATGCATATGTGCAGGTCGGAAACTGCATGCCGTCCCGCAATGTGATGTTCTCCGGCCGCTATCCGCATAACAACGGGGTCGAAGGCTTTTATCCAGTAAAGAACCCGAGCTATCCTGTGATGGCCGATCTCATGAAGGCCGGCGGCTATTTCACCGGCATTCGCCACAAGGTCTCGCATTCGACGCCGTACTCGCCGTATCCCGCATGGGATGTTGTCCTCGACACGCTTCCCAATGGCGAGCCGGCGCATATCAAAAGCGCCGAGGCTTATTATCTCACGACTCAACTCGGCATCGCACTGGCAAAAAAGGCCGGAAAGCCGTTTTGCTTCAACCTCAACATCTCGGATCCACACAAGCCATTCTACGAGGGACCGCGGGATCCGCATCAACCCACGCGCGTGTTCACCGCGGCGGAAGTGCCTGTCCCCGGTTTCCTGCCCGACGATCCGGTAGTTCGCGAAGAACTGGCGCTCTATTATTCTTCCGTGCGCCGCGGTGATGACTGCCTCGGCGGCATTTTGCGGGCGTTGCGGGAATCCGGGGAGGACGAGAACACGGTTATCATCTTCCTCTCGGATCACGGGATGCCGCTACCGTTCGCGAAGACGCAGCTCTATTTTCACAGTACGCGGACCCCCTGGATGGTTCGCTGGCCCGGTGTAACCAAGGCCGGTGCCATTGATGACCGCCACATTGTTTCCGGAGTGGACCTGCTGCCCACGCTTCTCGATATGGTGAACCTGCCGCATCCCCCCGGAATGGATGGTCGCAGCTTTGCGCCGATATTGCGCGGCCAGACGCAGGACCAGCGCGACTATATGGTCGCAGAGTACAACGAAAACTCCGGAGGTAACCGCCACCCGATGCGCACGATTATCACCCGGGACTTTGCCTATTTGTTCAATCCCTGGTCAAATGGCGAACGCATCATGGCCACGGCGACGAAGGGAACAGCCACGTATCGCCGGATGCAGGAACTGGCGAAAACCGACGCCGGCGTGGCCCAACGGCTGGATCTGTTTGATCATCGCGTGCCCGAGGAACTGTATCAGTACTCCAAGGACGCGGACGCATTACACAACCTGATCGGTAAACCCGAGCACCAGGCGCATTACGAGCAGTTGACCAAGACCCTCGAGGCCTGGATGGTCACCACCCGCGATCCAATGTTATCGTTGTTCCGCGCGCGTCAGAATCCGGGCGCCCGCGAAGCCTTCATGAAGCAGGCCGAAGCCGAAGCCGCGGAACGCAATTCCTCTGGCACCCGGCCGGGAAAAAAGGGCGGCACCAAAAAAACCGGAGCAAATAAAGGCGGGGCGAAAGAATAACCGTGCGACAGCTCCAACCGGTTACGGTTTGCTGAGGATGCGTTGCCGCCCAGACGCGATTATCCGCCGGCAGCGGGATTGTGCCGTCTTCAAGATCACCACGCTGTCCACTCCCGGCGCCGCCATTCTGAACTCGAGCCTCGTTCGGCATTTCCTCGATCTCAACGTGGACAATCTCTTCAACCGTCGCGCCTCGATCCAAGGATCAAACGGCCGGTCACTCTGTTCCCGGCGCCTCGGCCCGATGACGCGATGGCTTCGGAGGCGTGGAAAACGGTCCGTGCTTTGCGCGAAATTCGCGGGGCGAAAGTCCGACGTGATGCCGGAAGAGTTTCGAGAAGTGATACGGATCTGGAAGTCCCACTGTCACCCCGATCTCGGAGATGGGAAGCGTGGTGCTGAGTAGGAGCTCACGCGCTTCCTGCAACTGCCGTCCGATTACATAGCCTTTCGCTGTGATCCCGAGGTGTCGTCGAAACAACTTCAAGACATGGGAGCGACTGCGGCCGATGATCGCCGCCATGTCCTCGATCATCGGTGCCAGATGGAATCCCCGGTCCACGTGAACGATCAGACGGCGGAGTTCCTCCGGCAGTTCGTTGGCGGGCCCCAGTCGTTCTCCCGCCGCCCGCGATACTTCGCGCACTAACAAGAGTCCGAGCGCGCGCGCTTCGACTTCATCGCGCGGCGATTGCAGAAACCAGCGTACGGTATAATCCACGAGCCGGCCCAAAGGTTCATCCGCTTCAGTGCGAAGCGGGACGACTCCATTGCCGATTGCCCAATCCGCATCGCGACGGTCTTTTGAGTCGAACTCCGGCTCCTCCCGTTCGTGCGGCACATTGGCGAGCCAGGCAGCACCGGGCCGATACCACGGGACGATGTGGACATGCGCTGTATACATGGGTTCACGTGAGGACGGGAGATATGTAATCCGCCGGTTCCACGGCAAAACATAGAGGTCGTGCGGTTCCAGTCGGTGCCTGACGCCATCCACCTCGAATTCGCCCCGTCCGCTTTTACACCAGAAAAGCGCCCGACTCTGCACGCATCCATTCGTGAAATGCTGCCGCGCGGCGAATTGAAACAACCCGGCACGACAGACCGCGGGGGCAACAGTTTGGGATCGGGGCGCCATGGGGAAATCACTTCGAAACTCCCCGACGAGTCTGCGGACGGAATGCAAAAACACAAGAGAATCTCCTTCTATCCATGGTGATCGATCGGGACGGTCTGCTACTTTAGCTAATCCCCCACTCCCCACCGTGGTTCCCGCACCGTGTTCCCCACGCGGAGTCGTTCGACCTGCTGTTACCCCCATCACCGTTCTCGAGAACCCCATGAAACACCGCCTACTATCCCTGATCGGGCCCGTCCTCATCGCGAGCGCATCTTCCTTCGTCCATGCGCAAACGACCCCCACCCTACCCGCCGCCACCGACAATGCGATCGTGCTGTCGCCATTCGTCGTCGATACGTCGCAGGACACCGGCTACTTCGCCTCCAACACGCTCGCGGCGAGCCGGCTGAAGACCGACCTGAAGGACATCGCCTCCTCTGTTACCGTCTTGACCGAGGAGTTTATGAATGATCTCGCGGCCAATGACGTCGCCAGCGCGCTCGCGTTTGTCTCCGGCGCGGAGAACGATTCGACTTATCATCAGGAATCGGTCGCGAGCCTCGGCGGCGGCAACGGCTATGTGGGTGGCGATTTCGGCGACAACAACAACCGCTCCGGCGAAGTCCGCGTGCGGGGACTCGGCCGCGCCACCACCACGATCAACTATATCGAGGTCCTCGGCTCCACCGACCGCTACAACACGGACCGGACCGAGTTCCTGCGCGGAGCTAATTCCATTCTCTTCGGCCTTGCCGAGCCCGCCGGTCTCGTGAACTCCTCCACCAAGGTGGCCCAGCTCCGCCGGAACTCGGCCAAGGTGGAAACCAAGTTCGACAACTTCGGCTCCCGCCGTGTCGTCCTCGATGTGAACCGCGTGCTCGTGAAGGACAAACTCGCCGTGCGTGGCGTCTTCCTCGACAACGACCAACAATACAAGGTCAAGAGCGCCTACCAGAAAGACCAGCGCTACTTCGCCACCGCCACGTATCAGCCATTCAAGCACACCACTTTGCGCGGCTATGTCGAGCGGGTGAACGCGAACGGCCGCCGGCCCAATTTCCGCACCGTGCAGGACAACGTCTCCGACTGGCTTACCGCCTACAACCAGTATGCTCCGCAGATGACCCCGGCGCAGATCGCCCAGGCCTTCTACTGGGATCCGGTCGCGCCCAGCACCACCGGCATCGCGCCAAGTTCCGTCTTCACGCTCGCCAACGGCACCTCCGTCAACCTCGGCCTCATCCGTCGCCCGCTCGACACGCTCGCGAACGGCACCGCTCTGATTTACAGCGGCAACGGGCAGTGGTCGGACCCGCTGGACAACCTTGTCACGATCATGGCCAACCGCACCATCACGGGCGGCGCCGTCAATCCCGCCTCCGCCCGCCGCCAGTTCGCCCGCAGCGGTTCCGACCGCGAAAACAGCCCGCTGTTCAGCACCGACCCTCAGGTAACGAATGCCGGCATCTTCCCCTACGAAACAGTCGAAATCGGCGCCCTGCCCGGCAACTTTCGCTGGGAGGACGACGACAAGCTGTTCCTCACGCTCGACCAGCGGCTGGCCGAGGACCTCTATCTTTCAGCGAGCTTCCAATACGAGAAACGCGCCCACGAGCAGTCTTTTGCCACGATCACCCAGACGAATCAGATCTCGGTCGATATCAACCAGCGCTTGCCCGACGGCCGGAACAATCCGAATTTCCTGCGGCCCTTCATCTACGGCCGCAACCTCGGCGAACACTCCGACGCGACCGCGCGGAATCTGGTTGTTCAGGCCAACTACGATTTCGATTTTTCCAGGAAAACCACGCGCCTCGGCTGGCTCGGCTCGCACCGTCTCACCTCGGTTTACAACGCGGCAAAAGTCGATCGCCTCGGCTATCGCTGGCACTACCAGATCGACAACGACATCCCCGGCGCGCTCGCCGCGGCCAACATCAGCGCCACCGCCAGCCAGCGCTGGGCAATGCAAATGTGGTACGTCGGCGATCCCGTCCAGGTGGGCGACACGGGCCTGCGCTTTACCGGGTTTCCCACGAACATGGCGGCGCACTGGGATCGCTCTTACGACTACCGTTTCTTCAATAACACCGCCACGCCCGCGCCCGGCCAGTGGCAGACCGCCGCCGCCAAAGCCCACTACGGCCGGCAGCTCATCGGCGGTGGCCGCACTTTTACCATCCAGAAAAACGATGGCGTGGGCGTTTCGCTCCAGAGCTTTTTCTGGAAACGCCGCCTCGTGACGCTCTTCGGCTGGCGCAAAGACAACGTCGACAGCACGCAAGGCGTGCTGCGGAACGCGGCGGAGTTTCCCTTCCCAATCACCGCCGGCGCCAACCGCTCCGATTATCTCCCGGGCGGCAACATCTTCGTCAACAAAGCCACGACCGGCACCCAAGGTATTGTGTTCAAGCTCACGGAGAAGCTCCGCGTCTTCGCGAACCGATCGGAAAACTTCGCCGCGACCACCCCGCGGCAGGATAATCTCTACCGTCCCATCGCCCCGCAGAGCGGCGAGACGAACGATTACGGCGTCGGCCTCACCCTCCTCGACGGCCGGCTCGATCTTCGGGCCACTTATTTCAAGTCCTCGCAGCTCGGTGCCACCAGCAGCACGGGCGTGGCCGGCATCCGCGTCGTTGCGTTCGAAGAAGCTCTATATAGCGCGCTCGATAACGCTGGCCGGGTCGCGGAATACTCCACGTTCGACGAATTCGGCAATCAGACGAACGCCGTCTATGTGCGCCCCAACAACGCCGCCAGCACCGAGAACCTCGTTTCCAAGGGTGCTTCGCTCGAGATCTCTTTCCGGCCGAACCGAAACTGGGACTTCGTCGCGGGCATCGACCAACTGGACAACGTCGCCACCAACGTCGGCCGCGAGGTCGCCGAGTTCCTCGCGATCCGCGCGCCGTTCTACAAGAAATATTTCAACGAAGGCCTGCGCGTCGATGGCACGACCACCACCGCGTCTTCGGCCACCTTGCAGGAGCGGTTCGTCACCACCATCGCCGGTAACTACGTGAACGAGATTCTCAAAGAAGGCATCTCCAACCGAGGCATCTCCGAATACTCCGCCCGCCTCGTCGGCCGCTATAAGGTGCTCGAAGGCGCCTTCAAGGGGGTCAGCGTCGGCACCAATCTCCGTTGGGAATCCGGCAAGGTCCTCGGCTATGCGCAGAAAGAAGCGACCTTCAACTTCGGTGGCCTCGATAATTTCCCCGGCCGTGTGTCCGACACCTCCAAAGAACACCGCGGCGACCCGGTTCTCTCCGGCGGCATGTTCGCCAGCTACAGTCGCCGCATTTGGGGCGGAAAGGTCAACTGGCGCGTACAACTCAACGCGCAGAACCTCTTTGGCGACCACGGCCTCCGCGTTTTTGCCGCCAATCCAGACGGCTCGCCGATTTGGGCCATGGCTCCCGCCCGCACCTACGAGCTCTCGAACTCATTCGATTTCTGAGTCCGCCCTCTCATTCTGATCACGCTTCCCCTGCCGGCGCGAAGCCGTCGCGCCGGCGCGTCGCCCTACCGGCGTCGCTTAACCGGCGCCCTGGAGAGTAATACAGGGCGATCCTTCGAAGCACCCCGACTGGAGATCGGCACGGAGGCATTTCATCCCTATATTCAGCCAGGCTTTGTAACGCGGAATGCAATACCACAAGAGAATCTCCTCCTGTCCATGGTTTATGGCGAAGGCCATCTGCTAATCTTTCCCCGCATCCTAAACCCCCACGCGACAGCCGCACTACGCGGAGTCACGTCCCAGCTCAACTCCCCGCTCATGACAACTACCCGCCGCACTGCGTCGTGTTTGCTAACTGCGCTCCTTGCCCTTGCTGCCAACCTGCCAGCACAGACCGCTGCTACCCCCACCTCCACCGATTCCGACAAGGCCATCGTGCTCGATCCATTCACCGTTAAATCAGATTCGCTGGAAGGATATCGGACTCAATCCAGCGCCAGCGGTCTTGGCTTCACGCTCGCGATCGATCGCGTTCCCATTCCGTTGATCGTCCTCACTCCTCGCTTTCTTGAGGACAGCGGCATCGTCAAGGTCGAAGACGCGCTTCGTTATGTCAGCGGCGTCAGCAACACCGGTCGCTCCAGCGGCTCAGAACTGTTCGCCATCCGAGGCTTCTCCACCGGCAACGTGTTGCGCGACGGAGAGCCGTTTAATACTGCGACGGACCGCGCTATCATCGATCGAGTCGAAGTGCTCAAAGGTCCCGGAGCCATCATCTACGGCACCGCTGATCCGTCCGGCTTGGTTAATATCATTCAGAAGCAAGCGCACTTTAAAACCGAGACCATCCTCAGTGCCACGTATGCAGAATACGGCTCGTTCAGCGGCCTCATCGATCATAATCAAGCGTTGGCACGGACCGGCCAATGGCGCGCGGCGGCTCGCATGATTCTCGGTCAATCACGGGAGGGTTTCGCCCGCGCAAATGAATTCCGCGACCGCACGATCGTATCACCCGCTTTCCACGTGGAGTACGGCAAGAATACGGTGATCGATGCACGGATCAATTGGTCGAAGGAAGATGGCCGTTTCAACCGCATCCAGACTCCCTTCCGCAATACCGGCGAAGGCGGGAGTGTTTTCGCGCGGGGTTTCGTTCCGATCTTCCGCGATTTCACCTTCGTGACCCCGCACGACGACTGGCAACAGGAAGACAAGGGCGTCAGCCTGCGACTGGTTCAACACGTTGGTGCCAACACCACGGTTCTGGCTTCCTTCGTGCAGACCGAAATCGATGGAGTGCACTACTTCAACATCGGCACCGGCCGCATGGGAGCGAACGCCCAGGGACAATTTATTGCCGGTCCCGCCCGCATGGTCGTGGAGCCCCGCAAGACCGATCACCGCGGCCTCTCCCTCAAGGTTCTGCATGATTTGAAACTGGGAAAAACCGACCATAAACTTTCATTCGGGTACCGCGACAATAAGGATACAAATTTCGGTTACGCCTATTTCGACAGCCGCGTCTTCGCCAATGAAGCCACGATTGTCGCTGATGCCAACGGCCCGAAGGTCGTATCGTTTCCCGGCGCACCACGCTCGGTCTTCAGCCTGAACGATCCCTTCGCTACGCCCATCACCGGTGTCGCGAGCAATACCAATCCCAACCCGGTGCCGGTCACCAGCGCCTATATCACCGACTATATTACACTCATGGAGGGTCGACTGAACTTTCTGGTGGGTGGACATTTCATTGATATCCGGTCCCAGAACAAAACCGCCACGTCTCCCCAGTTCGGTGCGATTTTCGAACTTGCCAAGGGCTACAATCTCTACGCCCTCACCTCCGATTCCTATCGGCCCAACGGGCCCGCGAGTACGATCAACCCGTCCCTCGGTTTCGTGGATCCGGAGAAGGGCTCCGGCAAGGAAGTCGGACTAAAGTTCAGTCCGCTTGATGGCAAACTAACCGGAACGCTCGCGGTTTATCGCATCACTCGGGAGAACATCGTTCAATTCCTCGGAGGCGTCTTCACCGAAAATAATAATATCCCGAGCGGCGAAGAGCTCTCTCAGGGCCTGGAGCTCGATCTCGTGTACACGCCCATTCCGAATCTCTCGATCATGGCCGCGTACGCCTACACCGACGCATACGTGAGTAAGAATGTCATTACGGGCGACAACAACAGTCCGGACGAAAATCGTGATGGCGTTCCTGATATTATCGGACTTCCCAAGGAGGGCGTTGCGAAACACGACATCCGCCTCTGGATGAGCTACGATTTCAAACGGGATACCCCATTCCGCGGCCTGTCATTCGGCGGAGGCGTCACCTGGCGCCAGGGTCCGATCCAGCAGTTTCCCACCTACATCCATCGCTTCGTCCAGCAGGTGGATGACCCCGTCCGCTTCGATTTCTTTGCAGCGTATAGAACCAAGGTCATCGGCCGAGATACCAGCTTCCGCTTGAACTGGCAGAACGTGACTAACGCCGACTATCGCGACCGCCGCGGTTACTTCGTGACTCCATCCACGCTCCAGTTCTCCACCGACATTCGGTTCTAAGTCCGACCTCGTACGCTCCCGCTACCACCGATGGAAGACCCGGCTCCGGGCGGACTATGTCGTTGTTTAACCTCACTCGCCATCGTATCCAAATTTCCACGATGCTTGCCTTGAGCATCGTGGGGCCGCGGTTCCGCTAACGAGCGTTGCCGCACGGCCTTCTTGGGAAATCGACCTTCTCTCATCTAAACAAAGCTGCCGCGATTTATCCTCGTCGTGGCAGCTTTCGCCATCGAGATTCATTTTGGTTTTCCCCGCTCTCGCATCCGATCTTTCGTCTCATTCCTTCGCTTGATGCCGCCCAACATTCTCTTCGTCATGACCGATCAGCAGCGGTTCGATACCATTGCTGCCCTTGGCGCCACTCCTGCCTGCACCCCCAATCTCGACCGTCTCGTCCGTCGCGGGGTCGCTTGCACCAACGCTTACTCGTCTTGTCCGGTGTGCGTGCCCGCCCGGTACTCGCTCATGAGCGGGTGCGAGCCCTCGAAAACCAGTTGGTTGAGCAACTGGGCTCCGGGCGACCACGTCCGCGAACGCTGCGGCCCTTACCTCGCGGAAACCATGGCCGCCCGCGGCTACCGCACGTGGGGCCTGGGTAAATTTCACACCGAGCCGCGCCTCGAGCCGCTCGGGTTTCATGTCCACGAATATAGCGAAGAACTCTGGCCGACCGAGGAGGATTTCCTCAGCGACGATTACGTGCGCTGGCTTCGCGTGCGTTCCCCTGACTTCGCACACATCGAACAGGTTCACGGCGAACGCAGCGATATGTACTACGTGCCGCAATTGCGCCCCATGCCCGCCGCCCTCACCGGCGAAGCCTGGCTCGCCACCCGCGCCGCCGAGGAACTGGCCAATCCGGATCCGCGGCCGTATTTCGGTTTCGTTTCATTCGTCACTCCGCATCCGCCGATCGCCCCGCCCGTCCCTTACAACCGGATGTTCAATCCGGATGACATGCCGAGTCCGCAACTCGGCGATCCCGCCGTCGATGAGGCCGATGACTATCTCGCGTGGATGAACCACGCCGTCTGGGCCTGCGAGATTCCGCCGTCGCAAGCCCGTCGCCTGCGCGCGCGCTATCTCGGCTCGATTACGTTTATCGACGACTGCATCGGTCGCATCCTGGATGCGGTCGAGGCGCGTCCTGACGCTGCCAATACGATCATCTGTTTCTTCTCCGACCACGGCGATCACATGGGCGATCATCGCGCCTGGCAAAAAGAGAGTTTCTTCGAGGCATCCTGTCGCATCCCGTTTCTCGTCAGCTGGCCCGGCCACGTGCCGGCCGGAACGCGTTTCAACGGACTCGCTGCTCTCACTGATCTCTTTGGTCTCGCCACCGCGGCCAGCGGCGCGCCGGAACTGCGCGACGGGCACGACCTGCTCGGGCCGCTGACCAACGCAGCGCCTGCCCGCGAGTCTCTCTTCGGCATGTATGGCACGCCGGGCACGCGTCATTTCAAATGCATGGTCCGGCGCGGTGCCTGGAAATACATCTGGCTCGCCAACGGCGGCCGCGAGCTGCTCTTCAATCTTCAAACCGATGCCACGGAGTCCCGGTGTCTCGCCGCGGAGTATCCCGAAATCGCAGCTTCACTACGAGCAGAGGCAATCGGCGTGCTTGGCGCCCGTGAGTTGACGCAGCCCGCCGTCGAGCACGACGCGCTCAAGGCGCTGCCGTTCGAACCGTTTCCCCGTACCCGCATCAAGCAGTTCGCCCGCGGAGTGACGGACTTCGGCCAGGGACCCACGACATGAAAATTACGACCGTCACACTCCCTCCGGCGCAGTCGAAGGTCACTGAAACACCCGCGGGGGAAATCGTGAGTCGCGGCACGCGGATCGCGTACGGATCGTCGGCGTTCGCCGAGAATCTCGCGATCAACTCCGTCAACCAGATCGCAAATCCCGTTTTCAACCTGACCCTCGGCGTCAGTCCGGTGCTGGTCGGTGCCGCGATTGCACTCCCGCGTCTCTGGGACGCCGTGATGGATCCGTGGATCGGAAATCTCAGTGACAACTGCCAGTCGCGCTGGGGCCGCCGCCGTCCGTTTATCTTGATCGGTGCTTTGCTCACCGGCCTCTGCGCCGCCGGGATTTGGTACTTTCCCGACGGCCGCTCACCGACGTTTTATTTTTGGTGGCTCGCCATCGGTTCACTCCTCCTCGCCACTGCCTACTCGATTTTTGTCGTGCCGTACGGCGCGCTGGGACTGGAGCTGACCCGCGACTATCACGAGCGCACGCGACTGATGGGGACCAAGTCGATGCTCCACAAACTGTCCGGCGTCGTGAACCAATGGCTGCTCAAAATCGTCCTGCTCGCATCGAACAACAACATCGTTGCGGGCAGTCGCTTCTGCGGCGTAATCATTGGGGTGGTCGTGGCCTCGCTGGGCGCAGTCACCGCCGCCCGCGTGCCGGAACGTCCGCGACCCGTCGTCTCCATCGGCCCGAAGCTTTCGCTCTGGCGCGGCTGGCGCGAGACGATCAGGCGCCGCGATTTCGTGCTCCTGGCCACGGCACAGTGTCTCATCTACGCGAGCATCCTCGTCATCGATAACACCGGATTTTATCTCAACGTTTTCTACGTCAACGGTGGCGACATGGCCTACGGTGCGCTGTTAAAAGGGATCGCCGGCACCGGTTTCCAACTCGGAGGACTGCTTGCCATTCCCGGCATCGTGTGGCTTTCGCGCCGTATCGGAAAAAAGCGTACGTTCCTGCTCTGCACCCTCTCGATCGCGCTTGGCGGCGTCGCCAAGTGGTTCTGCTACGTGCCCGACGCGGGCTGGTTGCTGGTCGTGCCCTCGCTCCTCATGGCTCCTGGCCTCGTCGCGGTAATGGTGCTCGTGCCTTCCATGACGGCTGATATTTGTGACCTCGATGAAGTCGTCACGGGCGCCCGACGCGAAGGCATGTTCAACGCTGTGCTTGGCTGGATGCTCAAGGTCGCTCTTTCCGGGTCCATCTTCCTCGCCGGCATCGCGCTGAATCTCACCGGGTGGCAGACGGAATTAAAAGCAGCGCAGACCGACGAAACTTACTTCGCCATGCGGGTCGCGTTCAGCGTGGGCACGATCGTATTTGCACTTCTCGCGGCCGCACTGATCGCAGGCTACCGCGTCACGGAGGAAGCCGTCGCCGAATCGCGCCGCATCGTGCAGCGGACTCTGCCGGCGAAGGGTTGATGCCGGAACATGCCGCGCCTGAACCTTCGCCAAGGCTGCAGGATTGGGGCCTCGTTGCTCCAATCCAAACGACGTACGCTCCCGCTTGCATGTTGGGAAAGAGCTCGGAGGATCGAGCTGTGAACTCCCAACCCTTAACTCCCACCAGCACCTGCCCCTCGCTGATCCGCGTTGATTAAACGATTCTTCAAGTCCGCCAAAATCGATGAGCTCGATGATCTGAGCGATGCCGCGGAGCAGCGCGTGCAACGGCTCGGAGGTAAGCTGCGCGCCAATATTATCCCGCCGCTGCTGCGCGACCTGCGCACCTTTACCACCGCCGACCTCAAAGCCGACCTCCGGTCAGGCGTCATCATCGCCGCTCTCACGATTCCACAAGCCGTGGCGTTTTCACTGCTGATCGGAATTCCGGTGCCGGCCGTGATCGGCAGTGCGTTGGTCGGGGCGGTGCTGTGCTCGCTATATTGTTCCTCCCGGCACCTGGTGTTTGGTCCTACCAACACCATTAGTATCATTTTAGCGGGCGCGCTACTAAGCCTCGCGGCCGAACCGCTGGATCCGCTCCAAAAGGTCTTGATCATCGGCTTTTTAATGGGCGCCCTCCAACTCGCTGCCGGTTTCGCAGACTTGGGGAAAGTCACTCAATTTATTTCCCGTGCCGTCATTGTTGGTTACTCGACCGCCGTCGGAATCCTCATTGCGACGGGTCAACTGGGAAACCTTTTCGGCATCGCCCGGGGAACCAAGGTCAGCCTCCCTGGCACGCTGCGCCATCTCGCCGATAGCGTATTCAGTTTTCAATTCAATCCCGCGACCGCCATCGTCGGCCTCGGCGGTCTGTTGATTCTTATCTGGCTGCGCCGTTGGCGCGCCCATTGGCCGGACGGACTTGTGATGCTTACTCTGGCGGGAGTGGCGAGCTGGCTGCTCGCGCTTGATCAGAAGGGGGTCAGCGTGGTCCGGGACCTCGGCGACATTTCCGGCGGCGTGCCGTTGTTCACCGGTTTCCCCCTCAACGCCGATGGCTTGGCCCTTTTGCCGAAGGTCACGAGCGTCGCCATCGCCGCCGCCATTCTCGGCATGCTCGAGGCCGTTACCATTGCCAAGAGCCTCGCCACCAAAACCGGCCAGCACATCGATCCGAACCAGGAATTGATTGGCATGGGCCTGGGCAACATGGTCGGCGCCGGTTTCGGCGCCATGCCCGGCTCGGCATCGTTTCTGCGCAGCGCGGCCGGGTTGCAGGCCGGCGGCCGCACCCAGTGGGCCGTGATCATCGCCAGCGGTGTAGTGCTTTTGTTAGTACTGCTGTTGTCCCCGCTGCTCGCCTATATTCCCATCGCCGCCATTGCGGCGTACCTGATCGTGATCGCGATCCGCCTGATCCAACCCGCGCAAATTTTCATGGTGCGCCGCGCCACCCGCGGCGACGCGCTGGTCTTCTGGCTCACCCTCACCGCCGCCTTGTTTCTTCAACTCGACACCGCGATCTATACCGGCATCGGCCTTTCGCTGGTGCTCTTTCTGCAAAAGGCGAGTGCTCCCACCTTGCTTGAACACGCGTTCGATACCGGTGGCCAACTCGCGGAGATCGACGCTCCGACGGAGCGCAATCACCCGCAAGTTTCCATCGTGCACGTAGAGGGGGACTTGTTCTTCGGCGCCGCCGACTTGTTCCAGGACGGGGTTCGTCGACTCGCGGCCGATGCCAATATCAAGGTTTTCATCCTACGCCTTAAAAACGCCCGCCATCTGGACGCCACCACCGTCATGGCTCTGGTTCAGCTCCTCGACTACCTTCGCTCCCAGAACCGGCACCTCCTCGTCTCCGGCGTGCATGGCGAAGTGGCCGCCGTCATGCGGCGCAGCGGGCTCGCGGATAAGATTGGCGCGGAAAACATTTTCCCCGCCGAAGAAAATGCCACGCTCGCCACCAAGAAAGCGCTTCAACGCGCCCAAGCCCTCATCGGCGTCAAACCGGAACTACGCATCTTCTTTCCAGAGAAGGCCACTGGGTTATCCCTGCCAGCGAAATCGTAAAACGCAGGTGGGGCTACGCTTGTCTGCCCAAAGCGATGTCGTCGACGCCACCAAGCCCGGGGCGGACTCATCAACATGGGCCGGGACCCTGGCTTTGATATATCCCTCGCGTTCTAATAAAAAGTTGGAGTGCGACTGCCCGGCACGCCAATCCACCCTCCGTTTATAGTTTTGCGCGATGGCGCGCGCGAAACTCCCGCGGCCCCATCCCGCACTCGCGGCGAAACATCACGCTGAGATACTCGGTGTGTTCGAATCCGGTCGCGACGGCGATTTCGCCCACGGGCAAGCTGGTGCTCACGAGCAACTGCTGTACGCGCTCAATGCGCAGTTTTCGCAGGTAAGCATGCGGCGTCGTCCCGAGCGCTTCCTTGAATCGCCGCTCCAGCGCGGTGCGTGCCATCGGCACCACGCGTAGAATATCGCCCACATTGGCGCCGGTACCCGCCCGCTCGCGCATGATTCGCAGCGCCTCCGCCACCCGGGTATCACCGACCGCGGCGACATCGGTCGACTGCCGCGAGACGACTCCGAGCGGTGCGATCTCGTGCAGTTTCAGCGCCAGCTTTTTTCCCGCCATCGCCCGCGCAAGCAACCCCGCCGCTTCATAGCCCGCACGCGGCGCATTGGGAATCACACTCGACAACGGCGGATCGCAAAGTTCGCAGAGCAGCTCGTCGTTGTGCACGCCGATCACTGCAACTTCGTCCGGGACTTTCAGCCCCGACTGCCGACACGCCGCCAGCACGTGTTGTCCACGCAAGTCGAGACACGCCAGAACGCCGACAGGCTTCGGTAACGTCTGCAGCCAGCTCGCAATCGCCTCCACCTCGTCGTCCACCGCACCCGGCGGTGGGGAAAACAGCGCGCAACGCCCACCGACCACCCGGGTCGCCGCCGCAAACGCCTCGCCGCGACGTCGCGCCCAGTGAAACCGCGCGTCACCACAGTAGGCGAAATGCCGCAAGCCTCGCTCGATTAAGTGCGTCGCCGCCAGTTGCGCCGCCCCCTCCGCGTCCGTCGCCACGCGCGGAAACACCAGTCTTGGCAATGCCGCACTCACGTCGATTACCGGCAGCCCCGTCGCTCGCAATTGCTGCGCGATGCGCGAGTTCTCCACCCGGGCAATCACCCCGTTGCCATCCCAGCCCTGCAACCAGGCCGGTACCGCCGCCCCTCGCCCCTGCTCGGTCAGCCGGATCGTCCACGCTTCGTGCGCCCGCACCCACGACCTCACCCCCTGCAGCAATTCGCGCGCATAGCTGTTCGACGTTTCGATCAGCAGGGCGACTTTGGGCGTCGGCTTCATCTGCTGCAGCCAAAAGCCCGATGTTCTTCACGGCGACGCAATTTCTCAGTTTTAATGTGGAATAACTCCTCCTCACCGCGCTGAGCTCCTGCTATATTGTCATCCGACATGAGCCAGACTTTCAAGATTGCGGTCCTCCGCGGTGATGGCATCGGACCCGAGGTCGTCGCCGAGGGCGTTAAGGTGCTTCGCGCCGTCGAAGCCCTCCTTTCCGGCGTCCGCTTCGACTTCATCGAACATTCCGTCGGTGCCGGTGAATACCTGAAGTCGGGCGATCCACTCCCGCCGGCCACGCTCGAAAAAATCAAGGACGCCGACGCCATTCTTCTCGGCGCGATGGGCCTGCCGTCCGTCCGTTGGCCGACCGGCGTGGAAATGACGCCGCAAATCGATCTTCGGGAGCAACTCGATCTCTATAACGGCGTTCGCCCGATCCGGCTCTACCACGCGTCGCATTCGCCGCTGCATGGTTACAGTGCGAACGGGACCGGCCGGCGCATCGACTTCGTAATCATCCGCGAAAACTGCGAGGGCCTTTTTGTCGAGCGCCTCACGCCCCGCCCCGCCGGCCGCGATTTTGAAACCGACACATTGAAGATCACGCGCCACGGCGCCGAACGCATCTGCCGCGCCGCCTTCGAACTCGCACGCACCCGTCGCCGGCTCTGCACGCTCGTCGACAAGGCCAACGTGCTCCCATCGATGGCGTTTTTCCGCAAAATCTTCGACGAGGTCGCCCGCGACTTCCCGGACGTCCGCACTGAGCGCGTGTATGTCGACGCCATGGCGCTCTTCCTCGTGCAGCGCCCGGATACATTCGATGTGATGGTAACTGAAAACATGTTCGGCGACATCCTCTCCGATCTCGGTGCCGGCATCATCGGCGGCATGGGCATGGCGCCATCGGCGGATCTCGGTCACAAGTACGGCGTGTTCCAACCTTCCCATGGATCCGCTCCAACCATCGCTGGCCAGGGCATAGCCAACCCAATCGCAACCATTCTCTCCGTGGCCATGATGCTCGAGTGGCTCGGACATCCCGATACGATCCGTGGCGCCGCATTCATTCAACATGCCGTTGAACACGTGCTCTCGAATCCCGCTCATCGCACCGTGGACCTGGGCGGCACGACCACCACCGCCGAAATGGGCGACATCGTCTGCCAGGCTCTGGCGATCGAGCGCGTCCCCGCGTTATAGTCTGATCTTCGAAATCTTATATAGCAGATCCCGGATCTTAGCTCGTCAGAACCCGAATCTCAACCCCATGTCGGCCACCCCACGCATCATCGACCTCACGCTCCCGCTCTCCCCCGGTCAGCGCGGGGTCGCGACTGAGCCAACGTTCACGACGGCCCGCGATGGCTGGAACGCGGCCACGTGGCATTTGTACTCGCATGCCGGCACCCACATGGATGCACAGCTCCACTTCGATGCCGGCCCGGAGACGATCGATACCAAGCCGCTCGCCCGCTGCCTCGGCCCGGCCTGGATCGTGAACCTCACGCCGGTTGCCCCGCGCACGGTCCTGACCGTTGCTCACCTCGGCGCGGTCGCGACTGATTTCACCGCCGGCGAATGCCTGCTCCTCCGAACCGATTGGTACAAACACGCGACTGATCCTGCGATCTATCGCGACGGGCTCCCGCGCATCGGCGACGAACTCGCCGCGTGGTGCGTCGCCCATCGGGTGAACGTTCTCGGCGTCGAACCACCTTCGATCGCCGACGTGAACAACCTCCCCGAAGTCACGCGTATCCACAAAACCCTGCTCGGCGGCGGCGTCACGATTGTCGAGGGCCTCGCTCACCTCGATCAACTCACGCAGGCCCGTGTCTTCTTCGCCGCGCTCCCCCTCAAGTTATCCGGTGGTGACGGCTGCCCCGTTCGAGCCATCGCCGTCGAGGGCGTCGATCCGTCCGTTTTCACCGCTTAGCCGGCGCTCTCCCTGCCTTCAGGCCCTCGCGCATCCAAAGTCCAACCACAAACCTACCCCATGCCGCGCCGCGCCCTCGTCGTCATTGCGACTTTTCTCCTCGCCTTCCTGCTGTACGTCGACCGCGTCTGCATCTCGACGGCGAAAATTCCGATCGTCACCGAGCTCGGCCTTTCCGATGCGCAGTTCGGATGGATCCTTTCATCGTTCGCGTTTGGCTATGCGTTGCTCCAGGCGCCCGCCGGCATCCTCGCCGATCGTTACGGAGCCCGCGTCATTCTCGCTGCGGTGGTTGGCTTCTGGTCAATCTTCACTGGCCTGACTGCCCTCGCCTGGAATTTCACGTCAATGATGGTGGTGCGTTTTCTCTTCGGCGCCGGTGAAGCGGGCGCCTTCCCTGGCATGGCTCGCACGGTCTTTTCCTGGATTCCGGTCCGCGAGCGCGGTCTCGTAAAAGGGATCAACTTTTCCGCGTCACGGCTCGGTGCGGCGGTTACCATGCCGACGCTCCCGTGGCTCATTGACAGCATCGGATGGAAAGCCTCGTTCGTAGTCCTCATGCTGATCGGCTTCGTCTGGGCCGCCGCCTGGTGGCTCTGGTTTCGCGACGAACCCGCCGATCAACCCGGCCTGTCCGATACCGAACGCGACTACATCCTGGCCAACCGCCAGGAACCCGGAATCGCCGCCGCGCCCGCTCCCGCGCTTTTAATTCCGACCCTCCTTCGCTCCGGAAATCTGTGGCTCCTGATGACTCAGTATTTCGCGAGCAACTTCACCTTCTTCTTCTGCCTGAGCTGGCTCTTCCCGTATGTGCAAAAGACCTACAGCCTTACTTACACGCAAGCGGGGCTCTATGCCATGATCCCGCTGCTCGGGGGCGCCGCCGGCAATATCTTCGCCGGCTGGCTGGTCGACGCGCTGTTCCGCACCGGGCATCCGCTCGGCTCAAGGCGCATCCCCGCCATCGCCGGTTTCACCCTCGCCGCTATCGGGCTCGTGCTGAGCGTCGACCAGGCGGATGTCGGCGGCGCGGTCTTCTGGCTGACCCTCGCGATCTTCGGAGCCGATATGACGCTCAGTCCATCGTGGTCCACGTGCATTGATATCGGCGGCCGCAATGCCGGCCAGGTTTCCGGCACCATGAACATGGCCGGCAATCTCGGTTCCGCCCTCGTGGCCCTTGCGTTTCCTTATCTCCTACTGTGGACCGGAAAACCCCAGACGTTCTTCTACGTCGGCGCCGGTCTTAGTGTCGTCGCCATCGCCTGCTGGATCTTCGTCCAGCCGCGTCAACGCATCCTGCCTGTGCTCGCATGAAAAAGCTCCGCGGAGTCTGCCTCGGTGCCGGCTACTTCAGTCGCTTCCAATATGAAGCGTGGCAGCGCATTCCCGAGGTCGAGATCGTCGCCCTCGCCAACCGAAACGTCGACAAAGCGCGCGAGGCCGCCGTGCTCCACGGCATTCCCCGCGCTTACGCCTGGAGCGATCTCGCCGCGATGCTCGACACGGAAAAACCCGACTTCGTCGACATCATCACGCCGCCGGAGACGCACCTCGAGGTCGTCCGCCTCGCCTCCGCCCGCGGCATCGCCATCATCTGCCAGAAGCCGGTCGCGCCCACCTGGGACGAGTGTGTCGAGGTCGTCGAAACCGCGCGCCGCGCGAACGTGCG
>Ga0163144_10004225_pt1 | contig 32434 bp, 32 predicted proteins | sample OliLak19BULKMAT1_FD_123175 | JGI IMG/M metagenome (GOLD analysis project Ga0163144, IMG submission 123175) | Freshwater microbial mat bacterial communities from Lake Vanda, McMurdo Dry Valleys, Antarctica - Oligotrophic Lake LV.19.BULKMAT1 | ecosystem: Environmental > Aquatic > Freshwater >... | reverse complement strand
TGGGCCGCGTATTAGACCGGGCGGCGGCGGGGCCGTCAAGCGCTGATCTCCGTAAGTACTTGATCGCTATGAAAGGAATGCCTTTTGGCAGGCCTCCCGGCAAGAGCCACCCAGGTCAGCGCGCCGAGCAGTCCTCGCGCAGGAAGCCGATCACGGCCTTCGCCCAGGACTCCGGGAAGTCGTACGGCACCATCGCGTGCGAGGCCTCGAGCGGGACAGTCCTGAAGTCCGGGCGCAGCTCGAAGATGCGCTCGGCGTAGGTGTTCATCCGGTCCTCGCGCAGCGTGCGCGTCGAACTCATGATGCGGCCCGGAACCGCGTGACCAGCTCGCGCTTCAGCGGCTTGCCGGTCGGGTTGCGCGGCAGTGCGTCGACGATCTCGAGCCGCTCGGGCTGCATGTAGCGCGCGATCTGCTGCGCCTCAAGGTGCGCGACCAGCTGCTCGAGGCTGAGCGTCGCGCCGGGTCGCAGCGCGACGACGGCGCAGATGCGCTCGCCGAGCCTCTCGTCGGGGAAGCCGATCGCGACGGCCTCGGCGACGGCAGGATGCGACTGGATCGCCGCCTCGAGCTCGCCGACCGGGATCTTCAGGCCGCCGCGGTTGATGACGTCCTTGAGACGATCGATGTAGTGGTAGAAGCGCGAGTCCTCGCCCTCGCCGGCGATCTCGAACAGCTCGCCGGATCGGAAATAGCCCTCGGCATCGAAGTCACGTCGGTCCACGTCGTGACTCTCGGTCCAGTAGCCGGGGAACAGCGCCGGACTTCGGAACACGAGCTCGCCGGCGCGGCGTGGTTCGTCGATCTCGACGCGCGTCTGCAGATCCACCAGCCGCGTCTCGACGATGCTGGCGAGCCGGTACTTCCAGTCGGCGCCGCCGGTGTCGGTGGCCGCGCCGCGAAGCCGCGGGAAGTAGCGCGCCCGTCGCCAGGGATCCTGCGTGACGGTCGGGCCGCAGCAGAACGTCATGCCCTCGGTCGAGCCGTAGGCGTTGACGACCTCGATGCCGTAACGCTGCCGGAAGCCCTCGATCATCCAAGGATCCAGCGGCGCGGAACCGCAGAGGAAGCTGCGCACCGAACTGAGGTCGCGTCCGTCGAGTGCGTTGCTCCTCAGCAGCGCGTTCAGCATCGCGGGCGCGGCGACGGTGTGGTTGATGCGCCGCTGCTCGATCTGGTCGAGGAAGACGCCCATGTCGAACGGCTGGTGCATCGCGAGCAGGCCCTGGGTCTCGAGCCAGGGCATGAACATGCCGCTGTAGCCGGCGGTGTGCACCATCTGCATCGGCGCGAGGATCCGCTCTCCGGGCTGCAGCCCGCCAGCATCGGTGCAGGCATGGCCGGTGCCATGCCACTGGTTGTGGCTGCGCGGCACGCACTTCGGTTCGCCGGTGGTGCCGGAGGTCCAGTGCATCGTGACGATCTCGTTGGCGTCGATCGCCAGCGTCGCGAGGTGGGCACGCAGTCCGTCGTGGTCGCGCGGCAGCCGTTCGAGCGCCGGGGCGGCGATGACGCCGGGTTCCTGCGTATCGCCGAGCGCCAGGACCACAGGCGCGGCGCCGCCCGCGGTCGTTGCCACGAAAACATCGCTGCGCAGCGGCGCGCAGGCCCGCGCCGCAACCTCGGCCGGGCGCGCGCCCTTCCAGTTCGCGAGCGTCAGGAACGCAGCGGGTCGCAGGTGGCGGACGATCCGGCCGATGTCGCGTTCGCCGTAGGCGAGCATGATCGGCGAGACGATCGCGCCGAGGCGCGCACAGGCGAGGAACGCGACGACGATCTCGACGATGTTCGGCAGCTGCACGATCACGAGGTCGTCCTTGCGGACCCCGGCGGCGTACAGCGTCGCGGCGCAGCCATCGACGAGCGCGTCGACCTCGCCGAAGGTCAGCTCGCGCGGCTCGCCGGGCGCGAACGCGGCGCGGTTCGGCGCATCGACCAGCGCGAGCGCGTCGCGGTGCGCGGCGACGCAGGCGCGGAACAGGTCGTCGATCGTGGTCGTGCCCCACCATCCGGCCTGGCGCCAGCGCTCGATCGTGCTCGGGTCGTCGAGGATCACGTCGCCCGCCTGCGAGCGCCTAAGGCTTCTCGGTCATCGACTCGACGACCTTGAGCAGCCAGGGGGTAGCGTCCCCTTTGGTTCCTTTGGTCATGCCAAGGTAGCCGGTCATGTCGAAGTAGTCGCGGGCGCGCCAGATGCGGCCGGCCTTGATCTGGTAGATGCCCATGTAGGGCATGGCGACGGTGACGCCGTCGGGCTGGTCGTATTCGTCAACGCCCTCGAACAGGATCTTGGTGTCGTCTTCGCACCAGTTGACGATGCGCCAGCGGCTGCGCACCTGGTGCGGCCAGAGCATGTCGATGCGCTTGCGCATGAAGTCCTTGCCGTCGAACGGCCGGGTGCCGACGTGCAGGTGGTAGACGCAGTCGTCGGTGAAGGCATCGAGCGAGGCCTGCAGGTCCTTGGCTTTCATCGCATCGATGTAGCGCTGTACGGCGTCGTAGGCTTTTCCCATGGCGGGCTCCGGGGCGTTGGTGGCTTGGGAGGGGCAGTTGCAGGTAGGGTCGGGTCGAATCGTCGCGCGGCTCAGGCGCCGCCGGCCAGGATGCGCTCGACGGCGAGGCGCGCGCTCATCGCCGCCGCGGGCGTGGCGACGAAACCATCGGGCGCGCAGCTGTCGCCGACGTTGAACAGGTTCGGGAGCGGCGTCTCGACCGGCGCATGCCTGCCGGGGAAGGCGCGCGCGACGACGTCCGGATCGTCGATGTCGCGCAGCTGCACCTCGAGCACGCGGCCGCCGCGCGCGGCGAAGTCCGGGAATAGCGCGTGGATGTCGGCGACGTTGGCGCGGCGCTCGTCGTCGCGATCCATCGGCGCGAGGCAGCTCCTGGGCGTGCCGTAGAACGACGTGATGTGTCTGCCATCGGGAGCCCACTCGGGGCAGACGTTGGTCAGCGGCATCGCGGTGACGATGCGCTCGAGGCCGGCGGCGAGGATCGAGGCGCGGTGCGGGAACAGCGGCTCGTCGGAGACGACATAGGTGACGACGATCGGCACCGGGCGGATGCGCTGGCGGATCATCGCGGCGTAGTCGGCGCCGAGCGCGGCCTCGCCAACGAGCGCCAGCGTGCCGCTGGGGCCGGCGTTGCTGATCACGACGTCGGCGTCGATGGTCTGCAGGGCGCCGCTGGCGTCTTCAATCTCCACGCCAGTCGCGCGGCCGTTCGCGATCAGGATACGCCGCACCGGCGTCGAGAGGCGGACCTCGCCGCCGCACTCGAGGATCACGCCGGCGAGCGCACGGCTCACCGCTTCGAAGCCGCCGGCGATCATGCCGAACTGGTCGACCCGCGCGTCCATCGACTTCTGCGAGAAGTGCGCGAACCAGTGGCGCGCCGGATACTCGAAATCGTTGACGGCCGAGACCGCCGAGGTGATCGCGTGGAACAGCGCCAGCAGGTCGGCGTTGTCGGTGTGCCGGCTGAGCCACTCGCGGAAGCTCGGGCCGTCCTCGCCCTCGGGCACCGCGCCCGGATCCTTGAACGCCGCGCCGATCCGCGCCATCGCCAGCTGCAGGCCCACCTGTGTCATCGCGCCTGCCTTGTCCCCGCCCTTCACCTGCGCGAACATCTCCAGCATCTTCTTGATGCCGCCGCGCGCCGGCAGCTGCACGAAGTCGCCGCCGCCCTTGATCCAGAACCAGGTCTCGCTGATCGGCCGGATCTCGAACTTCGCGCCGACCTCGTCGCAGATCTTCGGCAGCGCGCCGGTGAGCTGGAACGACACGGCACCGCGCGGCAGCCGATAGCCGCCGACGTCCTGCGTGCGCGTGCGGCCGCCAACCGTGCCGATGCGCTCGAGCGCGATCACGCGCCAGCCATGGCGCGCGAGCAGCGCGCCCGCGCACATGCCGCCGGGGCCGGCGCCGATGATTGCCGCGGTGCGTTTCTGGCTCATTTGGCAGGCTCCTTCGAAGATTTTCGGCGTCGTGGGCTGCGCGCCGGCGCATCGAGCCGCAGTGCTCCGCTGATGAAGTTCCAGATCTCCTCGACCATGGCCTCGCGGCTGCGGCGCGGCCGCGTCGCGAGCGCATGGCCGATCGCGTGACGGACGCCACCGTTGATCAGCGCTGCGGTCAGCGCTGGATCCAGGTCGGCCGCGATCTGGCCGCGCCACTGTGCCTTGGCGAGATTGCGCGCGGCGGCCTCGATCATGCCCTTCCAGCGCGCGGCCTCGACGCCCGCGACCTCCGGGTCGCGCGCCAGCGTGGAGATGACCAGGCCCGCAAGCGGCTCGGCATAGAGGTGATGCACGAGGCGACGCAGGCGCTCGCGCTCGCGCTCGGCCCAGTCGAGCGGCGTGAAGTCCGCGAGGTTCACGGCGGCCCAGAGCCCATCGTAGAATTCCTCGACCACCGAGGCGATCAGCCCGGACTTCGAGCCGAAGCGATGGTACGGCAGCCCGACCGAGGTGCCGGCGCGGCGCGCCAGATCGCTCAGTTCGAAGTCGCCGCCGCCCTCCAGCAGCGCCGCGCGCGCCGCGGCGATGATGCGGGCGCGGGTCTGGCCGGCACGATCCTGGGGAGTCGCCATCGGCGTCTCGCTGGAATTGAATTCAATTCAATATTGCGCGTGCCTGCGCGGCGGCGTCAAGCAGAGTCCGGCAGCCAGCGGCGGAACTGTGGCAGCGCGGGCCAGATCAGCAGGGTGGCCAGCGGCGCGATGATGGCACCGACCAGTGCCATCGAGTCGCCGATGCGTTTCGGATCCTGGAACAGGTAGTCGGTGGACAGTGCGACCGACAGCGGTCCCGCGGTGAGGCCGACGAAGCCCATCACGAAGTAGTACACCGCGCTGACCTGGCCGCGCAGCGCGCTCGGCGTCACTTCGCTGATCGCCGTCACGGAGGCGCCGGAAGGGAACGCGGTGAAGAAGATCGCGACGCCGAACAGCGCGAGCGCCAGCCAGGGATCGGCCATCAGCGGTGCGGCGATCGCGAGCGGCACGATCAGTGTCAAACCCCAAGCGGCGGAACGCAGGTTCGAATCGACCTGCCCGCGCCGTCGCAGCCAGGCGGCGAACACGCCGCCGAGGATCGCACCGCTGAAGCCGCCGCCGAGATAGACGAGACCGAAGCGCCAGCCGGCCTCGGGCAGGGTCCAGCCGTGCACGCGGATGAAGTAGGTGGGCGCCCAGGACAGCATCGCGTACGCGAGCCAGGCGAACAGTGCGAACGCGCCGAAGTGCCGCAGGAACAGGCTGCGGCGCTCGGACAGGAAGCTCCAGACTGCGCTCCAGGCATAGGCGCCGCGGACGCTCGGGCCACCCTCGTTGCGCCGCGCCGGCTCGCGCACCGTCAGCATCATCGCGGCGATCAGCAGCCCGGGCAGGCCGACGAGCACGAAGGTGGCGCGCCAGCCTTCGAGCAGCGCGCCGCCGGGCAGCAGGAACGGATGCGCCGCGGCCCAGGCGATTGCCGCGCCGCCGGCGATCATCGCGAGCCCGCCGCCGAAGGAACCTGCGGAAACGTAAATGCTGATCGGCAGTACGCGCTGCTCGCGCGGGAAGTGATCCGACAGCATCGACAGCGCGCCGGGCGAGAGCGTCGCCTCGCCGACGCCGACCAGCATGCGCGCCAGGAACAGGCTCCAGAAGCCACCGGCAAATCCGCAGGCGATCGTCGCCAGCGACCAGAGCGCGATGCCGAAGGCAATCACGACGCGCCGGCTGAAGCGGTCGATCAGCATGCCGCAGGGCAGGCCCATCAGCGCGTAGAACAGGCCGAAAGCCAGGCCCTGCAGCAGCGACACCTGCGTGTCGCCGATCGCGAGCGTCGTCTTGATCGGCTCGACCAGCAGCGCCAGCACCTGGCGATCGACGAACGAGCAGATGTAGCCGAGCCACAGCACGGCGACCGCGTACCAGCCGGCACGCAATGCGTCGCGGCCGGCTTCGACCAGGGAGACAGCTTCGGTCGACGGCGTTGAGGCGGACATGCCGTGCGGCGCGCTCATACATTCAGTAGAGCACGGCGAACGATCCGGACGTCAGCGCAGCAGCGCAGGACTGAACGGGGCGCACCCGAATCCCCAGTTCGGTGAGCGTTGACCCAGCACAGCCAAGCGGGGAAACGGGTGCACCAGGAGCAGGAAACTACGCCTCGTCGCCGCACCCGTCATCTGTCTCCAGCCGATGACAGTTGCCGCGCAGCGCAGCACGCGCACATAGTGTGACGTGGCTGCGCGTTCCTCAGGCGAGACGACGACGGCACCGGCTCCCGCCAGGACGCCGGGCGGGCGGCTGCGCCGCGTCGCGATGCAGCTCGACGATGAAATCGTCCAGCATTTCAAGAAGCTGGCCGCCGAGGGTGGCAACGGCGAACGCTACACCGCACTGATCAACGAAGTGCTGCTGGCGCATGTGCAGGCGGCGCATGGCGGGCGCTCCGACGTCACGGTGAACCAGGTCGCGCGGATGCTGCGGGTCGAGCTCGAGCGGATCGCGGCGACGAACTGAGCGGGCCGGTCGCCGCCGCGGCGCGCGGCGATGCCGCCGCAGCTTTGCCGGGCTATTTCGACGTCGGCTCGACGTAGCCTTCGATCTTGCTGCCGCCGCCGCCGAAGAAGAACTTCTCCATCTCGCCCTCGAGGAACTTGCGCGCCTTCGGCTCGATCGGCGTCAGCCGGTACTCGTTGATCAGCATCGTCTGGTGCGCGACCCAGCGCTGCCAGCCTTCCTTCGAGACGCTCTTCCAGATCCGGGTGCCGAGCTCGCCCGGATACGGCAGGCGCTCGAGACCGGGCGCGCGTTGCTTCAGCACGACGCAATCGACCATGCGGGGAGCGGCGATGTTCATGCTTCGATCCGTTGCGTGAGGGTCTCGAGGAGGTGCTTGACCGGCGCCGGCAGGCCGACGCGCGCCCGCTGATCGTCGGGCAGGAGCGGGTTATACCAGAGCGCCACGCCCGGCTCCATGACGACCTCGTGCGCTGTGCCCTCGCATTCGGCTAGCACCGGCAGGATCTCGAGATCGAAGTGCGTGAAGGCGTGATGCACCGGGTTCAGCGAGCGTGGCTGCAGTCGCGGCTCGCGAAACTGCCCGCTCGCGAAACTGCGTGCAGCCGACTCGCTGCTGAATTCGGGCAGGCACCAGAGCCCGCCCCAGATGCCGCGCTCCGGTCGGCGCTCGAGGAACACGCGGCCCTCGGGATCGATCGCGACCACCATCCAGGCGCGGCGCGCCTTGCGTGCCCGCGCCGCCGCGCCGGGCCGCGGCCTGGGCGCCGGGATTTCGTGCTGGCGGCTGCTGCGCCGCGCGCTGCAATGCGCCGCGAGCGGACACAGCGCGCAGGCCGGCCGGCGCCGCGTGCAGAGCGTCGCGCCGAGATCCATGATCGCCTGCGTGTAGACGTCGACGCCCTCGGCCGGCGTACAGCGCTCGGCCAGTTCCCAGAGCCGCAGCTCCACCGCGCGCGTCGCCGCATTGCCCTCGATGCCGAAGCAGCGGGCCAGCACGCGCTTGACGTTGCCGTCGAGGATCGCGTGACGCGCGCCGGTGGACAGCGCGAGGATCGCGCCGGCGGTCGAGCGGCCGATGCCGGGCAAGGCGGCGACGGCGTCGTAGTCGCGCGGGAACTCGCCGCCGTGCCGATCATGCACCTGCTGCGCGGCGCGGTGGAGGTTGCGCGCTCGCGCGTAGTAGCCGAGACCGGTCCACAGGTGCAGCACTTCGTCGATCGGCGCCTCGGCGAGCGTGCGCAGGTCGGGAAAGCGCAGCAGGAAGCGCTCGAAATACGGGATCACCGCGGCGACCTGCGTCTGCTGCAGCATGATTTCCGAGACCCAGACGCGGTACGGCGTGCGCGCGAGCTGCCAGGGCAGGTCGTGCCGGCCGCTCGCGCCGTGCCAGGCCACGAGCGCCGGCCCGATGTGCGCGGCCGCCGCCGTGCCTGAAACGCCCAGCTTCCGCGTCATGGCGCGCGGCCGGGAGTTGTTGCAGGCGTCGGCGCAGCCGCGGCCGCAGGATCGCCGCGCAGCCCCTGCTCGTCGAACAGCAGCCGCACCACCAGGCCCTCGAACGCGAGATCGTCGAAGGTCGCGGTCTCGAGCGCCAGCGTGCCGCGTGCGCGCAGCGCGCCGAGGGCCGCTCCGGGGAACTTGAACGGCGCGCTCTCGACGTCGTCGGGTTCGAGATAGCGATCGAGGTTCATCGCATTGCCGGCCAGCGAGAACTGCGCGACCGCGGGCTCGCCGCCGCGACTGACGCGACCGATCAGCCGCGTGTCATCGAGCACCAGCGTCAGCGGCTCGATCGTCAGCGTGCCCGCCTCGAGCGCGAAGCGGCCATCGACGGCGAACGACTCGAGTGCGCGCGCATCGGCCGTGCGCGGTGGTTCGATGCCGAGTGTGAGCAGCAGCGCACGCAGCGAGGTCGGCGCGAGCGAGAACGCCGCGCCCGCCTTCGGCGGCGCTGCTTCAGGCTGCTCGAACGCGAGCTCGCGCAGCTCGAGTCGGGCCGTGCCGAGCGCGACGCGCAGCGACGGCAGTCGATAGGACGCCCGGCCCGGATCGAGACTCGCCGCGGCAAACTCGAGCGCGAGCGGAACGCCGTCCGTCGCCAGGCCCGCGGCGTGGACGCGGGTGGCGAGGCGGGTCTCGCTCAGATGCAGGGTTGACGCGCCGAACGTCAGGCTGGTCCGGATCTTCACCTGCTCAAGCAGGCGCTGCCCGCCGACGCTCAGCGTGAACCCCGCTTCGATCGGCAGCGGCGTCGTCTGCCCGGCGGACCAGGCGCCGGCGGTCAGGTCGAGCGAATCGAGCTGCAGCCGCGTGCCTTCCACCTCTTCGACGAACGCCAGCCGCGCATCCCGCAGGTCGAGCCCCGCGAGCTGCAGCGGCGGCGCCTTCGAACCGCCACCGCCGCCGCCGAGCGCATCGGCGAGGCCGTCCCAGTTCGCGCGGCCGGAAGCCTCGCGCCGCAACGCCAGGTCGAGGCCATCGACGCGGATCCGGTCGAGCACGAACTCGCCGCGCAGCAGCGGCAGCAGGCGCGCGCCCAGCCGAGCCTCGCGCCAGCGCAGCAGGGGCGGCCCGGAGAACTGCGGTGGATTGCCGAGAGCGCCCGCGCCGGTGCTCAGCGCGAGCCACGGGTACCAGCCGAGCGTGAGATCGCCCGCGAGTTCCACCGGTCGCCCCGTGGCCCTGGAGATCGCCGCGACGATCCGCGGCTTGAAGACGTCGGGATCGACCAGCTGGGTGACGATGAACACGCCGGCGACGGCCAGTGCGACCAAGCCGGCCAGTGTGATCAGGATCCATTTGAGGGCGCGCACCCGATGATTGTACCGGGGGCCTGCGGAGCCCGCGCCGTGCTTGCCGCGCGCCCCCGGTCGCCCTATGGCGAGCGCGCAGTGCCGACGCGACGCAGATCGAGATGTCGCCCGAGGTGCTGCGCAGCCGCAGCGATTGCGTCGACCCGAGACCGAGCGTCAGCTCGCCACTGACCGTGTTGGCCTCGAACGGCACGCGTTGGTCGACGGGCTTGTTGGCCGCCGGCGCCGCTGCAGGACGACGTTGACGGCGATGCGGTGCAGCCAGGTGCCGAAGCTGCTGCGCGGATGAAGGCTTCCTGGGTGCAGTCCTCGGGCAACGCCACGTCGCGGGCCAGCCGCAGTCGAACCGCACGGACGCGGCCCGGAGCGCGAGGGCGGCGGCGGAAAACTCAGGCCTGCGCGGGAGAAGAGCCGGCGCGGCGCCAGTTGAACCAGTTCATTGCGTACTGGAGCAGATGCGAGTTGGTGGCGAGGCTCAGCTTGCGCTTGATGCTCTGGCGGTGCGACTCGACGGTCTTGACCGACAGGCCGAGCTCGGCCGCGATGTCGCGCGAGCTGACGCCGCGGCCGACGAGGTTCAGCACCTGCAGCTCGCGATTGGAGAGACGACGCACCGGATCGGCGGAGTCACCCTGGGCGCCGCCATCGCGCACGCCGAGCGTCTGCGCCAGCTGTTCGCTGAGGTAGCGTTCGCCGCGCAGCACCGCGCGCAGCGCATTTAGCAACTGGTCGGCCGCGGCCTGCTTCATGATGTAGCCGGAGGCGCCTTCGGCGAGCAGGCGCTCGGCGTAGATCGTCTCGTCGTGCATCGACAGCACGAGCATCGGTACTTCGGGGTGATGGGCGTGCACGTCGCGCACCAGCTCGAGGCCGTCGCCTTCCTGCAGCGCGAGATCGACGATGACGATGTCGGGCATAAGCTCGCGGATCGCACGCCGCGCCTGTGCCTCAGTGGCCGCCTCGCCACACACTTCCATGTCCGGCTCGGTCTCGATCATGCGCTTGAGGCCCTGGCGCACGATCGGGTGGTCATCGACGATCAACACACGACGGCGGACGGGTTTGGCATCGACCGACGAACCAGGTGCAGCGGAAGTGATCATGTAAGTGACGGACCCTGTGAGGCTACGCCCGTGCCGGCAATACAATCGAGTCTACAGGAACGCGACAGGTCAGGGTGACCCCTGTCCCGCGGCGCTGCGAGTCGAAGTGCCGCACGATCTGCAGTTCGCCGTGCAGCAGGCTCGCCCGGTAGCGCATCGTCTTCAGGCCGAGCCCGCGTTGCGGTTCCGCGGCATCGGGGAAACCCCGGCCGTCGTCCTGCACTCGCAGGCACGCGAACCTGCCGTCCAGCGACATCGCTACCTGCACCGCGCGCGGCGCGCCGTGACGCAGCGCGTTCGACACCGCCTCCTGCGCGATGCGGAGCAGGTGAGTCGATCCTTCCTGCGAGATGTCCAGCGACGGCGGCAGTTCGTAGCGCAGTTCGACGTGCACGCCGCTCTGTCGTGAAGAGGTTGCGACGAGCAGTTGCAGCGCGCCACCGAGACCACCGTGCTCCGGATCCACCGGCGCCAGGCCGCGCGCCATTGCGCGCGCCGTGACGAGCGAATGGCTGACATAGCCGATTACCTCGGCGATCTGCGCGGCAGTCGCCGAGCGTCCATTGGCGACGCCGATCTGCAGTCCGCGCAAGAGCAGCGCTACACCGGTCAGCTCCTGGCCCAGGCCGTCGTGCAGGTCCGCGCCGATCCGTCGCTGCGTCCGCTGCACCACGTCGAGGATCTGGCGCTCCACCTGCCGCTGCTCGGTCACATCGGTGTAGACGGCGAGCACGTGCGGCGCGCCGTCGATTTCGAGGCGCGTGAACGCGGCGAACAGGCGTTGCGTGCGGCCGTTCGGGTTGCGCCAGTCGAACTCGCGGCGCAGCGGCACGAGGAACGGATGGCGGCGCCAGTGATCGACGACCGCCGCGTTGAGATCGGCATGCTCCGCAACGCAGTCACGCAGCAGCTCGGTCAGCGGCTGGCCGATCATCTCGGCGCGCGTCCGGCCGACCAGCACCTCGAACGCGGGATTGGCCATCTTCACGACGTCCTGCCGGTCGACCAGCAGCACTGCTTCGCCCATCGTCTCGAGGATCAGCGCCTGCACCTGCAGCGCCTGCTGCTGGCGCATCGCCTCGGTGACGTCGGAGATCGTCAGCACGACGCCGACGATCCGGTCCTCGTCCCGCGCCGGCGTGATCCACACTTCCAATTGTCGCCCCGGCGTGGACGCGCTCGGCGCCAGGCGCTGGACCACCACCTGCGGCAATCCCGTCGCCGTGACCGAGGCGATCGCCGCGCGCATTTCCTGATTGTGTCGCGAGGGAATCATCGTGAACGCGTCCTGGCCGAGTACGCGGTCGACGTCGTGGCTGCGAATGGGGCGATTGACGAACCGGACGCGGTTCTGCAGGTCGAGCAGCAGCATATAGTCGTTGGAGTTCGCGGTGACGGTGCGCAGCGTCCGCTCCGACTGCCGCAGGCGTCGTTCGGCGTTGCGTTCCGCGGTCACGTCCGTCACCGTGACCAACAGCCCGCTGATCGCGGCGTCGCGGCCGCGCACGGCCACCGTGCGATGCAGGAACATGCGCCGCTCGCCGTCCACGACTTCCGGCACGCTGAACGCAACGGGCTCGCCGGTCTTCAGCACCTGCAGGTAGTTCTCGCGCGCGGCTTCGCGCCACTCCGGCGACATCAGCGGCAGCGCATCACGCCCCACCAGCTCCTCGACGCCCATGCCGCGGAAGCCGCGGTTCAGGAACCGGATGTGCAGCCGCTCGTCCAGCAGCGTCATCCAGTCGGGCGTGCTTTCGGCGACCGCCCGCAGCGCCGACTCGCTGGCGTGCAGCGTCTCGCGCATCTGCACGTCCTCGGTGACGTCGATCGCGAAACCGATGAGTCGCGTGGCGCGGCCGCGCTCGTCGCGCTCGGCGGCACGGAACCGGTCAACCATCCAGCGCCAGCTGCCATCGGCATGGCGCACGCGGTACTGAGTGTTGAACGATTCGATGCGGCCTTCGACCAGCTCACGCTCGGCCGCGAGTACGCGCTCGCGGTCCTCCGGGTGCGCGCGATCGCCCCAGAACGTGCGTTGCCGGCGACCTTCCTGTGGCGACACGCCGTGCAGCTCGTAGTACGCGTCGTTGTACTGCGCGCGGGCGATGTCCCATTCCCAGAGACAGCCCTGCGCGCTCTCGAGCGCGAGCTCGAGGCGGCGGCGCGAGTCCTCGGCGGCCAACTCGACCCGCCGTCGCGCGTCGATGTCCATGCAGGTGCCGACGAGCCGCACCGGCGCGCCGGTCGCCTCGCGATCGGTGACGCGGCTGCGCTCCAAGATCCAGCGCCAGGCGCCGCCGCGGGTGCGGATCCGGTATTCCGCGTCGTAGTACTCCTCGCGGCCCTCGAGGTGGCCGGAGAAACGCGCACGCGCCGCCGGCAGGTCTTCCGGATGGATGTTCGCGCCCCAGCGATCGACGTGTTCCGCGCCCGCGCAGGCGTCGATGTCGTAGCGTTCGCACCAGTCGTTGAGCCAGCGCGTGACGCCGCTGGCGCAGTCGAGTTCGTAGAGCCCGACGCCGGCGCCCCAGATCGCCGTCTCGAGCCGGATCTCGCTGGAGTGCAGCTGGAGCTCGGCGCGCTTCTGCGCGTCGATGTCGATCGACACGCCGATCGCGGCGATCGGCCGGCCGTCGAAGTCCCATTCGACGACGCGGCCTCGATCCATCATCCATTTCCAGCTGCCGTCGGCGCAGCGGGTACGGTAGCGCAGCTCGAGCGACTGCGAGCGTCCGGCGAAATGCTCGGCGATCAGGTGCTCGACCTGCGGACGGTCCTCGGGATGCAGTCGCGCTGTCCAGGGCGAGGCGATGCCGTTCCAGCTCGCCTCGGTGTAGCCGGTCATCGCGAACCACAGCGGACTGTGCGTGGCGGTGTCACTCGGGATGTGCAGCTGCCAGAACGCGGCCTGCGCGCCCCACAGCGCCGTGGCGAGCCGCGACTCGTTCTCGTGGACCTCGACCTCGGCGCGCTTGCGAGCGTCGATGTCTATGCAGATGCCGGCTGCCTCGAGCGGCGCCGCGTCGGCCGGATCGCGGCGGCTGATGCGTCCGCGCTGCAGCACCCAGAGCCAGCGCGAGCCGGCCGTCAGGATCCGGTACTCGACGTCGAAGTCCGGCGCGCGCTCGTCGGCGGCCGCGAGCCGCTCACAGGCGCGGCGAAAATGGCCGACGTCGTCGGGGTGGATGCGGCGTGCCCAGCGCTCGAGATGGTCCCGCCCGTCGCAGGGATCGAGGCCGAGCGAATAGCACCACAGCGGATCGACGCGCGCCGTGCCGTCGCGGAAGTTGCGGTTCCAGGAGCCGACCTGCGCCGCCGAGAGCGCACGGCGACGCTGCGAATCGCTGAGCGAGGCGTCGTCGTCATGCGGCTCGTCTATCCACACCAGCACCAGCGGGCGCGCCACCGAGCGCGGCAGCGCGCTCAGGCGCGCATGGCAGCGCCGCACCACGCCGTCGGCGCAGTGCAGGTCAGCGGCGCGCAGGCGCAGCCGTTCACCGTCGCAGACGGCCGCGAGCTCGGCGGCGCCGATCGCCCACGGCAGGGCAAGCGCTTCGAGCGTAGGCAGACGTGCGAGCGCAGCGGGAACGGGGTCGATCGCGGCACGGGCTGCAATGCCGGCTCCGAGCCATCCGGCGGCGCGACTGTTGGTCCAGCGCACCTGGCCACCGGCATCGCAGACCAGCACGACGCCACCGAGGTGCTCGACGATGCCCTGGAACAGCCCGACGTCGCTTTCGTCGAAGGGGCCGGCAGGCGCAGTCGGGGGGTCGGGAGCTCGCATGGTTACTGTCAAATCTGACAGATAACCGTGGTAGAGAGTGTGATCGCGCTGGGGAAACAAAAGTCTTGCGAAATCACGGGCTCCCGTACTGGAGTTACGTACAGATGCGAAGTGTGGGGAGGGCGGCGTAGGATGACATAAGATCTTTCCAGACAACCGCAAAAAAGTTGTCGGAACAACAACAAAGCGGGGATTCCGATGGTTGATTCAAGCACTGGCACGCCGCTGGTCGCGGACTACTCCGAGTGGCAGGCACGTGACTATTACCAGACCTACTACAGCGAGGTCGTGCTGCCGGACGAGCAGGCGGTGTTGCGCTACCAGCTGCAGGTGATGGCCGCCGCTCCGGAGCGCTTCGGCCGTGCGCTCGAATATGGCTGCGGACCTACGTTGCATCGCGCGATCGCCGCGGCGCCGTATGCCTTCCGGCTCGACATGGCCGACTGGCTGGCCGACAACCTGCAGCACGTGCGCGGGTGGCTGAGTGCCGACGACGTGAACGAGGACTGGCGCCGCTTCACCCGCTTCATCATGGAAGCAGAGGGCCTGAAACGGCTCGAAGCGACCCGCCAGAAGCAGCGCGAACAGAAGACCCGCAAGGTAGTGCGCGGCCTCTACGTCAGCGATGCGCGCTGGCGCCATCCGCTCGGCCTCGAGCGCGAGGGCTTCTACGACCTGCTGGTCTCGGGTTTCTGCCTCGATGCGATTTCCAGCGACAAGCGGATCTGGCGCCGCTGCATGCGCAATGTGTTGTCGATGGTCGCGCCCGGCGGCACCGTGGTCGTGCACTTCCTGCACAGGTGCCGTGCCTACAAGGTGGGCAACCGGATGTTCCCGGGCTCCAACCTGTCGGTCGACGACGTGACCCGGGTCTTCGAGGAACTTGGCTTCGCGCGCAACACCGTCGATGCACAGGTGATCCCCTGCCCGTCCAATGCGCAGTACGGCTACGCCGGGATCCTGACCGCCTCGGCCCGGCGCGCGCGTCCGGCCTGAGGTCGGCCCGCGCGATGTCCACGGCGAACGCGCCAGCCCTGCTCGCCATCGCCGCGGCGTTCGCCGCCGCATTGACCTTTGCAGCGGCGCCCGCGGCGCGGCCGGGCACGCCGGTCGAGGTGCAGCTGCTGCCCGCCTCGGCCGCGCAGCCGGCGCCGACCGCCGCGCCCAACCAGGTGCTCGAGGCACTGCGCGAGCGCATCGATGCGATCCGCGCCAGCGGCGGCGAGATCGAAGCCGGTGGCGAGACGCTGCGCGCGACCCGCTCCCTGCCCCAGCTCTACCAGATGAACGGCTTCCTGCCGCTCTGGGACACCCGCCGCCTGCAATCCCTGCTCGGCCTGCTGAAGGACATCGAGGATGACGGCCTGCAGCCTGCGGACTATCACCTCGCGCTGCTCCAGCAGCTGATCAGTCGCGGCGGCGCGCTAGCGCCGTTCGAGCGCGCCACGCTCGACCTGCTGGCGAGCGACGCCTACACGCTGGTGCTCTACCACCTCTACTTCGGCAAGGTGGACCCGGTCTCGCTCGACTCGCGCTGGAATTTCGAGTTGCGCGACATCGGCACTGCCGATGCGGTGAAGTACGTACACGACGCGATCACGGGCGATCGCATCCGCGCCAGCGTCGTGCAGGTGCGCCCCGATCACTGGATGTATGCCGCCGGCCGCGAGATCCTCGCGAACTATCGCGGCATCGCGGCGCTCGGCGGCTGGCCGCAGCTGCCGGCGGGGCCGACGCTGAAGCCCGGCATGGTCGACCCGCGCGTGCCGCTGCTGCGCGAGCGGCTGGCGATGACCGGCGACCTCGCGGCCGCCGCGCCGCCGCCCAACGCCGGCGCGCCGCAACCGCAATCGCCGCTGGCCGCCGCGGCACCGTCCACCGCTGCCGGTGCGGCCGAGCCGCAGTTGTTCGACGTGACGCTCGAGGGCGCCGTGCGCCACTTCCAGCACCGCCACCGGCTCGGCACCGACGGCGCGATCGGCCCGGCGACGCTGCGCGAGCTGAACGTGATGGTACAGCAGCGCATCGACCAGATCCGCCTCAATCTCGAGCGCGGCCGCTGGGTGCTGCACGAGGTGAAGAAGGACGGCGACCTGGTGATCGTCGACATCGCCGGCTTCGGCGTGCGCTTCATCCGCGATCGCAAGACGATCTGGCAGACCCGTGCGCAGGTCGGCAAGCCCTATCGGCAGACGCCGATCTTCAAGTCGGCGATCGACCACGTGGTGCTGAACCCGACCTGGACCGTGCCGCCGACGATCCTCGAGAAGGACATCCTGCCAGCGGTGCGCCGCGATCGCGGCTACCTCGCCAAGCGCGGGCTCGAGGTGATCGATCGCAACGGCCGCCCTGTTCCGACCTCCTCGATCGACTTCTCGCGCTACTCGGGCCGCAATTTTCCCTACATGATCCGGCAGGCCGCCGGCGACGACAACGCGCTCGGCCAGGTCAAGATCATGTTCCCGAACCCCCATCTCGTGTACCTGCACGACACGCCGAGCAAGTCGCTGTTCGAGCAGGACCAGCGCGCCTTCAGTTCCGGCTGCATCCGCACCGAGCGGCCGTTCGAGCTGGTCGAACTGCTGCTGGCGGATCCGGTGCGCTGGAACCGCGCGGCACTCGACGCCGACGTGGCCACGCGCATCACGCGCACGGTGCGGCTGCCGAAGCCGGTGCCCGTGCTGATCCTCTACTGGACGGTCGACCGGGACGACGACGGCAGCGTCGTGTTCAAGCCGGACCCCTACGATCGCGACGCGCGCGAGCTGGCGGCGCTGAACCGGCCGTTCGAGGTAGGCAAGCGCGTCGGGCTCTGACCTCGCGCCGGCCTACCTGCGCGCCGAGCGCCGATTTGCTAGGCTGCGGCGCAAGCAACGACATCGGTCTCCAGTCAGGGGTTTCCACGTGGTCGAAGAACTCAGCCTGGCGCACGGCCTGGCGCGCTATGCCCATATCCTGCTGTTCGTCTACTGGCTCGGCGGCGATGCCGGGGTGTTCTACTCGGCCAGCTTCGTCACGAACCCCAAGCTCACGCGCGACCAGCGCCTGACCGCGTTCAAGATTTTCGTGAACCTCGACATGCTGCCGCGCTATTGCATGGCGCTGATGCTGACCGTCGGCGGCATCCTCGCGCACTACGTTGGCTATGAGCATTCCACCTGGCAGACCGTGGCGATCCTCGCGCTCGGACCGATCTGGCTCTGGGTGGTGCACACGATCCACGTCAGGGAAGGCACCGCGTTCGGCAAGAAGCTCGCGGCGATCGACAAGCAGTTCCGCCTGTTCATGATCTTCGCGATCATCGCCTCGGTCGCCTATCACTGGACCACCGGCCCGCTGCGCCCCTATCCGTGGCTCGCCGCGAAGCTGCTGATCTTCGCGTTCCTGATCTTCTGCGGCTTCATGATCCGCACCACGATCCCGCCGTTCATGGAAGGCTTCCGCACGCTCGCCACCACCGGCCCGACGCCCGAAAGCGATCGCCTGATGGAAAAGGGCATGGGCGCCAGCAAGCCCTACGTGCTGCTGATCTGGGCCGGCGTCGCGATCTCGGCGCTGATCGGCATCCTGAAGCCCGGCCAGGGGCCGCTCGGCTGAGACGCGCCGCCGCTCAGACGGGCACGGCACCCGCGTCGTAGTCGTACAGCGTTCGCAGCTCCGCCATGCCCGCGCCGAGCGCCTTTACCTGCTGCATCGGATCGTCAGCGAAATAGGTCAGCGCGCGAGCGCGCGACATCGCCAGCGCCGCGGTCACCCGCGCGTGGCGCGCCGTCTCGTAGCGCCGCAGTGCCTCGTGCGGATCGGCCGCGGCCGCGGCGGCGCGGCCGAGGATCGCGGCATCTTCCAGCGCCATCACCGCGCCCTGGCCAGTGAAAGGCGGCATCGCGTGCGCAGCGTCGCCGAGCAGCGTGGCGCGGCCGCGCATCCAGCACGGCAGCGGGTCGCGGTCGAACAGCCCCCACTTGAACAGCCGGTCGGGCGGCGTCAGCTCTAGCAGGCGACGCGCGTGCGGCTCGAAGTCGGCGAATTCCTCGAGTACCTCCGACAGCGCGGCACGCACCGACCAGCCCTCCTCCATCCACGCCGCGCGCTGCGCGATCGCGACGAAGTTGACCAGCGAGCCACGGCGCAGTGGATAGCGCATCAGCAGGCGCCGCGGGCCCACGGTCATGCATAGCGGCGGATCGCGGAGCTCGGGCGGCACGAGCTCGCCGGGGATCAGGCCGCGCCAGGCGACGTAGCCGGTGAAGTTCGGCCGGTCCGGCCCGAACAGCGCGACCCGCGTCGCCGAGTGGATGCCGTCGGCGCCGACCAGCCAGTCGGCGGTCGCGACGCGGCCGTCGCGCAGCCGCGCCGCCACGCCGTCGGCACGGCTGTCGAGGCCAACCAGGGCCTGCCCCGTGACGATGCAGTCCGGATCGAGCTCGCGCACCGCGGCGGCCAGCGCGGCGTGCAGGTCGGCGCGGTGCGCGTGATAGAGCGGCAGGCCATAGCGCTCGCCGGACTGGTCCTGCGCCAGCGTCACCAGGATCTCGCCGGTCGCGTAATGACGGATCGCGCCTGCGGGCGGCCGGCTGCCCAGGCGCTCGAGCTGCGCGCCGAGACCGAGCGCGACCAGCGCCTTGCCGGCGTTCGGCGTGATGCTGAGCCCCGCACCGACCTCGCCGAGCTCGGCAGCCTGCTCGAACACCCGCACCCGCTGGCCGGCGCGAAGTAGGCCGAGCGCAGCCGCGAGCCCGCCGATGCCGGCGCCGACGACGATGACGTTCGAGTCCTTCACGGCGACTGGCGCGCCGCGCGCAACAGCCCGCCGGGCGGGAACAGCGGCTGGCCGTTCTGGCCGTAGAGGATGTCCTCGAGCGCGAAGGAGTCGCGGTCGAGCACGTAGGTCATCTCCGGCGATATCTTCTGCTTGAAGCCGGCGCTGTCGTAGGTGCAGTCCTCGCGACGCACGCGCGCGACGAAGCGCGCCGGCGCGTCACCGGGCGCCCAGCGGATCGCGCAGGCGAGCGGGAAGTTCATCAGCATCGCCGGCTGCACGGCACGCAGCGCCGCCGTGTCCTGCTCGAGGTTGGCGTAGCCCTGCTTCGGGAAGAACACCCAGGAACGCATCCGGTTGAACGTGCGTGCCGGGTCGCGATCGAAGACGTAGATCTTCTGCTGGAATGGCGTGGCCGAGTCGAATCCGTCGCGCGAGATCTGGTGGTAGAACACCGCCGCGTCGCCGAACTGCGGCGCGACGATCGGCACTATCTTGTGGAACAACGGGCCGCTGGGCGCCGGCCCCGTATAGCGGCCGGGCAGGAGTGCGAGAATCTGCGCCAGCTCCGCGTCCAGGGGGCGTTGTGCCGCCACCTGCCGCGCACCACCCTCGCGCTCGCGGCCGGCACCGGCACCGCCGTCCGCGGCGCAGCCGCCGAACGCCAGCATCACCAGCAGGACCGCGGCGAACCGCGGCACCCGCCCCGTCGAATCGAAAACCTTCATGCCCCGATTCTAAGCCCGGCACGGCGCGCGCCGCATCGGGCGGCACGGGTCACCTGCTGGCGCTCGCGCACCGCGGCCGACTCGGCTAACGTCGCCGCGTGAACATCGATGCCAAACGCCGCGCCGTCGCTGGCGCGCTGAAACCGCCGGCGACCGACGCTGCAAGGAAGGCCGCGCCGGTGCGCGTGGAACGACAGGTGTCCGGTCGCGGCGGCAAGGGCGTCTCGGTAATCACCGGGCTGCCGCTGCCGCCGTCCGAGCTCGAGGCGCTCGCCGCCGAACTCAGGAAGCGCTGCGGTTCCGGCGGGACGGTTCGAAATGGTTCGATCGAGATCCAGGGCGACCACCGTGACCGCCTGGTCGAGGAGCTGATCCGCCGGGGCTATTCGGCGAAGCGCTCGGGCGGCTGAGCGAGGAGCCCGCGACGCCGCGGCTACCATGTCCACCGCCGGGGCCGCCGCCCTGACCGCCGCGACCACCCTGGCCGGAGCGCTGGCCCTGGCCACCGCCCCCACCGTGACGCTGGCCACCGCTGCCACCGTGACGCTGTCCACCGCCGCCACCCTGGCGACCGCCGCCGCCGCCGTGACGCGAGCCCTGGCCGTTGCCATGGCCTTGGGCCAGCGGCGGGCGATCCGGGATCGCGCGCATCTCGATGATCTTGAATTCCGGCGTCGGCGCAAACGGCACCTGCTGGCGCATCGTGCGCTCGATGTCGCGCAGCAGCGAACCCTCGTCGGGCGCCACCAGCGACACCGCGTGCCCGGTCGAACCGGCACGCGCGGTACGGCCGATGCGGTGCACGTAGTCTTCCGGCACGTTCGGCAACTCGTAGTTGACGACCTGCGGCAGCTCCTTGATGTCGAGACCGCGCGAGGCGACCTCGGTGGCCACCAGCGCCCGGATCTTGCCGGCCTTGAAGTCCTCGAGCGCACGCACGCGCGCCGCCTGGCTCTTGTTGCCGTGGATGGCCGCGGCGCGCACGCCGGCGCCGTCGAGCTGTTCCGCGAGGCGGTTCGCGCCATGTTTGGTGCGCGCGAACACCAGCGCCTGCTGCCAGGGGCCTTCGGTGCCGACTCCGTTCTCGAACAGGTGCACCAGCAGGTGGCGCTTCTGGTCCTTGGTGGCGCGGAACGCGATCTGCTCGACGCGGTCGGCAGTCTTGTTGCGCGAGGCGACTTCGATCGCCAACGGATTGCGCAGCATCTTCTCGGCGAGCTGGCGGATGTCCTCGGAATAGGTGGCGGAGAACATCAGGTTCTGCCGCACTGCGGGGAGCATCCGGCTGATCCGGCGGATCGGCTGGATGAAGCCCATGTCGAGCATGCGGTCGGCTTCGTCGAGCACGAAGTGCTGAACCTTGGAGAGATCGGCGAGCCCGCGCTCCGCCAGGTCGAGCAGCCGGCCCGGCGTCGCGATGAGGATGTCGCAGCCGATGCGCAGGCCGTCGATCTGCGGTCGCTCGCCGACGCCGCCGAAGATCACGCGGGTGCGCAGCTTCTTGTGGGCGCCGTAGTCGTGGGCGCTCTGCGCGATCTGCGCCGCGAGCTCGCGCGTCGGCGTCAGCACCAGCACGCGCGGCGCGGTGCCCTGGACACTGCCGAGCTTCTGCAGCAACGGCAGCACGAAGCCGGCGGTCTTGCCGGTACCGGTCTGCGCGCCCGCGAGCACGTCGCGGCCGGACAGCACGGCCGGGATCGCCTGCTTCTGGATGGGGGTCGGCGTGGTGTAGCCCTTGTCGGCGACAGCACGCAGCAGCTCGGGCTCGAGCCCGAGTTCATTGAATGACATGATTGTAGATTCCTGGAGACGTGGACTCGCAACACGGAAACCTGTTCCGTAGCGGTCAGAAGCGAGGGATTTGGACGGTCGAGGTACGTGGCCGCGAAAGGCGGCGCTGACTCACGAACAAAGGGGGCGCTGACCGCGCGACCCTGATTTTGTCCAGCTACTATACACGGATGGACGCAGCCGCGCGCGTCATCCTCCAAATCGAGACACTCGTCAAGGCATATCGGCCCGATCGGCCGCCCGTGCTCGACGGGGTCTCGCTGAGCCTGCTCGAGGGCGAATATGTCGCGATCATGGGCGAATCGGGGGTCGGCAAGTCCACGCTGCTGAACCTGCTCGCCGGCCTCGATCGCCCCGATCGAGGCCGGATCCTGTTCGACGACATCGACCTCGGCGCGCTCGACGACGATGCCGCGACGCTACTGCGCCGCCGCCAGATGGGTTTCGTGTTCCAGGCCTTCCACGTGCTGCCCTATCTCAGCGTGTCGCAGAACGTCGCGCTGCCGCTGCAGCTGCTCGAGGTCCATGCCGCCTCGCAGCGCGAGCGCGTCGCGGCGATGCTCGCGGCGGTCGGCCTCGGCACACTCGGCGAGCGCCGGCCGCGCGAGCTCTCGGGCGGCGAACTGCAGCGCGTCGCGATCGCGCGCGCACTGGTGCATCGGCCGCGGCTTCTGCTCGCCGACGAGCCCACCGGCAACCTCGATCCGCGCACCGCGACCCAGGTGCTGGCGCTGCTGCGCGCCCAGGTGAAGTCCAACGCCGGCGCCGGTGTGCTGATCACGCATTCGCACGCGGCCGCGGAGACGGCGGACCGGATCCTCGTGCTCGACGGGCGCTCGCTGACGCCCCTCTCGACCGCGACGGCGACGCCGGGCCCCGACTTGCGGGCGATCGACGACCTCGCCGCCGCCGCCCCCGGCCCGCCGCGATGAGCGCGCGACTCTGGGCCGCGCTGACGCTGGCCCAGTGGCGCGACCAGCCGCTGCGCACCCTGGTCACGCTGCTGGCGATCGCGATCGGCGTCGCGCTCGCCGCTGCGGTCTGGTTCGTCAACTCCGGCGCGCTCGCCGAGTTCGGCCAGGCCACGCGGCGTCTGGTCGGTGAATCAGATGTGATCGTGCGCGGCCCGGCGCGCACCGGATTCGACGAGCGCCTGTATGAGACGCTCGCGACGATGCCCGGCGTCGAGATCGCGAGCCCGGTGCTTGAGCTCGACGTCGCGCTCGCCGGCCGCCGTGGCTCGCTGAACCTCCTCGGCGTCGATCCATTCCGCGCCGGACTGATCCAGCCGATGCTGTTCGCCGAACTGTCCGGCGATTTCTTCGGCCTGTTCGCCAGCGACGGCGTGTTCCTCAGCAGCTCGGCCGCGGCCGAGCTCGGCGTCGGCAAGGGCGATCGCTTCGAGGTGCTGGTCGGCACGCAACCGCGCAGCCTGCAGGTGAAGGGTCTGCTCTCGCCCGAGGCCTATCCGCAGCGGCTCGGCATCATGGACATCGCCGCGGCGCAGTGGACCCTCGATCGGCTCGGCGTGCTGAACCGCATCGACCTGCGGCTCGCGCCCGGCACACCGCCGGAGGCGTTCCGCACGCGCCTCGCCGCGCAGCTGCCGGCCGGCGTGCAGGCGATCGCACCCGAAGTGGAGCAGGACCGCGCGGTCTCGGTCACGCGCGCGTATCGCGTGAACCTCAACATGCTCGCACTGGTGTCGCTGCTGACCGGCGCCTTCCTCGTGTTCTCGACCCAGTCGCTGTCGGTGCTGCGCCGGCGCACCGGGCTCGCGCTGCTGCGTGCGCTCGGCGTGACGCGCGGCCAGTTGCAGTGGGCGCTGTTCGGCGAGGGTCTCGCGCTCGGCGCGCTCGGCTCGCTGCTCGGCGTGATCGCCGGGCACCTCATTGCCGCCTCGCTGCTGCGGCGCCTCGGCGGCGACCTCGGCGGCGGCCAGCTCACCGTCACCGACGCGGCGCTCGCGCCGCAGCCGCTCGCGGCGCTGGGGTTCTTCGTGCTCGGCACCGCCGTGGCGAGCGCCGGTGCCTGGGTGCCCGCGCGCGAGGCAGCGCGTCGCCCGCCGGCGCGCGCGCTGAAGTCCGGCGACGCCGAGCCCGCGCTGGCGCGGCTGCGCGGCGTCGTGCCCGGCGTCGCGCTGCTCGCGCTCGGCGCCGCACTCACGTTCCTGCCCGCGATCGGCGGCATCCCGGTGTTCGGCTATCTCGCGGTCGCCGCACTGCTGTTCGGCGGCGTGCTGCTGGTGCCGCGCATCGCTGCCGCGCTGCTGGCGCGCGCGCCACGCACCGGCCACATCGCACTCGATGCTGGCCTCGAGCAGCTGCGCGGCGGCGTCGGCCAGGTCACGGTCGGCCTCGCCGCGGTGATCGTCAGCTTCAGCCTGATGGTCGCGATGGCGATCATGGTGTTCTCGTTCCGCGAGTCGTTCGAGCGCTGGCTCGGTGGCGTGCTGCCGGCCGACGTGCAGCTGCGCATCGGGCAGGGCAGCGACACCAGCTTCCTCGAACCGGCCGAACAGCAAGCGCTCGCCGCGCTGCCCGGCATCGCGCGCGTCGAATACCGGCGCCTCGCGCCGCTGCTGCTCGATCCGGAGCGTCCCGCGGTCACCGTGATCGCGCGCGACTTCGTGCCGGGACAGGGGCCCAAGGTGCTGCCGCTTGTGCGCACGGCGCCTGCGCCTGCGCCTGCGCCTGCGCCTGCGGCGAATCCCGCTTCGTCGCCGCGCACAACGCCAGCGTCGATCTGGATTTCCGAAGCGGTCGAGGATCTCTACGGCTGGGCACCGGGGCGCGAAGTGCTGCTGCCCTTCGGCGGGCAGCGCCATCCGTTTCGCGTCGCCGGCGTGTTCCGCGACTACGGCCGCTCGACCGGCGCGATCGTGATCGCGCGGGCCGAATACCAGCGCGTCAGCGGCGATGGACGCGCCACCGAAGCCTCGTTCTGGCTAGCGCCCGGCGTGCGCGCCGACGCGGCGATCGCGGCGATCGGCGCGCGCCTGCCCGCGGGCCGCGCGCTCGACCTGCTCGAGACCACGCAGGTGCGCGAGATCTCGCTGCGCATCTTCGATCGCGCGTTCCTCGTCACCTATGCGCTCGAGGCAGTCGCGGTCGTGATCGGCCTGCTCGGCGTCGCGTTCGCGGCGAGCTCCGCCGCGCTCGCGCGCCGCGGCGAGTTCGCGATGCTGCGCCACCTCGGCATGCTGCGTCGTCAGGTGCTGATGATGCTGGCGGGCGAAGGTCTGCTGACCAGCCTGATCGGCGTCGTCTATGGCCTGGTGCTCGGGGGCCTGCTGTCGTTGGTGCTCGTCTACGTGGTCAATCGCCAGTCGTTCAACTGGAGCGTCGAGCTCGCGATCCCGGCGCTGCAGCTCGGCGCGATCTCGGCGCTGCTGGTGATCGCCGCCGCGGTCACCGCCACCGTCAGCGGGCGCGCCGCGATGAGCGGCGAGACGGTGCGCGCCGTGCGGGAGGACTGGTGAGCCGACCACGCGCCGCGCGCCGGGGCGCGCGAGTCGCGCTCCTGCTGGCGCTTGCGCTGGCGGGCGCCGTGACGAGCGGCCTCGCCGCAACCGCGCCGCCCACGCCGCGCCCGTCACCGGCGGAAGTGCTGCCGGGACGCGCGCTGCAGTTCCCGCGCGACTACGGCAGCCATCCCGAATTCCGCACCGAGTGGTGGTACGTGACCGGCTGGATCACGACGGTCGCGGGCGAGACGCTCGGCTTCCAGGTCACGTTCTTCCGCACGCGTCCCGATCAGGTAGACGTCGCGAACCCCAGCGCCTTCACGCCCGGCCAGATCATGATCGCGCACGCCGCGATCAGCGACCGCAGCCGCGGCCGGCTCTGGAAGGCGCAGCGCGTCGCGCGCGCCGGCTTCGGCCTTGCCGGCGCGAGCGAGACCGACACTGCCACGCGCCTCGACGGCTGGGTGCTCGAGCGCATCGACGGGGCCTACCAGGCCCGGATTGCCGCCGAGGATTTCGGCTTCGAGCTGACGCTGCGTCCCACCCAGCCGCCGATGCTCAACGGCATGGACGGCTACAGCCAGAAGGGTCCGGAGCCGAAGTCTGCCAGCTACTACTACAGCGAGCCCCGCCTGCGCGTCGTTGGCAGCGTGGTGCGCCGGGGCAAGCGCGAACCCGTGACCGGCGAGGCCTGGCTCGATCACGAGTGGTCCAGCGCCTATCTCGACGCGCAAGCCACCGGCTGGGACTGGATCGGCCTGAACCTCGAGGACGGCGGCGCGTTGATGGCGTTCCGGATCCGCGGTCGCGACGGCGCCACGCACTGGGCCGGCGGCACGCTGCGGCGCGGCGACGGCACGCAGCAGTCGTTCCGGCCAGAGGAGATCGTGTTCGAGCCCGGCCGCCGCTGGCGCTCACCGCGCACCGGCGTGGAATACCCGATCGAGTTCGTGGTGCGTGCCGGCGCGCTGCGCATCACGCTCGAGCCGCTGATGGACGACCAGGAGAGCGACACACGCGCCTCGACCGGCGCGATCTACTGGGAAGGCGCGGTCGGGGCGAAGACCGAGGCGCGCGGCATGATCGGCAACGGCTATCTCGAGCTGACCGGCTACGGCGCGCCGCTGGAGCTGCCGTGAGGCCGTGATCGAGCGCGCGGCCGACTCTCAGGCCGGCGGCGCTTCCGCCTTGAAGAACGGCTCGACCGTGCCCTTCAGCTTGATCGTCAACGGCTGCCCGCGCCGATCCAGAGTCTTGCCGATCGCGGTGCGGATCCAGCCCTCCGACACGCAGTATTCCTCGACGTTGTTGCGCTCTGCGCCGTTGAACCGGATGCCGATGGCGCGCTCCAGCAGCTCCGCGTCATGGAAAGGGCTGCGCGGGTCCACGCTCAGGCGGTCGGGAAGGGTGTTGGTCATCGCAGGGTCTCCGGATCGTTCCCGCACATCTTAGCCGCCGATCTCGATCGCGAACACCCGATGGCCCTATCATCGTGGCTGCTGTGCTGCGCTGTCGCGGCAGCGAGAGACGTCATAGGAGCTTCCCGTTGAACTGTGTGTCCCTCTTGTTTCGAACTTGATGAAGACCCCGAATCATCATGTCGTTGTCGTTGGCGGTGGCTTCGGTGGCCTCCATTGCGTCAAGGCCCTGCACGCGTCGGGCGCACGAATCACGTTGATCGACCAACGCAATTACCACCTGTTCCAGCCGCTGCTGTACCAGCTCGCCACGACGATCCTCGCCGCGTCCGAAATTGCCTGGCCGCTGCGCCATGTCTTTCGTGACCGCCAGGACGTGTCTACCGTCATGGCCGAGGTCGTCGGCGTTGATCCCGAGGCACGGGTCGTGATGCTTGGGAATGGCGATCGAATGACCTATGACACGCTCGTCCTCGCCACGGGTGCGCGCCACTCCTATTTCGGCCATGACAGCTGGGAAGCGCACGCGCCGGGACTCAAGTCGCTGGAGGACGCGACCGGGATTCGGCGCCGCATTCTCTCTGCCTTTGAGTTGGCCGAATGCACTGATGATCCGGACACCAGGGCTGCGTTGATGACCTTCGTCGTGATCGGTGCCGGACCTACCGGAGTTGAACTGGCCGGGGCGATCGTGGAGCTCGCTCGAAGGGTATTGCCGAACGAGTTTCGGCGGATCGACACACGGACCGCGCGTGTGATTCTCGTGGAAGCTGGGCCACGTGTACTTGCCGGATTCCCGGAGGGGCTGTCGCGGTACGCGGAAGAGGCGTTGCGGCGGCTCGGAGTCGAGGTGCGGACAGGCAAACCGGTCACGTCGTGCGAGCAGGCCTTGGTCGTCATAGGAACGGAGACCGTGCCGGCCCGGACGATCCTGTGGGCGGCGGGCGTCCAGGCGTCCGATGCGGCCAACTGGATCGGGGCGGACACGGACCGCGCCGGCCGCGCCGTAGTCGCGCCCGACCTGTCGGTTCCCGCGCATCCCCAGGTCTTCGTCGTCGGCGACACGGCTTCGGTAAAGGACAGCACAGGCGCCCCTGTCGTTGGCACCGCGCCAGCCGCCAAGCAGATGGGCGCGTACGTGGCGAGAGTGATCGGAGCACGTCTCAGGGGCAGTGCACCGCCCCCACCTTTCGCGTATCGAGACATTGGAAATCTGGCAACGATCGGTCATCGATCCGCCATCGCCGACTTCGGCTGGATCAGGCTGAAGGGATCCATCGCGTGGTGGGCCTGGGGCCTTGCACACATCTACTTCCTGATCGGAACCCGGAGCCGCTTTGCGGTCGTCTGGAGTTGGCTGTGGTCCTACCTGACCGGCCAGAAGAGCGCTCGCCTGATCACGGGTGGTTCCTAGGCACTTCGGTCACGACCTGTTGGAGAGATGCCGGTCCTTGGACGCGATGGAACAGGGACTTCGGCTGTCGGGACTGGCCGATCTGGCCCGTCCTCGGGCCAGGACTTCAACGAGGAGCACGCCGTGAGAAACCTGATCCTGAAGATGACCATGTCGGTCGACGGCTTCGTCAGCGACCTGAGTGGCAGGAACAGTTGGATGTTCGGCGCTGATCAGGAGGCGAAAGCCTGGGCAGTGGAGTATCTGAAGCTGCTCGGCTCGAAGGCCTTTCCGGGGGGCACGGTGGCGCAGATCTATCGGGCGACCTGAACCTGTCGCCTGCGTTCGGATCATCTGCGTTTGCGAGCAACAGCGGGAGAGCCCAGGGAGCATTCAGGCGCAGCTGAGCGTGACATGAGCCATCGCGCGTCCTGATTGCGTGCGACGGTACGATACGGTAAAACACCGTATGAATTGGAGCCGCGCCGTGCCCGCACCTGCCGCCCGTTTCGAGCTCAAGCTGGATACCGAAGAAAAGAAGATCGTCGCGCGAGCGGCTGCGCTCATGGGCACGACAATGGCGGGTTTCGTGCGCATGGCGGCCAAGGAGAAGGCGCAGGCGTTGCTCGAACGCGAATCCCGCCTCGTCCTCGATGAACGCGACTTCGCACGATTTGCCGCCGCGCTCAGCAAGCCGTTCGAGCCGAATGCAGCGTTGTCGCGGGCGCGCAAAGCCGCCCGAAAAGTCCGGCGTGCTTGAGGAGCGCCCGCTCGATGCGGGCGGGCATGGCCGCAACGGATTCGATTGTGGCGTTCCCGAGCTCAACGACTATCTGCGGCGCCTCGCCGACCAGCACCGACGCAAGGGCGTAAGCACGCCGTTCGCGCTGGTGGATACCGATGCCTCGCGCACGATTCTCGGCTACTACTGCCTGAGCGCGGCCCAGGTGGATGCGACAGAGTTGTCGGAGGCCGATCGCAAGAAGCTGCCGCGCTATCCCGTTCCCTGCTTTCGCATGGGGCGGTTGGCGGTGAGCAAGACCCGGCAAGGGCAGGGAATCGGCAAGCTGCTGGTCGCCTGCGCTGTCGAGCGTTGCCTGAAGGCACGGCGCGATGTCGCGGCCTATGCACTGATCGTCGACGCGAAGGACGCAAACGCCAGCCGCTTCTACGAACACTACGGTTTCGTCGCGTTCGCCGGCGCGCCGCTGACGCTGTACCTGGGCTTGGGCGTCTGATGGACGTGCACGATCTCCTGGCATCGCTCGTGCGCGACGGAGATCGTGCCCCGCGCGCCGTCATCGACGAGTGCGCCCGACACGGCGCCGAGATGGTCGATGCGCTCGATGCGGTAGTCGGTCCCACGGCGGACTGGAGTGTCTGCGAGCTCGACAGTCACTGGTGGCTGCGACTCCACGCCGCGTTCATCCTCGGATTGATGGAAGACGCGGCGGCGGGACGCCTGCTCCTGCGCCTCATGCAGCGGCTCGCAGCGGGTGAGGACGGAAATCTCGATGACTGGCTGGCCGCGTACTGGCCTGCGTTGTTGCGTAACAAGCCGGACTCGATTCTTCCGGATGTCGAGGCGTTCGCCTGGGCTCACCACGCGACGCCCTACTTGCGCCCGCACGCGGTGGAAGTGCTCCTCGCAGCTTCCATGCGGCAGAGCCCCGAGGCGCTCGATGCGTCCCTGGCACGCACGGCTGAATGGATTGCAGGGGCGCAATGCGATGCGGAAGAACGTGCACTGACTGCCACGGTGTTGCTGGACTTTCCGCGCCCCGCGCACCGGGCCTTGCTGGAGAACCTGGCTGCATTGCAGAAAGGCGGCTTCGGCCTGTTTGGTCTGCAGGACGTCGAAGCCGCGTATGCCGGTCCGGACAAGCCGGGCTGGTTGCAATTCGATGACCCGTGGGAGTTCTATGCACCCGATCGGATCGATGCTCGCCAAAAGCGCTGGGCCGAGGAGGACCAGCGGCGCCAGCGAGACGATTCCACCGAGCAGGAATGGCGCGACGAGGTCCTGGTCGACGAGCCGTATGTGCGCGAGACACCCAAGGTGGGGCGCAACGAACCGTGCCCATGCGGCAGTGGCAGGAAATACAAGAAGTGCTGCCTGAGTGCCGATTCCGCTGGTGGCGTCGAAGCCTGATCCGGCGCGTCGCCGGAGACAGGACACGTACTTGACCTGATGGAGTTCCCCGTGCGTATCGTCCTGACCGAATTCGCCCGGCCGCGGATGTTTCCGCGCGAGCCGCGACCCAACACGATCCAGGACATCACGGCAGGAGACTTCGAGCGCCACCTCAACGAACATGCGCCGCCCCATGACCTGCCCGGATACGCGCCGTTCTGCCGGCTGCACGTGCACCGCAACTGGACCTCGACCCGCTGCCTCACGGTGCCGGTGACCGACGGCAACCGTCACCTGCTGCGATCCGCCTACGAGGTCCGCCAGCGCGACGAGCTGCCGGTGCTGGTACGCTGGTTCGAGGGCGTGGTGGCGCCAGTCGCGGACTACCTGATCGCGATCCTCTACAGCCGCGAGCAGTTGCTGAAAGAAGGCTCGCCGATCGATGCGGACTGGGGGGTGGTCGGTTGCCTGTATAGCGACACGCCCGCCGAGATGCCGATGGCGCCGATCACGATGATGCGCAATGCGCTGGGCGTTGCCGAGGGTGGCTCAGGCGTGCGCCTCGATGCGGCGGCCTATCGGCGCAGCGTGGAATACTGGAACTCCCACGCCAACTGGCGTTGAGGTCGTAGCGCTCGTCACGGCGTGTTGCCGACGTGCCGGTCCATGAACGCGATGGAACGCTGCCAGGCCAGGTCTGCCGCCGCCGCATCGTAGTTCGCCTGCTCGACATTCTCGAAGGCGTGCGCCGCGCCCGGATAGACGTATAGCTCCACGGCCGGATGCCGGGCGCGGATGTTATCGATCGCCGGCGCGGGCGCCAGCAGATCCTTCTCGCCGTAGTGCAGGATCGTCGGGCATTGCGGCACGACCTCGATCAGGGCGGGAATGTGACTGCCGTAGAAGTTGACCTGCGCGGGGAAACGAAACTTCGCCGACGCGCGCCAGGCCCAACTGCCGCCGGTGCAGAAACCCGAGATCGCCACCCTTCCGCTCGTCCCCGCAGCAGCAGCGGCCGCCTGGATGTCGGCATGGATCTGGGTCTCGGTCAGCGAGTCGTAGCTCCTGATGCCGTCATTCGGCCTGTCGTAAGGATGGACGATGTCCCGGCCGAGGCGGTCGAACAAGGCAGGCGCAATGGCGCGATAGCCGGCCGCTGCCCAGCGCGCGCAGACATCGCCCATGTGCCTGGTCGCACCGTAGACGGCGTGCAGCACGACGATGCCGCCTTTCGGCTGGCCCACCGGCTGCGCTGACCAGGCCGACAGGCGGTGACCATCGGCGGCGGTCAGTTCGATCTTTTCGGGTTCAGGGACTGGTGCGGCGACAGACACGATGCCTCCTTATGAACGACCAGGCAGCACCGGCGACAACAGATACTCCATCACCGTTCGCTCCCCTTGCCGGATCTCCGCCTGCACCTGCATGCCCGGCACAACCGGCAACAAGCCGCTCTGCCAGAGCAAGCGCTGATCCTTGAGACGTATCCGTGCCTTGAACGGCGAGGACGTCGCGGGCTGATCCGCCACGCTGGCCCTTGCGCCAATACCATCACCTTTCCACCACTCCCGCCTTGAACACCCCCCGCTGCAGGAAGTACACACTCCCCCGCTCCGCCTGCGCGCGCAACCGCAGCATCGCTGCGTCTTAGCGCGGCTGGAAGCGTGCGAACGCTTGCGCGTCGAGGATCTCGTGCGTGATGAACACGCTGACGAACGGCCCCGGCGGCAACTTCGCCAGCGCCGACTCATGTTCTTCGCGTGTCACGATGAGGCCTCCACTCTATCTGGTGCCTGAACCGATTCGCGCCAACGCGGACCCGTCTGGACGGCACGCGAGGTACCACCCGAAGCAATACCGCCGCCCGCTCCACCGCGATCTGGTAGACGCGGGCATGATCAAGCGTTGCGTAACCGTGGGCGAGGACGTTGCGGAACGCCACGACAATGTCCCCATCCGGAATGCGCGCGAAGAGTTCGGGATTCAGGCCGCGCAACTGCCCGAGCGCAGCACGGAGCCGAAGAACGCCAGGCGGCGAACGCCGAACTTCCCGCACAGCGCCTCGATCGCCCCCCGCTGACGTTCCAGCAAGGGCGGAAATCCCGTCTCGACTTCGGAAGACGCGTCGCGCCGTCGACGCGGCGCGAGCGGTGCGACGTCGTCACTCGCCGGAATCTGCGCCGGCTCGTGCACCGCGGGGGCGCCCCACTCGACCCGTTTCAGCCGAACCGCCTCCTCGACGCTCAGCCTCGATTCGATCGCGCGGCCCAAGCGCGCCCAGTGCTCGATCTGGCCAGCGATCGAGCGCTCAGCGTCCTGAGCTGCGTCGCGTGCGGCCTGGAACAGGGGATCGGACAACTTGACGGGCTGAGGCATGGAGCGGATGGCAGCATATTGCTACCTCATAGGCGCGCCCGCTATCCGGCGCGCAGTGCCTCGAGCGCCGCACAGCGCTCGTACGCCGCATCGATCTTGCCGCCGATCGAATCGAGCCGCGCAAGCGTCGCGCGCACCGTGTCCTGCGGCCCGG
>Ga0163144_10004224_pt1 | contig 32444 bp, 29 predicted proteins | sample OliLak19BULKMAT1_FD_123175 | JGI IMG/M metagenome (GOLD analysis project Ga0163144, IMG submission 123175) | Freshwater microbial mat bacterial communities from Lake Vanda, McMurdo Dry Valleys, Antarctica - Oligotrophic Lake LV.19.BULKMAT1 | ecosystem: Environmental > Aquatic > Freshwater >... | reverse complement strand
CTGCTCGATCGGATTCATCGTCGCCAGCACCAGGAAAGGGGCGGGCAGCGGAAAGGTTTCTTCACCAATCGTCACCTGCCGCTCGGCCATTGCCTCCAGCAAGGCCGACTGGACCTTCGCGGGCGCACGGTTGATTTCGTCGGCTAGGACGATGTTGGCGAAGATGGGTCCCTTCTTCGTGAAGTAGGCGCCGTCCCTCGGGTTGTAGATGAGATTGCCGACAAGGTCGCTCGGCAGGAGGTCCGGAGTGAACTGGATGCGTTGGAACTTCACGTTCAGGCATGCGGCGAGGGCGTTGACCGTGGCGGTCTTGGCGAGACCGGGCACGCCTTCGAGCAGCACATGGCCGTTGCCGAGCAGACCGATGAGAAGCCGGTCGACAAGGTAGTGCTGGCCGACGATGACCCGGGCGATTTCGGTTCGGATGGCTTGGAGCGACGGGGTGAAACGGTCGACCAACTGTTGCACGTCGGATAGCTGGGACTTCATTGAAAGGTTGTTTTCAGACGGGGCTGACGCCGGGAGATTCAGCCTGTTTTGATTTCCGAAGCAATTAGGAGCTTTCAACTCCTCCGGAATCCAAATTAACTGGGGCATCCACATGAAGCCCCCCAGTCAGCTGTTCGCGAGCCTGCTTTCCTGCGCCGCCGTGATTCTTCCCATGCTCCAACTGCGCGCCGCCGACTTCGATGTCGTCGTCTACGGCGGCACCTCTGCCGGAGTGATCGCGGCCGTCCAGGCGAAGAAGATGGGCAAGACCGTCGTGGTCGTCGGGCCCGACAAACATCTCGGCGGGCTCTCCGCCGGCGGCCTCGGCTTCACCGACACAGGCAACAAGGCGGTCATCGGCGGACTTTCGCGCGACTTCTACCATCGCGTCTGGGCGCACTACGACCAGCCGTCGGCCTGGAAATGGCAGAAGAAGGATCAATACGGCAACAAGGGCCAGGGCACGCCCGCCATCGACGGTGCGCAGCGGACGCAGTGGATCTTCGAGCCGCACGTGGCCGAACAGGTCTTCGAGGATTTCGTGAAGGAGAACGCCATCCCCGTCCACCGCGACGAATGGCTCGACCGAGCCAAAGGCGTGAAGAAGGACGGCGCGCGCATCACTTCGATCACCATGCTCAGCGGCAAGGTTTACACGGGGAAGATGTTCATCGACGCCACCTACGAAGGGGACCTCATGTCCGCGGCCGGAGTCGACTACCACGTCGGCCGTGAGGCGAACTCGGTCTACGGTGAAAAATGGAACGGCGTGCAGGTCGGCGTGCTCCATCACCGGCACCACTTCGGCTATCTCACCAACGAGATCAGCCCCTACGTCGTGCCCGGCGATCCGACGAGCGGCGTGCTTCCGCGCATCAGCACCAACGCTCCTGGCGTCTACGGCGAGGGCGACGCCAAGGTCCAGGCCTACTGCTACCGCTATTGCGTGACCGACGTGCCCGAGAACCGCATCCCGTTCGAAAAGCCCGCCGGCTACGATCCCAGGCAATACGAACTGCTCGTCCGCGTCTACGAAGCCGGTTGGACGGAAACATTTGGAAAGTTTGATCCCATCCCGAACCACAAGACCGACTCGAACAACCACGGCCCGTTCAGCTCGGACAACATCGGCTTCAACTACGACTACCCCGAAGCCGGCTACGAACGGCGCCGCGAGATCCTGCGCGAACACGAGACCTACCAGAAGGGCTGGCTCTACTTCATCGCCAACGACCCGCGCATTCCGAAAGACTTGCAGACCGCGATGCGGAAGTGGGGATTGCCCAAGGATGAGTTCAAGGACAATGGCGGCTGGCCCCACCAGATCTACGTCCGCGAAGCACGCCGCATGGTCGGCAGATACGTGATGACCGAGAACGAGCTGCTCAAGAAACGTCCCACACCGGACTCCGTCGGCATGGGCAGCTACACCATCGATTCCCACAACGTGCAGCGCTACATCACACCGGAAGGCCATGTGCAGAACGAGGGCGACATCGGCGCCGCCACCAAGGGTCCCTACGAGATCGCCTACGGTTCGCTCGTCCCGAAGAAAGGCCAGGCTGACAACCTCCTCGTGCCCGTCTGCGTCAGCAGCTCCCACATCGCCTTCGGCAGCATCCGCATGGAACCGGTCTTCATGATCCTCGGCCAATCCGCCGCCACCGCCGCGGTCATGGCCATGGACTCGGGGATCGCCGTCCAGGAGGTCTCCTACGCCAAACTCCGCGAACGATTGCTGAAGGACGGTCAGGTCCTGGAAGAATCCGCCCCGGCACCAGCCAAGAAGGCGAAGAAGTAGGACTGGGAGTGCCGTGCTGGAAAACAAAACGGGCGACACCATGGCGGTGTCGCCCGAAATCATTTCCGGATCCGGCTTACTTCGCGCCCTGGTCGATCCACGCGCGGACTAACGCCAACTGGTCCTTGGTCAGAGCGGGGAACTTGTCGCGCTTGTCGGTCGGAGGCATCTCCATGTCGACCACGCTGTCGGCGGCGTAGAGCAGGACCGGGCTCTCGGTGCTCTTGCCGGGCACGACGCCCTTGCCTTCCTTGCCGCCCTTGATCAGGCCGGCGAGCGTTTCCATCGAGTATTTGCCCTTGGGCTTCTCGCCGCTGTGGCACTTCAGGCAAGACTTGTCGAAGAGGGCCTTCATGTCCTTCTCGTAGGTCAGGCCGGCCTTGTCGGACGCTTTGGGTAGCTTGCTGAGATCGGGCTTGGCCTCGTCGGCGGCGTGGGAAATTCCAGCAGCCAGAACGATCGCAGTAACGGCGGAGAAAAGTGCTTTCATAGGTTGAATTGTTGAAACGCTTCTACCGGCCTCTGACGACGACGCGCAACAAACATTCGGGGAAAGTGGCGGCACGACCACCGGATTAAGCCGGGATCTACCCGCCGAAACACACCCGCCGATAGGCCAAGGCCATCTGGCCCATCGAGAAGCGTTCGGCCACATGCTTCCGAGCGGCCTCACCAAATCGAGGCCAGCTTTCCGGTGCAGCGACGAGTTCCACCAGCGCCTCGGCGAAGGCCGCGACGTCTCGTGCGGGAACCAACCGGCCCGTCACGCCGTCCAGAACCTGCTCGCTCGCCCCGCCCACATCCGTGGCCACGACCGGCAATCCGGCGGCGAGCGCTTCGAGCGATGCATTTGGACAACCGGCTGGCTCGGAACTCATGAGAAAGAGATCTAGGCCATCGAGAAACTCGTCAGTGTCCGGAAGCTCTCCCAGCCATCGGATTGGCAGTCCATCCGCCAAGCTCTGGAGTTTGCTAAAGTAGTCCTGGCACCCCGGCTCCACCCTTCCTGCTACGCGGAACTCGAAGTCCGGCAATCGCGCCTTGGCCAGTTGCAGCGCGGCGATCACATCCTCCAACCGTTTCTGCGGATTAATCCGGGAAGCCGTCCCGAAAATCAGACGATCGCCGGAACGACGTCCCGGCGATCTCGGTTTCGGCATCGGCACGCCATTGGGAATCACTTCAACCGGTGCGCCCAACTGGGCCGCAAGGCCGACTTCGGCGGTGTATTTCACCACCACACAACCCAACCGCCTCCCATAGTCGGTCGCTGTGAGATAAGGCATGCCCGGATGGGGGCTGGTGAAGAAGCGTTCCAACGACTGGAAAAACATTTCACCGGGACTGACATCGATGATCCGTATCGTCCACAGCGCGTCGGCCAGCAGCATTTTGTAGATGGGAATGACGTTCCAGAAAACGACGGCGGCCGGCGGATCGGCATCGAGCGCCGCCAGGAGATCATCGACGAGCTGCTCTTCCGGCACACTGCCATGCGGCCCAAAAACCCGGACCTCCACACCGCTCTTACGCAAAGCCCGGGTGCCCGCCGTTGGATGTTCCGGAGGCTCTTGCAGGACAGCCGCACGGACGCGAACGCCGTCACCGGCCATCTGCCTGAACAGACGCCGCGCACTTGTCTGGGCTCCGCCCATGGAGAAGTTGTTCGTGACCAGCCAAAGGCCTTCTCCCGGCGATTTGGTTCCCGACAGAACCCGTCGGTATGAAGCCAGATACCGCTCGGTCATCCGCTCGGCGGTGAAGTGGCGGCAGACCCGCTCGCGGGCTCCGGAATGATCCGTCTCCGAAGCGGCGATCACGGCCTTGGCGAAGTTTTCCGCCGAAAATTCCAGCGGAAGAACCGTGACCGCCGGGTTGTCCGCAGCCACTTCGCGAGCGCCGGCCGTGGCGGTGCAGACCACGGGCCGGTTCATCACCAACGCTTCCAGATGGGTCAGGCTGAGGCCTTCATGGGCGCTGGCGGAAACCACCACGTCACCTGCCGTCAGCAAGGCCGCGACGTCGTCCAACGCACCCGCCCAATGCACATGATCCTGAAGACCCAGCCTCGCGACCTCGGATTGAACGGCTTCTAAACTGGCCTGCGCTTCAGGAAGATTCCCGGAAGCCTGCCCGGCGAAAACCAGTCGCGCTTCTCGTGTCCCTCTGAGCTTGAGCCGCACCTCCGAGAGCACGGCCGGAAGCAGGTGCAGGCGTTTCTGCGGCCGCGGATTGGCGATGGCGAGGAGGACCAGATCCGATTCGCCAAAGCCCCATCGCTCACGCCAGTTCCGACGGACCGCCCCACCCACTTTCTCCGGGTCCATCAAATCCACATCGACACCGTTCCAGACCGTGCGGATGGGCACTTCCATGCCGACGCTCCTCAGCTCGGCTTCGACTTCCAGCGAACATGCGGCCAGCAGCGCCACGCCGTCGCCGCGCGAGGTTTCCAGTCCGACGGGCCAGCCCGCGCGGGAGTTGTGGACGGACACGACGCAGGGAATTCCGGTCGCGACGAGCCGACGCACTTCGTCGGATTTGAAGAGATGCAGATGAAGCAGGTCGAAGCCCCCGGCCACCTCGAGCAACGTGTCGAAAGTTGAGCGTCGGCCGGCGGACAATTTTTCGAGGTCGAGCCATTCCTTCGGCTTCGGGAACGCGTCGCGTGTCGGCCGAAACGGCGCGGCCAGCCGGACGTTCACCCCGCGCCGCGCCAGCTCCGTCGTCAACGAAAGCGCGATGCGCTCGGCGCCGCCGCGCTGGATGCTGGTGACCGCTTGGATCACGCGCAGTCGCGGATCGAAGGCGATCCGCAAGTCCGGCCAGGCCACGAGGCGGATTCGTTCACGGCGTTCGAGGATTAGCTCCAGCAACGGCCGTTTGCTGCCACCCCCGCTGGCGAGTTCCTTAACCATCCGCGAATCGAGGAAGACCGCCTCGGGCAGCTCCGCCGTGGACCAAGCCGAAGTTTGCACGGCTCCATTCAGCCAAGCGGGCCAGTCCGAATTCACGCCGTGTTCCGGAACGATCCCCACCGCGCAAACCCCAAGCCCCGTCGCGCTTGAAGGAGGAACCGGCACCAGCCCTGTTCCAAGAAACCATGTTCCGGCCTTAAGCAAAACGACCGGAGATTCCAATCCGGCTTGGGGCAGAAACGCATCGACTAGCGGCTCACTGATGACGACGCCTTCGAGCCCGCGCTGCCGGAGTGAGCGCAGGGTCCGCGTGACGAGGTGCGCCGACTGACCGGGAGTTTGCCAGACGAAGATCTGCACGACCTGAGTTCTTCAGTAGGCGGGCGGCGCGGGCGGTTGGAAGGTGGACGAAGTCGGAGGCGGAGGCGGTGAATCGTCGTATTGATGGGTTCTCCGCCACGTTTCGGCGGTCAGCAGATCACGCGAGAAGGTGCTGCCCGAGTCACTCACGACCACGTCCGGATCGATGCCCGATTCCGCCGGCGTCACATGGGTGATTTCCACATGGTCCGGCCTTTCTCCGGTAAAGACGAAGTGGCCGTCTGGTCCGGGCGCGAACTGCACCTGGCTGGTCCGGCCACCAGAGGCGACGAGGTAGCGGTAGCCGATGAACATGCCCGCGGCCACGGCGGCGCTGCGGAGCCAAAAGCCGTCGGGCGCCACAGTCACCCGCACCGTCGAAACAAGGTCCGCCCGCGACGAGGTGAACAGCTGTGCGGCACCGCCGCCCGCCGTGGCGTTTCGTCGTCGCGACGCGATGAGGACGACGACAACGATTATGAAAACGGCGGCAACGGCGACCACCAGGAGTATCGGAGCAAATGGCATCATGTTGTCGAATGCGATGGCGTTGGTTTCACTTCGGGAGCTCCACGACGAGGCGGAATCCGTTGTCGGCATTGCGGGCCGAAGGGCTGTTCCGATACCGGGCCGCCGACCGGCAGAACTTCGCGTCTCTCAACCACGATCCGCCACGCAGCACTCGGCGCGGAGTGTCGACGGCGGAAGCGGGTCCGGCCGGATCGACTACGGCCGTCGAGGCGTTAGGAGCGTGCCAGTCTGAACACCATTCAAAGACGTTGCCGGCCATGTCATGCAGACCCCAAAAGTTCGCGCGCTTTCCTCCGACGGGATGCGTCGAGCCGCCCGAGTTGCCGAGGTGCCAGGCGATTTCGTCCGCTGTTCCCGATTGGAACGCACCGGTGCTTCCCGAACGGCACGCGAACTCCCATTCCGCTTCCGACGGAAGACGGCAGACGCGACCGGCCTTGCGCGAGACCCAGGAACAGAAAGCGCGTGCATCATCGAATGTCACCATCACGACGGGATGCGTCGCAATCTGCGGGAATCCGGGATTCCGCCACGTGAACTCCTTCCGCTGGACGAGTTCCTTGCCGTTCCAACCGAAGCCGCCCGAAGGACCACGCTCGGCCTCGGTGCGGTAACCGGTGTCGCGGGTGAAAGCCTCGAACTGCCCGACAGTGACGGATTCGCGGCCGATGAAGTAGTCGCGGGTCAATCGCGCCCGATGCTGGAGCTCATCGGGATTTCGGCCGGGTTCGTTGGTTGGAGAGCCCATCATGAATTCCCCCGCGGTGATCCGGACTAGTTCGACCGCCTGGCCATTCGTCAGCGATATCGACAGTCCGGGAGCCGCCGCGAGCAGACCGTTCGTTCCCCAGAAACAGGCGACAGAAAGCAGGAGGGCGGTCAGCTGTCGACGGCCTTGGACTAGGGGCCACGAATTCATCGGCCGAGTAGAAGGAAGCGCCGCGGGTTTGCCAACCAGTTCCAGCGGCGAAGCGCCAAGCGCCGGTGTTGTCGAACAAAGGCTCCCGGCTTAGCGTCCCTCCAGTCTCAAGCCTATGACCCGTCACCAAGTCCTCGACCTCTACTTCATGGACGCCCGCTGCAAGCTCATCGAGCTGGCCGCCTTCCTCGACCGCGTCGACCGTGGCACGGGCGACGCCGACTTCCGTCTCGCGGCCTTCCGCGACGCGATGAAGCACCTCGCGGACGGCGAACCAAAGCGTGCCGAAGCCGTCCTGCTCTCACTGAGCGACCCCACCCAAGAACCCATCGCCAAGGCGCCGGGCAAAGGCGCGGTCGGCGCGTGGCCTGGTAACCAATCCTGACTCAACCACGGCCCATGCCCGCCTCAGCCAAACCCGGAACAAAGGCCGTCAGCGTGCGGTTGATTTGCGAAGCTCTGCCTCCAGATCGTTTCGAGGGCTTCGACGGTCGCCACGATGTCAGGGCCTACTTGCAGACGAAAGACGGCCATGAGCCGGGGCAACCTTCGGGGAAAACGGCGCTGCATTGGCTCACGGAAATCACCGTTAAATCCGACGCGAAGGGAAACCCCGACTTTTCTGGAACAACCGTCCAAGGCAAGCGGGCCGAGCGGTTCTTTTACCTGAGCTGGTCCAGCGAACTGGGCAGCCAGCGTGCAATGTTTCGCCGGATGAAGATTCACCTGCGTTCCGTGACCGAGGCGCAGGTCGCGCAAGGCGTCAAATCCGGCGGAGCCTTGGTCGCCCGCGTCCATGCCGTGGCCAAGGATGGTGGGCCGGCGTGCGCCTCGGTGCCCCTGCTGGGCGGCGCGTGGAATGTCGAGTCGCAGCCAACGTAATCTGCAGCACCCGACCCTCGCCGCCGGTTATTTGGTTCGTCGATCCCCGATCGAGGTCTTGCGCCCTTCGATCGCGTAATAGAGCAGGTGGGTCGCGCCGATGCCGACGGGGATCGCGGCGAATTCCGAGGAGAAGAGATTCCAGGAGAAGAATAGCATTCCAAGACCAATGCCCAACCAGACGAGACCGGGCTTCAATCTGGTGCCCGGGCGCTGGAACTGACCCGGGCCATGCGTTGGGCGACGGTGGCGGTGTCGGGCTGTCTGGGTGCCGTTTTCTTGGTGCGCCGAACGATCTCGGAGATGCTTGGGTTGGGTCGTTGGTTTCACTGAACGCCTGCGGATCATGGGGCCGTATGATCCGCTGAATCCCGGCACTACCGCTCCCGTCGGTGTTCCGCTACGCTAGATCTCATGCGCTACATCGAACCCCATGGCCACATGGTCAGCCGGACGACCGATGACTATCAGGACATGGTCACGGCCGGCTGCGCGGCCGTGTGCGAACCCGCCTTCTGGGCGGGCTACGACCGTTCGTCGGTGGACGGCTTCCGCGACTACTTCCGCCAGCTCACGGAATACGAACCCGCCCGCGCCGCGAAGTATGGCCTGCCCCACTTCTGCTGGCTCTGCATCAATCCCAAGGAGTCGGAGGACGTGTCCCTGGCCAAGGACGTCATCGGTATCATCCCCGAGTTTCTCGGCCGGCCCGGAGTTTTGGGCATTGGCGAGATCGGCTTGAACAAGAATTCGCGCAACGAGATGCAGGTTCTCGAAATGCACGTCGACCTCGCGGCCCGGCATGACCAGCTCATCCTCGTCCACACGCCGCATCTGGAGGACAAATTGAAGGGCACGAAGCTGATTCTCGACGTGTTGAAGAACGATCCGCGCATCAAGCCCGAGCGCGTGCTCATCGACCATGTGGAGGAACACACGGTCAAAGTCGTCATGGACCATGGCCATTGGGCGGGCATGACGCTCTACCCGATCAGCAAATGCACCCCGGCCCGGGCGGTGGATATCCTCGACGTCTACGGCAGCGACCGCCTCTGGATGAACTCGGCGTGCGACTGGGGCGAAAGCGTGCCGCTGGCCATCCCGCGGACCGCGTTGGAAATGCGTCGCCGAGGCTGGACCGCCGAGGCCGTGGACAAGGTGATCTACCAAAACCCGATCCGGTTCCTCAGCCAGAGCCCGAAGTTCACGCTGGCGAAAAGCTGAGCACGCGCGTCGTCTAGCGGCATGAGCGAGACCACCGAAGAAACCATCTGGAAGGGAACTCCGTCCGCCGCGCTGGATTTCTGGCTGAACTTGGGCTGCATCCTGATCCTGCCGATCCCTTGGGCTCTCGCCCGTTGGATCCAGCGGAAGAACACCTTGATCGAGATCACGACGGAGCGGCTGCGGACCACGACGGGGGTCATGTCGAAAAAGGTCGAGGAGACGGAACTCTACCGGGTTCGGGATACGACCTTCCTGCAGCCTTTCATGTTGCGACTCTTCGGTGTTGGGAATCTCCAACTGAGCACCGACGACGCGACGACGCCGAGCCTGCTTCTTTCCGGCATCCCGGCGGATCAATCGTTGCGCGACAAACTGCGCAAGGCCGTCGAAACCTGCCGTGACCGGAAACGCACAAGGGTCTCGGAACTTGGCGGAGCGGTGGACGCCGATGGAGACGCACCGCGCCACTGAAAGACCCATTTGGACGGATCCTGTCATCGCCAAATGGACGCGGAAGGACCCCGCCCCAGACGTCGTGCCCGAGACAGGACCCCATCGTTGACGCCTGCCACGGCCGCCTCCTCGGAGTTCTGAACCAATTCCGCCGCTCACCGGAATCCAAGGCGTTCCGGCTGCGCAATTCCTGCACTGTGGAAGGCATTTCCATGCACTTCTTCAATTTTATCTGCGGGATGAACGAAGATAAGTAGGTTCGTGCTGCCGGGTTCCACTTCGGCGCACAGAATTCGTAACGGCCTTCGCCACGGGGTGTCTTCTCGACCGAGTGACAACCGCGAAAATGAATTTGATCGATGTCCGGTCCGGAAAAAACGTGGTTCGTCCGAAGGAGAACCACGTGGTGTCCAGCTCCGGGGGCAATTGGGAAGGGATTCAGCTTGAGGAAATGCGCCATGACGGATGGAAGGGTGCCGACGTCGTTCTCGAGTCCCATGTGATCTCCCTGACGCTCGGCGAGCCCATCACACTGAATTGGCGCGTCGGAGGCCGGAACCAGCCCGGGACCGCGATGCCCGGCCATGTCTCCTTCATCCCCGCAGGAGTCCCCTTCTCGTCGTCGTTCGACTGCCCGGCCTGGTATATCAACGTTTGGCTGAGCCCCCAGTTCGTCGCCCAGGCGCTCGGATCCGCCGGACTGGGCCTTGTGGAATCTCTCGTGCCCCGTTGCTGCTTCAAGGATGAGACCATCGCGGCGCTCATCAAATCGCTGCACGCCGAAGCGCAGCTCCAGGATTCCGGAAACCCCGGACGAGCGGCACTCCTCGGAGCCCGGTTGGCCGCTCAACTCGTTCGTTGCGCCACAGCCGGCGACCCGACCGATCGGTTTGATCCGCGCCCGCTTTCGCTCGTCAAGTTGCGCCGGGTAGTAGAATTCATCCAACACCGACTCGAGGAGCCGGTGTCCCTGGGCGAAATGGCCGCCGTGGCCGGACTAAGCGCATGGCATTTCGCCCGCGCCTTCAAGCTCGCGACCGGGACGTCGCCCCATTCGTTCCTGCTCCGCCGCAGACTGGTGAAGGCCGACACCATGCTCCGGCAAACCGACGAGGCCGTTTGCGATGTCGCGACAAAATCCGGGTTCTGCGACCAGAGCCACCTTTCGATGCACTTCCGACGCGCCACCGGGATGACACCGGCACGCTGGCGGAAGTCGTTCGTGTCAACGCCCAGCCTGGAAATCTCCGCTGCGGCATAGCCACCGCGAACTCGGCACGCCGGCGCCATTAAGCCGATGCGGCCGCTTGCCGCCGCCCCGGGCCGGGACTAGCCTCGCGCCATTATGGAAAGCGATGTTCCGCCGCCCAGTTCCCCGCCGCCGCCTCCGCCGGCACTTCCTCCGATCATCCGGCAGCGCCCGGTCCAAAGGCCGCCGTCGCCCGAGGCTCCACGCCCTCGGGGCGGCGCCACGGGCTGGATCATCCTGACCGTCATTCTCGTGGTGGTGGCGGGAGGCGTGTTCGTCCTGTCGCTCCTCGGTTCCGTGGTCGGCGGAGGTCCGGCGACCATGGGCAGCCACGGTGGCCGCCATGGGCTCATCATGAGCACCATCGAGGACAACAGCGCCGGCGATGACATCCTCGTGATAGAGATGAACGGAGTCATCATGAGCGGAAGCATGGGCGGCCACGGCCTGAGCATTGTCGAACTGGTGAAGGAACAGCTCGAGATCGCCAAGGAACGGAAACGCGTGAAGGCCGTGATCCTCCGGGTGGATTCCCCGGGCGGCGAAGTGATGCCGTCCGACGACATCGCCGAACTCATCCGCAAGTTCCAAAAGGAATCCAAGAAGCCCGTCATCGCCCAGATGGGCTCCGTGGCTGCGTCCGGCGGCTATTACATCAGCGCCCCGTGCCGCTGGATCGTCGCCAACAAACTTACCATCACCGGCAGCATCGGCGTCATCATGTCCGGCTACAACTACCGCGGCCTGATGGACAAGGTCGGCGTGCGTGCGGAGGTCTTCAAGAGCGGCAAGATGAAGGACATGCTCAGCAGCTCGAAGAAGGAGGACGAAATCCTGCCCGAGGAACGGGAGATCGTGATGAACATGATCATGGAAACCTACGGCACGTTCACCAATGTCGTTTCCACCGGCCGCTCCAAAGCCGCGGAGCTGAACGGCGCCGAAGGACGAAAACTATCCGGCTCGTGGGCTTCTTTTGCGGATGGCCGTATCCTCACCGGCAACCAGGCCTACGAACTCGGATTCGTCGACGAGATCGGCAATTTCGAGACCGCCGTGGCCAGGGCGAAGACCTTGGCAAACATCTCCAACGCCAATCTCATCCAATTCCAGGCACCGTTCGACCTCGGAAGCCTGTTCCGGATATTCGGAAAGACCGAAACGAAGACCCTGAAGATCGATCTCGGCGTCGAGACGCTGAAGCTGAAGAAGGGCTATCTCTATTTCATGATGCCCACGGCCCTGTAAGGCCGGAAACCCACAACCAACCACTTACCCGCCATGAGGTCGGTCCACGTCGTTTCCCATCCGATCGTGCAGCACAACCTCGCCCTGCTGCGCGACAAGAGAACCAAGCCGCCCGAGTTCCGGCGCCTCCTTGGCGAGATCGCGATGCTGATGGTGTTCAAGGCCACCGAATCTTTCGCCACGCGGCCTCGCAAGGTCACGACGCCGATGGGTCCGGCCACCGGATCGGAGCTTCGCCATGATGTCCTCGTAGTCCCGGTCCTGCGCGCCGGCCTCGGCATGGCCAATGCCATTCTCCAAGTCATCCCGCAGGCCCAGGTCGGTTTCGTAGGCCTCAAGCGCGACGAAAAAACGCTCAAGCCCGTGACCTACCACGAGAGCCTGCCGAAGAACCTCAGCCGGTTCGAAATCCTCCTAGTCGATCCCATGCTGGCCACCGGCGGATCGACCATCGCCGCCTTGGACCTGCTCCATGAACGGAACGCCTGCCACGTCCGCATGATCAATCTCGTCTGCGCGCCTGAAGGCATCCGCGCCGTGCGCGCTAAGTATCCACGGCTCGCCATCTACTCCGCCGCCATCGACACCCGCCTGAACGAACGCGGCTTCATCATCCCCGGACTCGGCGACGCAGGGGACCGACTGTTCGGCGTCTGACCTGAACCCATTCCCCAGCATGGCCAGGTCCGAACACCGCCTCCTCATTGGTTCGTCGGACCACAACCCCGACATGCTCTACGCCACGGGCTTGTTAACCCGCGAGTCGTTGGTCTGGCTCAAGGGCACTGGCAAACCTGTCGTTGTCATGGCGACAAATCTTGCGACCGCGTCCCAAAAACTGCTGCCCAAGCTCCAGGTCCTTACGGCGTCCCAAGTCGTCGGAAAGGGATGCTCGAACGAAGCCGCCGTCATCCTGAAGCTGCTTGAAGGCCGGAAGGTGAAGCGTGTTGTCGTCTCCGAAACCTTTCCGCACGGCCTCGCCCGGGCGCTGAGACGCTGGAAGATCAAGCTGAAGGTCGTTTCGCCGTTCTTCCCGGAACGCATGGTCAAGACGGCCGACGAGGTGAAGAAGATTTCCGCCGCACTCACCATGGCGGAAGTCGGCCTCGCGGAGGGCATCCAGGCGATCAAACGCTCCAAGGTCTCGCGCGACGGACTGCTCCACCTCGGCGGCACGCCGCTGACCTGCGCCAGGGTCCGCTCGATCATCGAGACGGCAGTGCTGCAAGCCGGTGGCCATCCCATCGGCGCCGCAGTCGGCAGCAACTGGCACAACCATGAACCGGTCGAGGGCGGCGAAGGCCCGCTCAAGCCGAACCAACCAATCACCCTCGCCGTCTCGCCGCGCTCACGGAAGACGGGCTACTTCGGGGAACTGGCCCGGACCGTCGTCAAGGGCCGTGCGCCAGAGGCTGTCCGAAGGATGTTCCACACTGTAAAAACCGCGCGGCGGCTCGCCCTTGGCCTGGTCGTTCCTGGCTGTTCCGCGGCGGACATCCACAAAGCGGTGGCCGACTACTTCGCCCGCGAAGGGTTCTCCACGCTTCCCGATGCGACACCACGGGAAGGATTCCATTCCCCGTTCGGACACGGCCTCGGGGCGGAGCTCCACGAAGCTCCCTTCCTGTGCGCGGGTTCGAAAGAACTCCTTAAGCCGGGTCATGTCGTGACGTTGGAACCCAGCCTGCACTACCCGGCTCTCGGATGTATCCGCCTGGTGGATGCCGCTTGGGTAGGCCCGAAAGGTGCCCGCAACCTCGCCAAGTTCGAGACCGTCCTCGAAATCTAACCCCACAAGTCCGGCATCCGGACGAATAGAAAGCCGGCACTGGTTTTCCACTTGAGCGAACCCTGCTCCGGGTGGTCTTTATCACTGCCCGACGATCCGGCGAGCCGTTTGCAAAACCGGAGATTCGGACAACTCTATCGAACCATGAAACGCGTCTTTCTGTTCCTCATGACAAACATGGCGGTGATCCTGGTGATCTCCGTCGTGACGAGCCTGCTCGGTGTTAACCGCTTCCTTACCAAGAGCGGCATCAACTACGAGGCCCTGCTCGTCTTCTCCGTCATCGTGGGCTTCGCCGGCAGTTTCATCTCCCTCGCGCTGTCCAAGTGGATGGCCAAGATGTCCTACAGCATCCAGGTCATCGAACGTCCCAGCAGTCAGGCCGAGGAATGGCTCGTCTCCAAGATCGCGGAGCAGTCGAAGAAGGCCGGCATCAAGATGCCCGAGGTCGGCGTCTACGAGAGCGACGAGGTCAACGCCTTCGCCACCGGTCCGTCGCGGAACAACTCCCTCGTGGCGGTGAGCTCCGGCCTCATCCGCCGCATGAACCTGCGCGAGATCGAAGGCGTCCTCGCCCACGAGGTCTCCCATATCGCCAATGGCGACATGGTGACGATGACGTTGCTCCAAGGCGTCCTGAATACCTTCGTCGTCTTCTTCTCCCGCATCATCGGGTTCGCGGTGGATAACTTCCTCCGCCGCGGAGAAAACGAAAACCGGGGCCCCGGCGTGGGCTATTTCATCGGCTACATCATCTGCGAGATCCTGCTCGGCATTCTCGCATCGATCATCGTCATGGCCTATTCGCGTCGCCGCGAGTTCGCCGCCGACGCCATGGCCGCCAAGTTGGAGAGCAAGGACGCGATGGTCTCAGCGTTGCGCCGGCTGAAATCGATCACCGAAGGCGGCGGCATCATCGACGATCGCTCGCAGGCCCTGAGCGCCTTCAAGATCAACGGCAAGCCCTCCGGCTTCATGGCGCTGTTCTCCAGCCATCCCCCGTTGGAGGACCGCATCGCCGCGCTCGAAAGCGCGCGCTGATCCAGGCCCGAGCATCCGATTCGAAGCCGTCCGGGACAGGTGTCCTCGACGGCTTTGTTGCGCTCGCCGAATGGGCTACTCGCCCTTCAGACGGCTCAGGCAAAAGCAGTCCTGCGGTTCCGGGCTGATGTTTTGGAGGCTTTCCCACCGGCGGAGGATTCCCTCCATCTTGAAGCCGGCTTTCTCCAGCACGCGCCTGGAAGCCGGATTGTCGACGTGGGCCACGGTCCACACACGCCAGATCTCCGGCTGGGCCAGCATCCAGTCCGTCCAGGCACGCACGGCTTCGCTCATGTAACCCTGTCCCCAGAACTGCTTCGCCAGCACATAGCCGAGGCTCGCCTTGCCGGTCTCCGGACGCAGCTCGATCATGCCGAGAATTTGGTCGTCCGAACGTCGTTGGATGATGAAGGGATACGCGCTTCCTTCGGTCCACGAATCGATGCACCACGACAGGAACCCGACCGTCTCCGATACATCCACGTGCGGCTTCCAGATGAGGTGACGCGAAACCTCGGGATCACGCGTGTAGAGCTGGAAGAGCGTCTCCGCGTCCGTCAGCAGCGGCGGACGGAAGCTGAGGCGTTGGCTGAAGAACTCCTTGGGCGGAACGGTCATGGGAGATCACTTTCCGATGCGGCGGATCTCCAGGCTCCAGTCCGGGCCTGATCCGATTCCATGCTTCTTGGCGAAGCTGTCCATGTTCAAAGCGACTGAAACCTCCAGCAAACTGTTCAGGAACAGCAGGGGTTCGCCAGCCTTCACCGCACCGAACGTGGCGAGATAAGGCGCCTGTCCCGAGTGGACCAGCTTTCCGTCTTTCAACACCCGGAAGCTGAACCGGTCGCCGATCTTCGCGCCGAGCGTGTCGAAGAGCGGCTTCTCGATATTCGACCAGACGTTGCCGTATTGCACGTCGAGCACCGGAATCGTCCCAAACAGCGCACCGTCCTTCGCCGCGGCTTTGGTGTAGGGAATGGCGACGACGCCGTTGGTCAGCCGTGGGCCCACGTCCTCGAACTTCAGCTTACCCGTCGCGAGCTTCGCGCCCACGTAGGCGAACACGTCGCGGCCGTGGAACGTGTAGCTGGCCTCGCTTCCTTTGAGCCGCTGGCGGGGCGCGTCGATCTCCCGCAACTCCGCCACGCCGAGCGTCTCGGCGACAAAAGTGAGCGTGCCGTTGTCCGGCGTGACGAAGAGGTGCCCCGTCTTTGCGCGCATCACCACGCTGCGCCGTTCCGTGCCGACACCGGGATCGACGACGGAGACGAACACGGTGTTACTCGGCCAATAGGCGGCGGTCTGCTTCAGCCGGAACGCGGCTTCCCACACGTTGTAAGGCGGGATCTCGTGGGTGATGTCGAACTGTTTAAGCGCCGAGCTGACACCGAAGGCCACGCCTTTCATCGCCGAGACCGCTCCGTCCTTCAGGCTGAAGTCCGACTGGAACACCAACGCCGCCTCTGCGGCGCGAAGCTCTGCGGAGAGGTTCGCCGCCAGCAATAGAGCGACAACGACTGCACGGACAAACACCGAGAGGAGTAGTTCGAGACTCATAAAGCGTTCTGTTCTGACGAAGCCGTGAGATTCCAATATCGAATGGTTGAAGGCAAATCCGGAGCGGGAGTTGCGATGCGGCCCCGTTGGGCCAGAGTGCCGTTGCTGTCGCGTGAAAAACTTTCTGGCCCGCAACTGGTTCATCGTCTCGCTGCCCCTGGCCATCGCACTCGCATGGCTTGTGCCCGATGCGGGCGCTACGGGTGGATGGCTACGGAGCGAGGTCACCACCAAGCTGGGCGTCGCCCTCATCTTTCTTTTTCAAGGGCTTACGTTGCCGTCGTCCGCCCTCAAGCAGGGCGCCTCCCAATGGCGGCTCCACCTGCTTGTGCAGGCCTTCACGTTCCTTTTGTTTCCACTGATCGGCATGGCGCTGGATGCGTTGGCCGGACGTCATCTGCCGCCGGATCTGCGACTTGGTTTCCTGTTCCTGTGCGTTCTGCCTTCGACGGTGTCCATGTCCGTCGTGCTGACGGGACTCGCCGGCGGCAACACGGTGGGCGCCATCTTCAACGCCGCTCTCTCGAACATCATCGGCGTGTTCATCACGCCGATCTGGGTCGCTTGGCTCATGAAATCCGGGGGCCAATCCCAGCCTCTCGGCGGGGTGGTGAAGGAGGTCGTCGTGCTGCTGTTGCTGCCGTTGGCGGTCGGGCAACTCATCCGTGTGTTCGCCACGTCCTGGGCCGACCAGAACAAGAAGCGCCTCGGCAACGCCGCCAGCGGACTGATCCTGTTCCTGGTCTTCACCGCGTTCTGCAATTCGGTGAAGGCGCAGTTCTGGGCACAGCAGAGTGCGGGCGTTCTGTTCGCGGCATCGGCTGGAGTGGTTCTGATCTTCATCATCGCTATCGCTTTAATCGAAGTCCTCGCACGGATGTTCAAACTGGATCGGCCCGATCGCATCACCGCCACTTTCTGCGCCCCGCAAAAAACGATCGCCTCCGGCATCCCGCTTGCGAAGGCCATCTTCGGCGCCCACCCGGGCCTCGGACTGATCTTGCTCCCGATCCTCTTCTACCATCCGCTCCAACTGATCGTCTGCGGAGTGCTAGCCGACCGATTCGCCCGCCAGAAGCCGAAACCGTAAGGCGGTCGCCCTCTCGGACGGCGTCATTTGATTTGTCGGACGATCTCGCGCAGCACGATCGACGCATGGGCTGACACCGGGCCTTCGGTCGTGTCGGCGGCATTGACGCCTTCCTGCCCACCGGCGAGATCGCTCAGGCTGCGCACGATCAGAAAAGGTTTCTTGTTGGCCCAACAGACCTGGGCGATGGCGGTGGACTCCATGTCGAGGCAGTCGGCCTTCCAGACGCCGAAGGCCCATTTGCGATATTCGCGGTTGTCCATGAACACCGGTCCGGCAATGCCGTTTCCCCCCACGCTGACCTCCGCTTTCCGACCGGCGTAGGCCAGGGGCGGCACAGTCTTCAGCGCCCGGCGAGCGGCATCCAGCAGACCGGGATCGGCCGGAAAGAAAGCCTGGCGCTTCGGCTTGTCCATGCCGTCGCGAACCGTCCAGACGTGGTCGGGAAACATGAACCCGAAATTCGTGTAGGGCGGCTTGAAGTAGTCGGGCAGCACGTAGCCGGAACCGTCCGGCTTCGGATTGAGATAGGCGGCCTCGGAGTGGTGGAACCACTTGTCAGGCACGACGACGTCGCCGATGTGGTGGGCGGGATTGATGCCGCCCGCGATGCCGGCGAAGAGCACGTGCGAAATCGGGAACCGCTCCAGGGCCAACTGCGTGGTCATGGCCGCGTTCACCATGCTGACGCCGCTGGGGAAAAGCAGGAGATCACGTCCCTCAAACCTCACGTGCTTGAAGGCGACTCCGTTGATGGTCGTGACCTCCACCGGTTGACCGCCATTCAGGAAGGCGGCTTCGTTCGCCGCGATCTCGGGGCCATAGGCCGACATCACCGCGACGAAGCGGGTGGCGGGTTGTCCGTGGTCGGCGGCCTTTCGGGGCGAAGCGCAGCCCGGGACGAAGACGAGGAGGAAGAGGGGGAGAGTCCATCGGAGCGTGAAGGTTCGGTGCGAAACCCGTGTCCGTTCAGTTGGTGTCTTCATTTCCAGATGAGATGGGCGAGGAAAAGGACCCCGAGACCGTAGGCGAGCGGCGTGACTTCACGGCCCCGGCCGCAGCCAAGCATGAAGCCGACATAGACCACGAACCCGACCGCCATGCCTTCCGCGATGCTGAAACCGAGCGGCATCAGCAGCATGATCAGGACTGCCGGAACCGCCTTGGCGAAGTCGCGCAGATCCAGCTCGGCGATGCTTTGCATCATGAAGATGCCGACGATGACCAGAGCCGGGGCGGTTGCCGCGGCAGGGATGATCGCAATCAACGGATTGAAGAACAGCGCAAGTAGGAAGCACGCGGCCGTGGTGATTGCGGTGAGTCCGGTGCGACCGCCCGCTTCGACACCCGCGGCGGATTCGATGTAGCTTGTGACCGTCGATGTTCCGAGCGTGGAACCCACCATCGCGGCCGTCGCATCGGCCGTGAGGGCGCGACCGATCCTGGGGAGGTTGCCATTTGCATCGAGCAGGCCGGCGCGTTGGCAGACACCGATGAGCGTTCCCATGTTGTCGAACAGGTCCACGAAGAGCAGCGCAAACACGACCGGAAGACACACGCGCCAGTTCTGCCAGAAGTAGCCGAAGTCCAGTTGGAAGAACGTAGGCGCCAGCGACGCCGGAGCCGCGACGAGCGACGCCGGCAATGAGGTCATCGCCGTTTCCACGCCATCGGCGCCTTTCGTCTTCAGGAAAAAACCGGCCGCCGTCAGTGCCAGAACGCCAAGGATGATTGCTCCCGGAACCTTCCTCGCGACCAGCACAGCCGTGAGGATGAGCCCCACCAGAACCAGCAACGGGCCTGGTTGCCCAAAATCGCCCAGCGTCACGAAGGTGGCCGGGTTCGCCACGATCACGCCGCCGTTCTTCAATCCGATGAACGCGATGAACAGACCGATGCCGCAGGTGATCGCGAGCTTCAGCTCACGCGGAATCGCCTCGATCAGGCGGCGCCTGATGCCGGTGATGGACAGGACGAAGAAGATGGCGCCGCTATAGAAGACGAGCCCGAGCGCGGCCTGCCACGGGATCTTCATTGCCCCGCAGACGGTGAAGGCGAAGAAGGCGTTGATGCCCATCCCGGGCGCGAGGGCGATGGGATAGTTCGTCATCAACGCCATCAGGACCGTCATCAGGGCCGAGGCGAGAGCGGTCGCGGTGATGAGCGCGCCCTTGTCCATTCCGCTGGCGCTCAGGATTCCGGGATTCACCGCGAGGATGTAGGCCATCGCGGCGAACGTCGTCAGGCCGGCGACGAGCTCCTTGCGGACGGTGGTTCCGTGGGCGTTCAGTTGGAAGAGGCGTTCCAGCATGATGGGGGGTGGAGTGGATGCGTTCAGGGACTTGGCAGGACACGGACGGAAAGGGACGAAGGCGCGGCGGCGGACCGGTAGACGCGTTGCGTGGCCTTGCGGAAATCCTCCGGCTTCGCCTGCGGGATGGTCACGAAGATCTGGGGATTGCGGTCGACGAGCGGAAACCAAGAGCTCTGCACGTGGATTACGACGCGGTGTCCGCGACGGAAGGTGTGGAAGACATCGGGGATGGTGAACTCGATCTTCGTCTGTTTTCCGGACTCCATCGCCTCAGGTTTCTCGAAGCTGTTGCGGAACTTCCCGCGCATCACGTCGCCTCGGACGAGCTGCTGGTAGCCGCCCATCTTCACGTTCGCCGGATTCGGAGTCGGATCGGGGAAGTCGCCCGAGTAGGCATCGACCAGTTTGATCACCCAGTCGGAGTCGGTCCCGGTGGTCGAGACGTGAAGCGTGGCCTTCAGCGGACCGGCCATGGTGAGGTCCTCCGTCAGCGGCTCGGTCTCGTAGACGAGCACGTCCGTCCGGCTCGCGGCGAGCCGCTGGTCTTCGAGCGGGTAGTGACGCGGATAGCTCGTCGACATCTCCGCAGTGTAGGGAACCGGTTTCGCCGGATCGCTGACGTATTCATCGAAGGCCTCGCCGGTCGACGTCGGCGGTGCGAAAGCCATCTTGCCCTTCGCCTGAAAGTAGAGCGTCCGCTCCACTGATTTCTTAGGCGGCCAGGCATCGAAGCGTTTCCATTGAAGCGTGCCCATCTCGAAGACCATGGCTTCTGGCAGCGCGAAATTCGTGTCGTCCTTCAGATAATGCCGGAAGAATGGAAGCTCGATCTTCTCGCGGTAGAACTCGGAGGTCTTCGCCTTGAAGTCGACGCTGCCGAGCTTGTCGCCAGGGCCTCGCCCCCAGGCACCGTGCGACCACGGACCCATCACAAGGAGGTTGGTGATGCCGGGGTTCAGCTTCTCCGTCCAACGGTAGGTCTCGAGCGCGCCGAACAGATCCTCGGCGTCGAACCACCCGCCCACGGTCAATACGGCGCAGCGGACGTTCTTCAAGTGGGGCCGGATATTGCGGGCCTTCCAGTAGTCGTCGTAGGTGGGATGCGACAGGAACTCCTTCCATTCGGGAACCCGGCCTTTGAGATGTTTCGACTCCAACTCGGACAACGATCCCGCGCGCAGGAAGAAGTCGTAGCCATCGGGCGTGCCGAAGTTGAAAGGTTTCAAGTCCTCATGCAGCGGATCTTCGGCGCGTTGGGCGAATGTATGAAAGAATCCCACGTTCTGTGTGAGGTAGACGGCGCCGTTGTGGTGCATGTCGTCGCCGATGAACCAGTCGGTGATCGGCGCCTGCGGCGACGCGGCCTTGAGCGCGGGATGGCCGTCGATCATGCCCATGGACGTGTAGAAGCCGGGATAGGAGATGCCGAACATGCCGACACGGCCGTTGTTGTTCGGGATGTGCTTCACCAGCCAGTCGATCGTGTCCCAGGCGTCGCTGCTTTCATCGATGTCTTTCGGGCCGCTCTTGGCCGGATTGAACGGGCGCACGTGCATGAAGACCCCCTCGGAGCCGTAGCGCCCGCGCACGTCCTGCGAGACGAGGATGAACTTGTCCTTGGCCAATGTGAGGAAGGAACCCGACGGATCGCCGAAATTCGCCGAGCCATAGGGCTTCAGCGCATAGGGCGTGCGCGTGAGCATGATCGGATACGGCTTCAGGTCGTCCTTCGGAGCATAGACGCGCGTCATGAGCTTCACGCCGTCGCGCATCGGGATCATGTGCTCGAACTTGGTGTAGTGCTCGGCGAACCACGCGGCGTTGTTCGTAGCTGATGCATCCGCGGCATGCAGGACTGTCACGGGCGCGAGGAGAAGGGCGAGCAGGAGAAGGAGAACGGGCTTCATGGGCCGAGGCTGACTTACTTCGGCGCCTCCGTGAAGCCCGCGGCGATCTCCGAAAGCCGACTCGGCCGAGAGCAAAGCGGTCATGGTCAATGGACGATCCCCCAGCGCCGTTTGGCGAAGCCGTAGCTGATAGGCTTGGAATCCTGGAGCGCGGCGGCCCAGTTGGAACCGAGCCTGGTCTCGTAGGCTTTGATGTCGCGGTCGTAGTCGGCGATGAGCTTTTCCTTCAAGGCCGGTTCGGCGAAGGACCACTTGAGCGAATTGCGGCCGCATTGGACAAGTTCGTCCCACGTGAGCGCGAACTCGGTCACGGCGGTCATGTATTCGTCGGTCATGTTCGAGTCCCACATGCCGGAGTCGTCGGTCGAGAGCGCGACGGGAATGCCTGTGCGGAGCAGTTCCGCGAAATGGTGCTGGGAATAGTTGTCGACGTATTCGAGCAGCAGGTTGCTGACGAGGTTGATCTCCACCATGGCGATGCCGGAGCGGAGATGGAGCACGAGGTCTTCGTCGGTCAGGATGTTGTTGCCGTGGCCGAGTCGCGTCGCGCCGAGCAGCAGCGTGTCCCGCATGTGCGGGTTGGCCTCGTCCACTTCGCCCGCATGGATGGCGAGACCGATGCCGGAATGTTTGAGGCGCATCTTGCGGTAGGTTTCGAGGAAACGGCGCGGGTGGCCTTTGTCGTTGTCCTCGCGGCCGGCCATGTTGATGCCGACCCAGAGATCGCGGTGGCGGCTGACGAAATCGTAGGCCTGCTCGACCATCTTTTCGGCCACGGGCGTGAAGCGAAGCACCACGACCTGCCAGCGCATCTCGACGCCGGTGGCCTTGGCGTCCGCCTGTTCGAGACGGGACTTGAGGCGGCGATGAAGTTCGTCGGGATCGACCGCCGCGCCCTTCGCATCGAGGAGCCCGACGGGAATCGTCTGCGGCTCAATATAACGCACGCCTTCGGCTCCGTAGCGCTTGGCCGTCTCGACCGTCATCTCCAGGAAGACGTCCACGCTGCGGCCCATCGCGCCGAGACGCGGCCATATCTCCTCGAAGAACTCGTTGCGGCCTTCGCCTGGGGCATCGAGGCGGAGCGAGTTGATGAACGCTTCGCGCTGCGTTGCGGAGAGGGTGTCGAGCGGGGTGAATTCGGCCTGGGCGCATGCAGGAAGCGTCTTCCAGGTGAACTCGGCGATGGTCTGGAACTTCCGCCAGGAGTTCGTTTCTTCAGGACATCCACCGGCTTTGAGGCGGGTGAAGAAGCGATTCCCGCCATTTCGCTTCGCATCGGGGGCGACGGCGAACAGATCCTCCATCCGCCAACTGCCGCCCGCGTGGTGGTGCAGGTCGCCGGCTTTGGGCATCGCGTAGAGGAAGCGGTAGAGTTCGGCCTTGGTGGCGTTCGTCTTGAACTGGTCGAAGCGCGCGGCGAACTCCGAGGCGGATGCGGAAAGCCGCAAAAAAGCACAGAGAGCGCAAAGGATAGGCAGCGCAAATCGGAGTTTCATGGTTTTGGTGCTTCCTTCTCGAACGTGGCCCAGCCGTCGACCAGGGCGTTCACAACCTTGCTGCCGGCGAGCCAGGCGGATTCGAGGGCCGGTTCCATGCCGCTATATTCCTCGGTCATGCTTTCGGAAGACTTCTGGCCAGGCCTCGGCATGCAGTAGTTGCTGCCGGTGCGGAGGAAGAGCAGTCGCTGGAAATCCACTTTGCCCATCTTGGAAAGGCGCTCCATCGCGTTGCAGATGCCCTGATCCTCCATGTTGGTCATGACGAAGTCGCCTTCGCCCCCGGTGTAAAGCCTGGTCCAGTCGTTGGCCCACTTGGTCATCACCGTGCCATGCCAGTAGCGGCAGGAGCCTAGGCTCTCGCCAAGGATGACCTTGGGCGGCGCGGAACCCTTCTCGAAGCCTGTAAACTCGGCCCGGTGTTTCCTGGCCGCATCCGTTTCCGGAATGGCGATGTCCTTGGTCAGAGAATAGGCCCAGCTCACGAGCGACGGGTTGAGCTTCCACGCCATCGGCTTGGGCGCCCAGGCGGCGTCCTTGGGAATCTCGTTCGGTTTCTTGCCGCCAATGGGGACGATGCCATAGGGCCATTCGGCGGGTGCTTCCCGCGAATCGATCTCGTAGGCGATGTCGCCATCGACGACCCATCGCGCCCATGCGGCGCTGCCAACGGACGCGTTCTCGGGATCGACGCCCGCGATGCCGTTGACGAGCCAGTAGGTCTTGGAGAAATCAAACCGGGGATCGGCCATCAGCGCCATGACCTGCACGGCACTGCGGACGGTAGTGCCGGAGACGAACCCATAGACACCGGCTTTATTATAGCGCAGCTGTCGATCGACGCCGGGAACGACGATGGAATTGGTCAGTTTCGCGCGCTCGACCCAGAACTGGAATTCGCCCGGCTTGTCACCGGTATCGGCGCCGACTTCGAATGTCGCGACGACCACCACCTTGGGGCGGATCATCTGGGCGGCGTCCGAGGCGCCGAAACCGAGAAGGAGGACAAAGAAGGACGAGAGGAGTCTCATGGAAACTGAACGGTCCCGGTGGGTGAACGGACGACGGACGCGGTCAAAGAAAAACCGGGCGGCGGACGAAAGTCTCGCCGCCCGGCTCAAACCACAGGAGGAATCAGAACTTGAACGTGACCGTGCCTTCGGCGCGGAACGGCAGGTCGGCGACGATAGACTCGTTGCCGTAGACGTTGTTCGGCGCGCTCCAGTTCTTCTCGTCGGTGACGTTGAGAAGCGCGATCTTCGCGTCGAACTTCTTCGACTTGTAGAAGAGCGTCAGGTCAAGGGTGTATTGCATCGGGATGACGAGCGTTCCCGTGTTGTTGTTGTTGATCTCGCTGGTCAGGACGACGTTCGCGGAGGCACCGAAGCCCTTGTAGATCTTGTAGGACGCGAGGACGTTCATCAGGTGCTCGGGAACACCCTGGCGCTGGTAGGTCCCGGGATAGGTCAGGCTGAAGAACCGGTCCTGGAACGGAGTGAGGCTCGTATTGCCGACGTCAAAGAGATCACCCGAATTCTGGGCGTGGACCTTGGAGTCGGTGTAGGAATAGCCAAACGTCATGTAGAAGTTCCGCGTCGGCTGGTAGTTGGCCTCGAACTCGACGCCCCGGGTCTCGAACTCGGAAATGGCGCGGGTCTGCGAGTTCACGTTGCCTCGGGTCTGCTGATAGACCGCAAAGTTCAGGAACAGCTTGCCCTCCATGAGGCTCGACTTGGCGCCCAGCTCGAACAATTCGGCCTGCGTGCGCAGGCTTCCCATCGCGAAATCATTGGCCCCGCCCGTCGTGTAGCCGCCGCCGTTGCCGACAGCGCCGGCACCGTTTTGGCTCCAGTTGTAGCTGAAGTAAGTCGAGACGGTGGGGGTGAGCTTGTAGATGGCGCTGGCGTTGGCGCTGGGCAGTCCGAACGTGACGCTGTCGCCACGGAGGAATCCGGCGGGATCCTTGTAGTCGAGGTCGACGAAGTCGATCCGACCGCCGCCGAGGATCGAGAACTTGTCGGTGATCCGCCAGTCGTGCTGGTAGTAGGGCCCGACGAAGAGCGACTTGGATTCGCCGGAATCGCCGTTGTCCGGAGTGTAGAAACGTCCGGGCCATCCCGGGACGGGCACGCTGGTGAACGGGTTCGGGAAGTTCACCGAGTTGTAGAGGTTGATGAAGTTGTGATCCTTCGTCAGATCCCAGGCGTTGGCCGGCTCGGAAAAGAAGTCGTTGTAGGCCTTGACCTGCTGGTAGCGGATATCGAGTCCGGTGTTGATCTGGTGGCTGTCGAGGTTGAAGCGGAACTCGGTGCGGTTCTCGATGCTCCAGCTCGGATTGATGATCTCGGAGTAATAGTAGGACGAGAATGTCTCGCGATCGACGAAGCGGAACAACGTGTTGTTGCCGATGTCGAGCTTGGGCGTCGCATGGAAAGTCTGGACGAGCTGGGCGTTGTAGCTGAAGCCCTCGGAGTTGTCGCCGGGGCGCAGCAGGCGCTGGCTGCGGTCGATCTGGACCTTGGGCCCGAGCGCGATGCGGTTGACGGCCGGAAACCCGGAAGTGACCCAACGCGAGTTCTGCGGATCGGAGATCGGAGCGGGTGCACCGCCGACCACGTTGATGTTTCCGAAGGTGATCGGATTACCCGCTCCGTCACGGTAGCCAAGGAAGGCGCCGCCGGAGAAATCCTGAGCGGGATTGTTGTTCACGCCGGTTTGGTAGGTTCCGTTGTCGATCAACTCCTGGGTGACACGGTTGATGCCGAAATTCTCGGTGTATCTGGCCCAGAAGAACTCCGTGTTGAAGAACGCCTCATATCGCTCGCTGGGATTCCACTGGAGGGCTCCGTAGATCGCCTGGGTCTTCTTGAAGCCGTCGGAGTAGTAGCTACCCGAGTCCTCACCCGAATAGCTGACGCGGTAGGCGGCTTTCTTGCCCGGAAGCGGCCCGCCGAAGTCGGCTGACCAGCGGTAGGTGTCCCACATGCCGACCGTGCCGGAGACGTCGCCGTGGAACTCGTCGAAGAACGGGCGTTTGGTGATGAGGTCGACGTAGCCGCCGACATACTGGGAGGGGCCGTAGACCGCGGTGGCCGGGCCTTTGACGATGTTGACGGACTCGACGGAGTTAAAATTGACCGGCAGACCGTTGCCGTTGCTTGTCAGGCCGAGGCGCATACCGTTGACGAAGGTGTCGCCGATCTGCGTGCGGATGTCGGGCGTGGTGGGCGCGCCGAAGTTCGACCGCGTGTAGGAACTGGAGGTGAGCTTCGAGAAGTCGCGAACGTCCTGGATGCTGATGGCGTCGAGCTGTTCACGGGAAATGATCGTGACGTTGCGCGGCGTCTCGAGGATCGACCGGTCAGTGCCGTAGACCGAGTTGAAGGGACGGGCCGTCGGGACGACCTGCTCCTCCAGCGGCACGCCTTCGACGATGATACGATCGAGTTTCGTGACCTCGCTGCCGGCAGGCGGGGTGTTCGTCTGGGCAAGGAGCGGCGTCGCCACGCCGAGGGAGGCGAGCGAGACGGAAAACAGTTTCCGGGTTTTCATTTTGTGCAGTCGGTCCAAAAAGGAACAGGTGTGGTTGGTTGGAAATGAAACACGGCCGCGACCTAGGACATCTTCGAAGCCGTATCCGCAGTCGAGCAGGGTCCATTCCACCAAGTCAACCCCGGCCGTTCCAGCCCACCCGACGCAGGGCATATCGTCGGGATGCGCGCGCCTTCGAGGCGGTTGGTCGAGCAAATCGAACTCCCCGACTCCTCCGGCTCGACAAGTCGGTTGAACAGGCGTGGACACTGGACAAGACTCCATCCGTTATCCGCGCGCGGTTCGCTCGGTCCACCCGATCGCCGGGTTCCGATTCGATGAACCGGCGACGACCGACACTGGACAATCTCCCAATGATCACACGCTTCTCCGTCGCTCCGCTCTGGCAGATGACCCGCCAACTTGCCGCTGTCGCCTCGGGCAGATCGGCGCCGGACCTCGTCATCACCGGCGGTCGCGTGTTGTCCACCTACACCGAACGCACGCTGCCCGACCGCGAGATCTGGATCAGCGGCGGCCGCATCGCCGCGGTGAAGCCGGCTGGCGAGGCCAAGAAGCTGGGTTTCACCACGAAGTTCTACGATGCGCGCGGCGGCATCCTCGCGCCGGGCCTGGTTGATCCGCACGTCCACATCGAATCCTCGATGATGACCGCGTGTGCCTATGCCGAAGCCGCGCTGCTCAACGGCACGACCACCCTCTTCTGCGACAGCCACGAGATCGGCAATGTCTGCGACACTGCGGGCATCGAATGGATGCTGGAAGATGCGCGGCAGGCGCCGCTAAATATCTTCCTCACTGTTCCCAGCACCGTTCCGGCGACGAATCCCGACCTCGAGACCGCCGGTGGTGATCTCACACCCGCGAAGATCGGCGCGCTCTTCGACCGATGGCCGGAAGCCGTTGCGCTCGGCGAGAAGATGGACTTCATCCCGGTCTGCCTGGGCGATGAACGCAGCCACGGACTAATCGCAGAATCGCTCAAGCGCGGCCGGCCCGTCTGCGGCCACATCTACGGACGAGAATTCGCCGCCGCCTATGCTGCCTCGGGCGTGACGGACACCCATGAAGCCATCGACCGCGAGATCGCCAACGACTTCCTCGAAGCCGGCATCTGGATCTTCCTGCGCGGCGGCAATCCCGCGACGCCGTGGCATTCGCTCCCGCTCGCGATCAAGGCCGTCACCGAACTCGGCGCGAACCCCAAGCGCGTCTGCGTCTGCACCGACGACCGCGATGCGGACGACCTGTTCCTCTTCGGCCTCGACTGGGTCACGCGCCAGGCCATCACCGCCGGCGTGAAGCCCGAGACGGCTTGGAGCATGGGTTCGCTCCATGGCGCGACGCGCTATGGCTTCGACGGCGAATTCGGCGCGCTCGGCCATTCCCGTCGCGCGGACATCGTTCTCCTGAACGACTCGCTCGAAGTGCAGAACACCTGGTTCGGCGGCGAGCTCATGGTCGAGAACCGTCAACCAACACCGCTGCTCGCCGAGCAGGTGAGCAAGCACCGCTACCATTATCCCGCAGCCGCCTACAGCACCGTCCAAGTCTCCGACGACGTGAAACTGATCCCGGAGTTGCCGACCAATACGGTCACGGCAAACGCCATCCGTGTCGCACTGCCGGGCATCATCACCTTCCATGAACGAATCGAGCTCACGCCTGAGGCTTCATGGGAGGAGCACTTCCGGAAACACAACCTCTGCTTCGTCAGCGTGGTTGAACGCTACGGCCGTTCGAAACGCGTCGGTCTGGGTCTGCTAAAGGACTTCAACCTGAAGAGCGGTGCCGTAGCGAGCAGCGTGGGCCATGACGCCCACAACATCATCATCGCCGGCACGAACGAACGCGACATGCGCGTCGCGTTGGAAGCGATCAAGGCGAAACAAGGCGGCGTGGTCGTGGCCGACGGCGGCAAAGTCGTCGCGATGATCGAACTCCCGGTCGCCGGCCTGCTCTCCGACAAACCCGCGAGAGAGGTGCAGAAGGAGACCATCGCCATGAAGAAGGCCTGGGACGCACTCGGGTGCTCGCTGCCCTACATGGGCTTCAACCTCATCCCGCTCTCCGTCATCCCCGAACTCCGCATCACCGACATGGGCCTCGTCCACGTGATCGGCATGAAGGTGATCCCGTTGTTCGAATAGTTGTCAGCCGCTCTTCCGGGAAACTTGAATCAGCGACGCCTATTTGCACCACGTAGGTCTCCGGCGTGGGAACCCAATCCGCCGAAGGCTGTCGGTCAATTCCCCGTCTTCGGCCCGATGTATTCCCTGGCCACGACGATGTCGTCGAACCACACGGTCTGGCGGTCTTTCCAAAACTGCTTCGTCGGATCGCCCGGATCGAAGCCGTAGTGCTCGAGCCAAAGACAGTTCACCTTGAGATCCATGTCGGAGCGCCAGCGGATGCCCCCAAAGTCGCCGGCAATTTTTCCGTCAACCCACATGGCCTGTTTGCCGTCGGCTTTGTCGGGAGCGGTGTTCGCCTGGATCATGAACTCCCAGCACTGCCATTTCCCGAGCGGTGGGATCACACGGTTCTTGCCGGCCGCCTTTCCTTTTCCCGGTCCGGGCGGGAAGAAGCCGTTGCCCCAATACTTGTCCATCTTCGGATCGACCTCCATGTCGAGGTAATAGGTGTAGAGGTTGACCTCGCCCGGTGGCGGGTTCTGGCCCCAGGCGAACCACGGTTCCATGCCGGTCGAGTAGTAGGTGCCGTCCGGTTTGCGCCCGGCTTTGCCGAAGGCGGACCACTTGTTCGTCCGCTGGTTCGCACCGAGCCAGACGAAGTGGTGGTTGTAGGAATAGTCCTCGGAAAACTTCACGTAGAAGCGCACATGCACGCGGTCCGCTCCGGGCATGAACCACTTGATGGCGTCGGCGCCGGTGTTCTTGCCGCGCTCCATCGGCATCTCGACACAGAGATTGCCGCCGTGCGGAGCGGCGTTGGTGATGGCGACGGGTCCGCGCACTTGGTCCCACTTTTTCATGGAACCACCCTCGAAGTCTTCCGTGAAAAGCACCGACGGATGCGCCGCGATGCCGACGTCGCCGGGGAACTTGGCGGCGAGTCCTTCGGCCGCATGCGCCGTTGCGCAGGCGGCAACCAGCAGAAGAGCCAAACCGGTTGGGACGATCGAGCTGGGCATAGCGCGAGCAGACACCCCTCCACGCTGCCTGGCAAACCCGCGGATCAACTCGCCGGCGTATCCGCGATCTTCCGCACGACCACACCCGCGGCTGCGAATCCGAATGTGCCGGTGACAAACGTCGCGGAGCCGAAGCCCCAGTCGCAATTGAGCCGCAGACTTTCGCCGTCCCTGGCTTCCACTCGATTGGCGCAGACGGAACCGTCCTCTTGCGGGAAGACCTGCGGCTCGGCGGAGAAGACGGCGTCGATGCCGAACTTCTTTCCCTCGCGCGGAAAGCCGTGTTCCTGACGGAGGCGTTTGCGGACTTCGGTGATGAGACGGTCGTGCGTGACCTGCGTGGCGTCGGCGACGCGCACCTGGGTGGCATCACGGCGTCCGCCCGCGCCGCCGCAAGTGACGACGGGAATGCCATTCGCCTTGCAGAGAGCCAGCAGGAGAACCTTGTTGGCCACGTTGTCGATGGCATCGACGACGAACGCGGGTTTGGGCGAGGAACCATCGAGGCCAAGCAGGCGCTGCGCGTTGTCGGCGGTGAAGAATTCCAGCAGCGACGCCACGCGGCACTCGGGCTGGATGGCCCGAGCGCGCTCGGCCATGAGATCGGCCTTGGCGCGCCCGATGGCGCCATCGAGCGCGTGTAGCTGGCGGTTCACATTGCTGACGCAGGCTTCGTCGAGATCAACCAGAGTCAACGCACCGACACCCGAGCGGGCCAACGCCTCCACGACCCATGACCCCACACCGCCGATGCCGACGACTATGACATGCGCCGCACGAAGACGAGTGAGACCTTCCCGGCCATAAAGCCGGGCGATGCCTCCGAAACGGAAATCGTAGTCGCTCATGACTTCGTCGTTTCGTGGCAGGCTAGTCCCACTTCATCTCGATCTTGGCGATATCGGCCATGATGCGGTCGGCGACTTCCTGGTAGATCGCCTTGAGCCGTTCCTTGCTGCACGTCTTGGCCTCGGCGCGGAGCGCGGAGAAATCCATCGGCGCGCCGTAGACGACCCCGATCCGTTTAGGGCGTGGAAACGTCATGTGCCGCCCCCACGCCTCGAAGGTTCCGAAGACGCGCACCGGGATGACCACTGCTTCCGACTTGATGACCGTGAGGCCCACGCCGCTGCGGGCGGGTTGGAGTTTGCCGTCCTTCGTCCGTGTGCCTTCCGGAAAAAGGATGATCGCCCCGCCCTTGAGCAACCGGTCGAGGATGGCCTTCAGCCCGCGCGCGCCGCCGCCGTCACGATCGACGGGAACCGAGTTCCAAGAACGCAGGACCCAGCCGACGATCGGGTAGCGGAAGAGCGACTCGCGGCCGAGGTAGTTGATGTCGCGGGACACCGCGCAGCCGATCAACGGCGGATCGATGAAGCTCGCATGGTTGCCGGCGAGGATGACGGAACCCTTGAGCGGCACATGTTCGCGGCCGACCAGCTTCCAGCGGAAATAGGTGCTGTAGGTGAACCGGAAGAACAGCCAGCCCATGCGATAGCTGAAGGTCATGCCTCCGTCCTCCTGGCCTGCGCGGAGGCCGTCCGACGCTTGGCCACTTCGGTGAGGATCAGGGCCGTGGTCTCGGCGGGCGTCTGGCCGGTGGTGTCGATGCGGAGCGCGCCAAGGCCCATCATGAGCGGTGCCGCGGCGCGCTGGCTGTCGCGTTTGTCACGGGACTTGAGGTCGTCTGCCGCCGCCGAATCTCCTGCAGGCTTGGGATCGGCGGGCTTGTTGGCATTCCGGCGGCGGTCGCGTTCCTCGTCGGTGGCGTCGAGGTAGAACTTGAACTCCGATGCCGGGAAAATGTTCGTCCCGATGTCGCGGCCTTCCATGACGAGGCTGCCGAAGCGGATGCACTCGCGCTGGATCTCCTTCATGTATTTCCGCACGACGGGCACGGCGGAAACCTTCGACGCGGCGGAAGCGGTCGCCGGTGCTTCCAGCTCGTCCTTCGTCCGGCGCTGGCCCTTCGGTTCGAGATGGATCTCCGCGCAGTCGAGGACCAGCTCGGCTTTCCAGCGCTTCAACGCGCTGCCGACGGCGCGGGCGCTGGAGATGTCGACGCCCTGCTTCAGGCAGAACCACGCAAATCCCCGATACATCGCGCCGGTGCTGACGAAGAAGAAGCCGAGCGCCGTGGCCACGGCCCGCGCGTTTGTGCTTTTGCCGCTGGCGCTGGGGCCGTCGATGGCGATGACGATGGGCTCGGGGTCGGGCATGGCACGGGTCAAAGGCCAAGCTGGGTGCGCTTGTAGTCGATGTGCGCCTTCAAGAAGGCGATGGTCACCTCGGGATGGTCGTGCGTGTTGTCGACCATGATGGCGCCGGCGGCGGGCAGCATCGGCGACGACTTGCGCTGCGAATCACGGGCGTCGCGGTCCTTCATGTTGGCGACCTCGCCTTTGCGGAGGCTTCGTTTCTCGCGAAGCAGTTCGTCGGCGGTGAGGAAGAATTTGAACGGCGT
>Ga0163144_10004222_pt1 | contig 32452 bp, 29 predicted proteins | sample OliLak19BULKMAT1_FD_123175 | JGI IMG/M metagenome (GOLD analysis project Ga0163144, IMG submission 123175) | Freshwater microbial mat bacterial communities from Lake Vanda, McMurdo Dry Valleys, Antarctica - Oligotrophic Lake LV.19.BULKMAT1 | ecosystem: Environmental > Aquatic > Freshwater >... | reverse complement strand
TCACTTCGGGTCTCCCTTCTTCGTCTTCCGTTTACCCGGCGCCCGTTTGGCGAAGATGGTTTCGACGGGCAGGGTGAATCCGGGAAGCACCTTGCCGCCGTCGAGCGTGTCGCCGACGGCGAAGGTTTTCTTGTGCTTCAACTTGGCCTTGGCGAAGACCTCGACGGTCTGCGTTTCGGGATCGACAATCCAGACGATCTTCACCCCGGCTGTAGCGTACTCGCCCAGCTTGCGGGTCATTTCGCCGGCGGTGTTGCTTGGGCTGAGGACTTCGACGGCGAGATCGGGTGCGTGATCGAGGTAGAACTTGGCGGGTCGTTCGATGTCGTCGGTATCGTCGACGCTGTCCCAGCGGATGAAGCTGACATCGGGAACACGAATGAGCTCTTCGCCCAGTCGTATCTGGGCTGCGGCTCCGCCAAGTTCACCCAGGTTGTGTTCCTGAAGATATGCACCGAGCAGGATCAGAATTCTCGTGCCGAGGTATTCCGAGTGCCATCCCATCGCCTTCTCCACGATCGTGCCGTCGATGAGTTCGCAGATGCGGCCCTTGGTGATGTCGGGGTCGTCGAGGTGATACTCCTCGGCCGTACCGGGAAACGGGTGGACGAGGATCCGGTGCGGCGGGACGTTGCCGAGCGCGGCGAGGATATCCGCGAGGGTGTCGAACTTCGGGTGTGCTGCCAAGGCTTTCACTTCACGTCTCCTTTCTCGATCCGCGCTTATCGCGCCGCGTTCCACTTCGCTTTGATGAATTCGATGCCCTTTATGTAGACATCCTCGGGAGTCGGGAACAGATCGCGCCAGACTCGCGTTGCGGCGGCGAGATCCGGGAGTGCCCGGCCGAAGGCTTCGATCACCATCCAGCCGTCGTAGCCGACTTCCTTGAGCGTGCCGAAGGCTTCGTCCCAACGGACTTGGCCGGTGCCGGGCGTGCCGCGGTCGTTTTCGGATATGTGAACGTGGGCCATGACCGGGGCAACGGTGCGGATGGCACTGGCCTGGCTTTTCTCTTCGATGTGGGCGTGGAAGGTGTCGTACATGCAGCGGAAGCTTGGATGATCGACGGCCTTCACGAGTGCGAGCACATCGGCAGCGGTCGTCAGAAAGTAGCATTCGAAGCGGTTCAGGTATTCGATGGCCAGTGTCAGGTTGGCCTGCTCGGCCAGCTCGGCCGCCGGGCGAAGCACCTCGGCGGCCCACTTCTTTTCGTCCCCGGTCGGCCCCGCGCCGCTGAACACGCCCAGCGGGCTGTGGTACGGGCCGCACATGGCATGGGAGCCGAGAATGTGATTCATGTCGATCGCCCACTTCAACCGCTCGCCGGCCTTCGCGCGGATGGCGGCATCGGGGCTGATCGGGTTGGTGTCCGGATTCATGACCGTGACGGTCGAACAGGCCAGGCCGACGCGGTCGAGTTCCTTCTTCACCATCGTGTAATGTGCGGCATCGCCGTCGAAGAGGGGAAGCTCGACGCCGTCGTAACCGGCGGCTTTGAGCTTGGTCAGCGTTGGGAAATCGGCTTCGCCGACCATGCCGGTCCAGAGCAACAGATTCATGCCGATTTTCATGGTCGATTCCCTGGGAGAGCGTGGTGGCCGATGGCATGATTGTGCGGCCGGGCAGCGACTGCGGCGAGTGAGGCGTATCATCCGATCATGATGACCGTGGAACTTTTTCAGTCGCTGCTCGGGCCAACCGGGCGGAATGCCTTGGCCTCGGCCACAGCTCTGCTGCCGACCGTGACCACCTATCCGGCGACCATCGACCGCCTGCGGAAGCACTACGGCACGGACCTCAGTCGTGCGGCCGTCGAGCAGGTCATCCTTCGGGCCAAGGCGGCAGAGAAGTTCGGGACTGATGCCGAGCGAATGTTCTTCACCCGCGAAAGCCTGGAGATGGCGTCCCGGCCCGAAGCCTCGCATCATCGGGCATCGCGTATGGCCGGGTTCGCCCGCGTTGCAGACTTGGGCTGTGGCTTGGGTGCGGATGCGATCGCGTTGGCCCGCGTCGGCTGCGAGGTCGTGGCCGTAGAACGATCGCCGCTGCTGGCGGCCTTGGCGGAAGCAAATCTGCAGGCACTCGGCCTTCCCGGACAAGTCGTCGTGGCGGATGTGTTGGAATTCGACTTCAGCAGCGTCGATGCCGCATTCGCCGATCCGGGGCGGCGGCCGGGGGGCGGTCGGGTGCTTTCCGTCGAGGATGGCGAACCGCCCCTTGCGGCCTACCTACGGCGCATTCCACAGGGCTTCCCGTTGATGGTGAAGACGGCACCCGGCGTTCCGCGGACGGACTTGGACACGTATCGTACGGCGGAAGCTGAGTTCATCTCGGTGCAGCGCGAGTTGAAGGAGTGCGTGGTCGCTTTCGGGCCGTTGAAGCGATTCACCCGCGGCATGATTGAGTTGCCTGCTGGGACAACCCTCCAAGGCGAACCGGGCGAGCCGCAGGAGTTTGCCCCGCTGGGGTCGTACCTTCTCGATCCGCATCCGGCCGTGCCGCGTGCGGATCTGCTGGCAGTGCTGGCGGCGCAAGCCGGCGTCTGGGCTTACGAGCCGGGCTTGGCCCTGCTCAGTTCGGATCGGGACATCAGCCATCCTCTTTTGACGCGTCGTCGCATCCTCGGCGTTTCCACAGTCGATGCCAAGGCGATCCAAGTGCTGCTCCGGGCTTACGACATCGGCCGAGTCACGCTGGTGAAACGCGGCTCGAACATCGACGCGGATGTTCTGCAACGCAAACTGAAACCGCTAGGCACGGCGGCCGCCCATCTCGTCTTCACCAAGGTCGAAGGCAGGAATGTCGCCATCCTGACGATCGATGAATCCGCGGCGGAAGTCTGAGGTCAACCGACGAGGGATGACGATTGCGGGCGGGACCTTAAGAAGAGCCGCGCACGAAGTAAACGGTTGGTTCTTGACCGCTTACTTGGTGCGCGTCTCATTCAAGACGGAAGGAAAAACTGAAACTGCTTTAAACCGCGTTGTCATTGCGTTCCTGAAGGAGTCGAACCAGATCCCCCTGAAGTTCGAGCAACGCGCGGTTCTGCGCTTCGAGGTTCAACAGGACGTGTCGGATCTCAGCCTCGGCCTTCAAGTTGATCTCGTAGTCGTGCTCCGCTCGACTGCGGTCGAGTTGCGCCTGTCGATTCTGGCTCATCATGAGCATCGGCGCTGTGTAGGCCGCCTGCATCGACAGAAAAAGATTGAGCAAAATGAATGGGTACGGATCCCAAGCCGCGATCCAGCCGACCACGTTCAGGAGCACGTAGACGAACAGAATCGCCGATTGCCATAGGATGAATCGCCACGATCCGACGATGCCTGCGACCGTGTCGGCCGCGCGTTCGCCGTACGTCAGCCTCTTGGCTTCCTCCGCATCGACGTTGATGACCGGCGGATGTTCGTGACGGTAGGGTTCCGGAAAGGTCATCGGCATGTCTGGGTTCCGATCGGGACGCGGCCTTCCGATGCAGGTTTACCATCATGACGTATGCAACCTGCGTGCCTCAGGCGAGTCGGGCTTCCGCCCGTTGCCGGTGATGCGGTAAACTTGCAGGCACACAACAGGGATGTTGCGATGCCTTGGCTTTTGATCGGCTACATGTTCCTCTTCATCCATCGGCCTTTCGAAGTGTGGCCGGCACTGGGTGACTTGCGCATCGAGCGCATCTACATGGCCATGACGGTCGTCGCTTGGCTGCTGTCGCCCGGCAAGCGTTGGCTGCCGAATGCGATGCACGCCGGCTGCTTCGGCCTGATGGCGGCGGTGCTGTTCGCTTGGGTGCTCAGCCCGTGGATGGATCGCAGCCAACCGTTCGTCGAGGACTGGTTCAAGATCGTCGTCTTCTTCCTGCTGCTCGTGACGAGCGTTCACGACGAAGCGACACTGAAGAAAATCATCGTCGGATTCGTCTGCGTAATGGGACTCTACCTCGCCCACTCGCTGCGCGAGTTCCTCGGCGGCAGGCACGTCTACCGGATGGGCATCGTGCGGATGATCGGCGTCGATTCGTCATTGGGCGACCCCAACAGTTTCGGGGCGGGCATCGTCTACGCCCTGCCCTTCGCGGTCTGCCTCTGGCGCGTCGGCATCGGCGGTCGCGTCGGCAAGCTTGCCCTTAGCGGCTACATCGCACTTTCCGTGCTTTGCATCCTGCTGACCGGCTCGCGGTCGTCGCTCTTGGGGCTGGCGCTATGGGGCCTGATCCTCGTCCTCGGCAGCCGAAGGCGATTCCTCTATCTCGCCCTCATCAGTGTCGCCGCCCCGGTCGCCTTTCTGGCGTTGCCGCCTTCGTTGCAGAACCGTTTTGAGACGATCGTCGATTCGGACGTCGGCCCGGCCAATGCGAAGGAATCGGGCGAAGGCCGCATCGAAGGGTTCCTCACCGGCCTACAACTGTGGAGCGAAAACCCGCTTGCCGGCGTCGGCCCCGGTGCATGGCGACCCGCGACCCGCAGCAAGCTGGAATCCCACAATCTTTACGGTCAACTCGTCGGCGAAACCGGCACGCTCGGGCTGCTCGCGTTCCTCGGCGTCCTCGCCGGGTTTTGGGTCAACCTCCGCCGCATCGCCGCCGTGAAGAACGCTTACCCGGAATGGCGGAACGACCTGCTCGTGCAGGTCGGCTCAGCCGTGGCCGTTGGCGTGGTCCTGCTGTTGTTCATGGGCAACTTCGGGCACAATCTGTTCCGTTTCAGTTGGCTCTGGTTCGGCGGCTTCCTGATGATCGCACGGCATTGCCTCGAAGAGCGGCTGGAGGAGCCGGAGTTCTTCCTGGACCAGGACGAAGCTGAAATCGAACAGGAAGTCGACTGGATCGCGGCTTGAATGCTTGTCGCGCGGCGCTCCGTACGCAACAATACGATGTCTCGTGAGGATTGTCATGTCGCGTTGTCGTTGGCCTTGGTTGGCTCTGTTGTTCGTCTGCTCGGCCGGCATGGTTGCGGCCGAGGACGTGACCGTGACGCCCCGCATCGGCGAGCCGGAACTCAAGGCGGCCCGCGAGCGCTTTCAGGCCCTCCAAAGTCGTAAGCTCGATCCGAAGCTGCTCGAAAGCATCAAGAAGCTGCTGCAGGATAATCCGAAAGCCAAGCCGGAAGAGTTGGCGCGGAAACTTCTGGCCGATCGCCCCGATCTGCTCGACCCGAAGAATCTCGATGCACTGCGGGAGCTGACGCGGGAAGCCAGGCAGCCGGATACCAAGCTGCCTCGCAACCCCTTTCGCGAGCCTCAGAAAAACGAAACACAGCCCGCACCAGAGCCGCCGCCGCAACGATCGACTGCGATCCCGCCTGATTTTGGGCCAGGCGAGGACACTCCGCAAGCGACGATTCCAAAATCGAAGGGTGTGATCCAACCCGATGCCGCAGGCAAGCGACCGCCGTTCGACGGTCCGGCACCAGTCGTGCAAAATCCGCAGGAACCTGCGACCGCGCCGCCGAGACTGCGACCCGGAAGCGATGGGCCGACGCTGCGGCCGCTGACGACACCAACTTCACCCGGACAACAGATCTCTCCCATTCCTATGGCGGACGGCATACAGCTTCCGTCGCCCCCACCTCCCGGCTACCCGCGGGACTATCAGGCCGCGGCCCAGTGGTGGGAGAAGAACTTCGGCCCGCTCAAGGACAGCCCGGCGATGCAGGATCTGCTGACGGAGTTCCTGAAGGGCCAGCCCGGGCAATCCAAGAGTCCGTTCGCCAAGCTGCTCGAAGGTTCGAAACTGCCGGACGTCGGCAAACCGGGCGGGCTGCCGAAGGCCTTCAACCTGGATGGTTTCAAACTCGACGGCCTGCCGCAGATGCCGAACTCTCCGACGGTACCGAACGGCCTGGACATGCCCAGCTTCGGCGGCTTCTCCGGCGATGCATCCGGCCTCGGCACTTGGCTGCTGATTCTTGCCGCAGTCGGGGTGATCGGCTTCATCGCATACAAGCTGCTGAACGGCCGAGGTTTCTTCGGGAGTGAACCGAGGGCACTCGCCGGCCTCGGGCCTTGGCCCATCAATCCGCGAACAATTCGGACGCGTGACGATCTGGTCAAAGCCTTCGAATATCTCTCCGTGCTGACCATCGGCGGACCTGCCCGGCACTACCACCATGGCACCATTGCCGCTGAGTTGGACCGACTCGTGCCGGACGCCGGGGAACTGCCTCAGGAAGTCGCTCACTGGTATGCGTTGGCCCGCTACGCGCCGGCGGGCAGCGAGCTGACAGCCGAAGAGTTGGCGGCTGCCCGCGATGCCCTGTGTCGCTTGGCCGGGGTAAAGCCTTGATCCGCTCCACGACCGCTTTCATCGCCGTCTTGGCACTTGCTGCCGGCGGCTTCGCACAGTCGTCGAACCCCTTGCCGGCCGCGTCATTCGACGTCTTCGCGGGCATTCTGAATTACCACCGCATCGCCCCGATGTCGTTGGACGAAGTCACGCCGAGCGAAGGTGAACGTCTGCTGCTCGTGATCCTCGGCCGCATGCCTCCAACGGAACGCGTGCGACTTTCCGCCCTGTCCCGCCGCATTCTGACCGAAGGCGGATCGGTGCTGATCGCCTCCGACGAACCGTTGTCCCTGACTTCGCTGTTGCCGGATGGAACGACGCTGGCAGTGACGGGGGAAAAGATGGAGTGCATCAACGTCGATTCGACTTGGAACGACATCACCCGATGCCCGTTGATCGAACCGAGGCCGCTCAATCCGACCCGATTGCAGTTGGCACCGGATGAAACAGCATTGCTGTTTACCGTGCTGAACCGCATCGCAACCAATCTCCCCAGTCGGCTGACGGTACCGGCCAACGGTACCGGGGACTGGCAATTGTTGGCCGACCTGCCGGCCGGAACGGTCGTGGTCGGCCAGAATAAGCCGCTCGGCCGCGTCAATCGGCTTTTCGCCGCCGGAGCTTCGGGCAAACCGGGTCGAGCCCTCGCGGGTAAAATCCTCGTCCTTGCGGATTCCGGATTGCTCACCAATCAAATGCTCGCTCCCGCGGCCGGTCTGCCGGATAACGACAACCTCGCTTTGGCGGATCGCATCGTCCTCTGGATGCAGGGAAGCCCGGTCCGGACGCGGGCCGTGGTCGTCGTGGATGGCGTTCCGCTGACGCAGTTCGATGGTGTACCGCTGACGGCGATGCCGCCCATTCCACCGATGCCGCTTCCGGATTTTCTCGATCCGGCAGTCCAGGCCAAGATGACGCAAGCCGTCAATGAGGCGATCGGCAAGTTCGAACGAAACGACGGTTTCAACCGACTCATGTTGGGTAGCGACGACGCCGCCCGGCCGCGCCGGCTGAACCGGTTTCTGCTCGGGCTTGCGGTCGCCCTCGGCATTTTCGTGCTGATCCTGGGACTGAACCGCCTGCGAAATCGCGTGCATCAACCGCAAACCGACCTCGCGCCGGCGGAGAAAGTCGATGGGAAAGTCGTCAAGCTCGGCCGTATCGACGCCCGCCGCGAGGCATTGCTGAACTCCGGTCGAGCGACCGATTCCGTGCCCTTGTTCCTGCGGGAATGGTTTCAGGCTGCCGTGATGGCGGACGGTGCGATGGTGGGCGACAGCGGGACGATGCCGGAAATCGCGGTCTTGGCAGGCGGGCGGGTCAAGCCTCTCGCGAACCAGATTCGTATCCTCTGGGAGACGGCGCAAACCCACGGTTCGGTTTCCTACGGTCGCTGGAAGGAACTGCAACCCATGCTGATGGATGTGATCGGCCGCCGACGGGCCGGAGAATGGCGCTTCGCCGCCGGGGACGATTCATGAGTGCGAAGCCGAATGCAGCGGCCGGCTTGGACCCGGTCGCCGTGGAACTTGCCTCGAAAGCGGCGGAACTCAAGCGGGCCGTCGCGGCGCAGGTGGCCACGGTCGTCGTCGGCGTCGAAGGGGTGGTCGAGCAGTTGCTCATCGCCATGCTTGCCGGCGGCCACGTGCTTCTGGAAGGCGTCCCCGGCACCGCCAAGACGACGCTCTCCAAGGTCTTCGCAGGTCTGCTCGGCTGCAAGTATCAGCGCGTGCAGTTCACGCCGGACCTGCTGCCGTCCGACGTGACCGGGACGTCGATCTTCGACCGCAACACCAACGATTTCGTGCTGCGACGCGGGCCGATCTTCTGCCAAGTCCTGCTCGCGGATGAAATCAACCGTGCCCCGGCGAAGACTCAATCCGCCCTGCTCGAAGCCATGCAGGAAAACCAGGTGACCGTCGATGGCCAGACGCTCGTGCTTCCGAGGCCGTTCCTGGTGCTCGCCACCCAGAACCCCGTCGAACAGGAAGGCGTCTATCGGCTTCCCGAAGCGCAGTTGGACCGCTTCCTGCTCCGCATCGAGATGGGCTACCCCGGCTACGATCACGAGGTAAGGATGCTGATGCTGCACGCGGCCCCGCCCGTCGAGCCGCTTGCGATGTTCACGCCCGAGTCGATTCTGGAACTGCAAAAGAAACTGCCGAGCATCTACGGCAACGAAGTGCTGTACCGCTACGTCGTCGAATTAGCCGAGGCGAGCCGGAATCACCCGGACATTGCCTTGGGTGCCAGCCCGCGGGCTTCATTGGCGTTGGTGCGGTGCGCTCGAGCGCGGGCGGCCTTGGCGGGCCGTGCGTACTTTACGCACGAGGACGTGCAGACGGTGGCGTTCAGCGCGCTGGGGCATCGCCTCATCCTTCGGCCGGAAGCGGAGATCGAAGGCCGCGTCGTCGCCGATGTGATCCGCGAGTTGCTGGCGTCGGTTCGGGTGTTGACCACCGTTTAGATCGGCCGCACGTCCGAGGACGCTGGATCATGCTCACTTCCCGCGGCTGGTGGCTGCTTCTGATCGCCGGCATCATCCTGCTGCTGGGCGTCGTCTGGCTCGGGAAGTACTCGGCGCTGCCGCCGCTGCTCGGTGCCGCCGTGCTCTGTTGGCTGGCGTGGGAAGGAATGCTGTTCCACTACCGCCTTGCGGCAGGCGTCGAAAAGCTGAGCCTGACGCGGACGATGCTGCAACAAGGCCGGCCGACGCCGGTGCTTTGGGCCGGCACCACGGCGACCGTCCGCGTCGGCATCCGCAACGAAGGCTCGGCCCGCATCCCCTTCGCCCACATCAGCGACCGCTTGCCGGGAGAAATCCTTGCCCGGCCGGAGGCCTGCGAACGCGAAGCCGAGTTGCGACCCGGCGAAACCTTCACCTTCGAGTACGAGTTGGCGATCGAGGCACCAGGGTTGCTCCGCTTCGAGGGAGCCACGATCCGCGTTGCGGACTTGGCGGGCTTCTTCTACCAGCGCCGGTTTCTGCAGGCGCCGGCCGAGTATCTCGTCCTCCCCTTCCCCGTCGATCACGATGGCCGCCGCAGGGATGTCAAGCGATTCAACGCCCTGCCGCCGCCGGGCGTGCATCGGCTGCGGCGACCCGGCAGCGGCGATGAACTGCACGACCTTCGCGACTACCGCCCCGGCGATTCGCCCAAGATGATCGCCTGGAAGGCATCGGCCCGGCGCGATCGGCTCATCACCAAGGAATTCGAAAGCGATGTGCCGGTGCGGTGCGTCCTGTTCGTGGATGCGACCTCGGACGGCTTCGCACTCACCTCGAAGCGGACCGTCACCACGCAACTGGTGGAACTGAGTGCGGGCATCCTCCAGGCGGCCGGCGCCAATCGCGATCTGGTCGGGCTGACGATCCTGAAGGACGACGAGACAACGACGACGCTGCCGGCCCGCTCGAAGATTCACACCCTCCGCTTGCTGAAGCAACTCAGCGAAGCCGCGGGCCGCATTCCCGAGCCGAATGCACCCTTGGAGACACTTACCCGCGAGGCCTACACCGCCGCACAGGAGATGTACCCGGAGCGGCTCGAACGCGGCGTCAACGCCCGGCCGATCGGTCTGTTCTGGCTGCCGGTCTCGGACACGCGCTGGGTCTATTTGCTGATCGTCCTGATGGCGCTGCCGCTGGTGCTGTCGCGCCGGTTCGCGCTGGAGTTCCTGGCGGATGTTGCCGGCACGTTCGCGCCGCTGAACTACTCGTGGGCCGTGTTCGCAGGTTTGGCTGTGCTGCCGGGTACCTTGGCTGGGTTGCTCTGGTTCTTCCACGGCATCCGCGGCTTGATGATGCCGCGAAGCCGACGCACCTCGCGCCGCAAGCAGCTCTCGCTGCTGTACGCGACGGATGATGCCGACAGCCCGGCGGCCGTGGAGCGTTACCTGCACGACGACCAGGCGTTCCAAACCCGCACGGCGGCGTTTTTGCGCGAGCACCGCATCCGCATCAAGGCGAAGCAGGGGCCGACTTCGACGAATGCAAACCTGTTGGCCGCCGCCATCTCAGCTTTGGCGAGATCCGTCGGCCGAGCGCGAGATACCGAGACTTACATCCTGCTGCTCGATCTGCTCGACCATGCGGACGACCTCTCGGCCTTGGCGGCCACCGTACGCACGGCGCGGGCACGGAAACACCGCGTGCTGATCGTGGTGCCCCGACCGCAGGAACTCGGGGATCCGGGCGAAGGATCGATCCTCGACGTGGCACCGGGTGATTTGAAACTTCCTGCGCTCCTGCGGCTGGCGTTGGCGTCGCAACTGCAGCGGAACTACGAGCGGCTTCGCCGTGAGATGACCCGTGCCGGTGCGGTCGTACTGAGGGCAGACGAAGGGGACACGACGGCGTTGATTCTGCAGCGGCTCGATCAGGTCCGCACGGCGAGGATCCGCCGATGAGCCAAACTGCAAGCGAAGCCGGCCAAACCTATTCGCTCGTCGGTTTCGGCGCGCTGGCGGTACTGGGCGTGATGCTGTTCAATCTCACCGGCGGGTCGCCGCTGGTGGTGATCGCCCTCCTGCCGGGAGCGCTCGGCCTGCTGTTTCGCTACGTCTCCTCGCCGGCGCTGACGCTCTTGTTTCTGACGTGGCTGTCTTACTTCCCGAACATGATTCCGAGTTCCGAGCCGCCGGTGCAGAGCCTGAGTCGCTCGCACTTCCGCCTCGAAACGCTGATGATCGTTGCTGCGGTGCTGGTCTACCTCTTCGCGCAGTATCGACTCAACAGCCTGAAGTCGCGTGCCTTCCCGTCGGACGCGACCGATGAGTCCCGCAAACCCAAACTTAGGGTCCGCGAGGCTTCGGAATTCCAGGCGGAGGAACTCTTCCCCAGCGGCCTGGTCTTTCTGTTCGTCCTGCTTGCCACCTCGCTGGTCTGGTTGGCGGTGGCCTCGTTTCGCGTCGACGCGACCGGGGTGCCGCCCTTGGAGTGGCGCCGGGACAACGGCTTCGATCCGCGCAGCCAATTTCTGATCCTCGCCGGCGGTGTCGCCTTCGCGATGCTCACACTCGGGTTCGGCTTCCGTTATGCATCGTGGCTGCGGCGCTCGCCGACGTGGGGTCGGCAATACCTGCTCGATGTGGCATGGCTCGAACATCGGCGCGAACTCAACCGCCAGGAAAAACGGCGGGCCGCAGCGGTCTCGAAACTCGCGGCCCGCGCCGCACCGATTCCGAAGGTCGCTCGGCGAACCAAGCCCCTGACCTTCCGCGGGCAGTTGCGCGTCGTCGGTTGCGTCGTTGCCTTGACGATCCTGGCTGCCGTGTTGGTGCTTGTGGCCCTGGTATTGATTGTTGCCCTCGAAGCTCGAATTCGTCGTTGATGAACTTAGGAAGTGCCGTATGGTCTGGATTCGGGAAGTGGTCGGCTGGGTGTTGTTGGGCGTCGGCTTGGCCGCGTTCGCGCTCTGCTACTTCGTGTTCCTGTTGCCCGGCCGCATCGTTGAAGGGGCCGCGATGGTCGCCGTCGGTGCGTTCATCTTCCGCGGCGGGACGCACCTGCTGAAGGTCGCGATGGCGGCGAAAGCCGCAGCCGATGTGCGGACGACGCGGCCCGCTGCGAAGAAACCCGTTGAGCTGCGCATGGGTGGCACCGCCGCCGTCGGCCGCGGGTCGAGTCCCGTCGTCCCCGGCATCGCGAAAGGCCGCTGATGCTGCCCGCCCATATCAAGGCGGTCGTGTTCGACGCCGTCGGCACCGTGCTTCATCCGGTCGACGGGGCACCGAAGGTCTACGCCGAAACCGCGGCCAAGTATGGCATCATCGATACGCCCGCAGCGATTCTCGCCCGCTTCCGCGAAGCATACTTAGTCGAAGAGGAAATCGACCGGCTCAACCATTGGCTTACCGACGAAGCGCGTGAAGTGCGACGTTGGCAAGCCATCGTTGCGGCCGCGCTGCCGGGGTCGCCTGCGGAATGTTTCGAGGAACTTTACCGGCACTTCGCCAAACCGGAAGCTTGGTTCGCGCCGCCCGAAGCACAAGCGGTGTTTGCCGAGTTGAAGGAACGCAATCTTGGCGTCGGACTTGGCTCGAACTACGATTCACGCCTGCTGACGGTGATCGCGGGCCGACCGGAACTGCGGGCCTTGCGGAGCAAGGTTTTCGTCAGTTCCATCGTCGGGAGCCGCAAGCCGGGACGCGACTTCTTCTCAGCTGTGGCGGCCGACTTCCGCTGCAACTTTGAAGAGATCGCCTTTGTCGGTGACGACCTCGAAAACGACTACGAAGGCGCCGCGCAGGCGGGAATGTTCCCGATCCTGCTCGATGCGCTGAATCAACATCCCGAGGTGGCCAACCGCATCGTCGATCTGCGCGGTCTGCTTAGGCGATGATCTGTTGCAGGCGTTCCAATCCGACGCGCGTGCAGTAGTCGCCGAAGAGTTCACCGCCTGCCCGTTCGTCCTTGAAGCTGCTGAAGAGCTTCTTCAACTTCGGGGCGATCTGTTCGATCGGCACGGAATCCTGCAGTTCCGCGTTCAGCCTCCGGCCGTAACTGTCGCCGCCGATGTAGAGCGTGTACTTGGTGCCGCCGCGGCCCACGAGGCCGATTTCGCTCTGGTACGGTCGCGCACAGCCGTTCGGGCAGCCGGTCATCCGTACCGAGATCGGCTCGGCGTCCAAGCCGAGTTCGGCCAAGTCCTTTTCCAGTGCGGCCGTCACGCTCGGCAGCGATCGCTCGCTTTCGGTGATCGCCAGCGGGCAGGTGGGGATCGCCGGGCAGGCCATGCTCAGCTTGCGGACCATCGACAGGTTTTCCGGTCTCGGAATGCCGTACTCGTGGAGCAACGAGTCCACCTCGGCCAAGCGGTCCTTGGGGATGTCGCAAAGCAGCACGTCCTGCTGGGCCGAAAGCCGGACGGAAGCCCCGACGCGCTTGACGATCTCGCGCAGACCGCTGCGGAGTCGCATCGTGCCTTCGTCCTTGATCCGGCCGTTCTCGACACTCAGCCCGAGGAACCATTGGCCGTCGCCCTGCGGGTGTTTGCCGTGATGCAGATCCAGCCCGGTGATCGGGGCGTGCTTCGCCTCGGCGAGCGGCTTTTTCCAGTAATCGCGGACGAAGAGTTCGCGGAACTTTTCATAGCCCATGTCCGCCAGCACATACTTGAAGCGGGCCCGCTTGCGGTCGGCCCGGTTGCCGTGGTCGCGGTAAAGCTTGATGAGGGCTTCAGAAACGGGAATGGCTTCATCCACGGTTACAAAACCCAACAACGCCGCAGGTGTCGCGAACGTATCCTCACGGCCGTTGGTGCGGCCTTGGCCACCCGCGGCATAGAGATTGAAGCCGACGAGGTTGCCCTGCTCGATGATGCCGAGAAAGCCGACGCAGTTGGCGAGGATGTCCGTGCAGTTGTCCTCCGGCAGCGCGAAGGCGATCTTGAATTTCCGCGGCAGGTAGGTGCGGCCGTAGATCGGCTCGTCGACGGTTTCGCCGGGCGGGTTGCCCAAGGTCTCCGGCAGTGCGACTTCCTGCTTCTCGCCGTTCAACCAGAGTTCGTGGTACGCCTGCAGCCCGGATTTCGGGGCGAGGTGCGCCGCGACTTCGTCCGCGAGTTCCTGCATCTTCCTTCGGGCCGGGTCGGCCGTCGGCGCCGGGCACGCCATGACGTTGCGGTTCACGTCCCCGCAACCGCCGAGACTCGTGACCAAGGCGGCATTGAACCCGGCGATCGTGCTCTTCAGGTCGTGCTTAAGGATGCCGTGGAACTGGATGCTCTGCCGCGTCGTGATCCGCAGCGTGCCGTTCGCATACTTCCCGCAAAGCTCATCCATGACGAGATACTGATCCGCCGTCAGCTTTCCGCCGGGCAGCTTCAAACGGATCATGAAGCAGTATGCCTTCGACGCGGCCGCACCCTTGGGACGATTCTTCCGGGCGTCGCGGTCTTCCTGCTGGTAGCTGCCGTGAAACTTGATGAGGTTCTTGCCTTCGTCGGACAAGTGATCGCTTTCCGACGCCAATTCTTCAGCCAGCGTCCCACGCAGGTAGCGGCTTTGCTCCTTGATCGCTTCAACGGGGGAGAGCTTCGGTTCGTCTGCCATGATGGTGCTTTCGTCTCCGGGAATCGAGCCGGTGTCGGTGCCGGCATTGTCCTTCTATCGTAGGCGGCGGCCACGCGAAAGGAGTAAATCCCGTCAAAGATGATCGACACGATCATCTTTGCGAAAAACCGACGGCAGCTTGGGCCAATCGTGCGGGTCGCCCTCGGCCGCAGTCAGCATCCAAACCGACCTAAGGCTGTCTTGGTGAAGCCGAGGCTCGGAGTTGGTCGATTCAAGGTGATGAGCGATCCGCGGCGATGGTCCGTGCCTCGTTTGCGCCGCTCGTTCCCAGCCCTTTGTGAGATTGGCCCACCGTGAGCGACTCCACGATCTTGAGCGTCCACCACGAATCGGAAGGAAACGGAGCTGCGGCCCTGACGCAGCCCATCATCAAAGGAGCAAACGGGGCGAACAGTGCGACCAACGCAATTTTAGGGTTTCTCTCGATCGTCACGGACTCGTCCGGTGTCTTCGGCGGTTATCTGGTCACGAACGCGTGGGGGCGACCTCTCGAGTTCCGCCTCAGCACCGCCGTGCTGCCGAACAGGGTGCAGCAGATCCTCTACGGGCCGACGTTGGCCGAATATCTGCACGCGGAACTGATCGGAAAAACCTTGGTCGAAAAGACGACGACCCAGCCGACGCTGATCATCGCCGATACGCTTGCCGCCCTAGGCCTGCGGAACCGCGTGCAGATTCCGACGCTTTCCACGGCCGCGGCGGACGGCCCCGAGTACCGCAGTCTGACGACCGAGCGGGCCGGGCAACTGTTGACTTATGTTGCCAAGCATGTGGCCGACCTACCGCTGATTCACGCCCGTCTGGAGCAGGTCGATCCGGCGGTGGACTTGGCCGAACCCTTCGCACGGATCCGCGAAGCGATGCTCGAAGCCCGAAAGATGGGAGTGACCAACCGTGCGGCCTGAGGATGACGGCACGACGGCTTTACTGGAAACCGAGTTCGACGCGGTCGAGACTTTCGACGCGTTGGACTGGTTCGCGCCGTGCGATACGACCGCGGACATCGACTTGGCGTTCACGTCGGATGCCCGGTCGTGGAACCGCTTCGAGTCCCCGCTTGGGGTCGCCGTCAAGGAAGCGCGGCTGCTGAACCAGACGCCCTGGGTGCGAACGCTGGGCCGGCTCGATTTCACCATCCACACCGAGGGCTGGAAGTTTCCCGCACCACCGCCGGAACTCGACCGACCACCGCCGCGATCGACTCGCGAGCCAAAGCCGGCGGGGCGCGAAATCGTCGATTTGCCGCTGCTGCCGGACCACGAGCAAGAGACCCCGAAAAAGGCCCCGATCCGCGCCAAGCCGACGGCCGACACGGTGCTGATCAAGGATCGGCTGCTTTATCTCCTTCAGCCGCCGCTGGACGATCTCTTCAACGGTCGCCAGTTGCAGGTGCCGTTCGAACCGTTCCCCTACCAACTCGAAGGCATCGCCTTCCTGATGCCCCGGCATGCCGCGCTGCTCGCGGATGAAATGGGCCTCGGGAAAACCGCGCAGGCGATCCTATCGATGCGGCTGTTGTTCCATCAGGGCCAAATCCGAACGGCGCTGCTCGTGGCACCCAAACCGCTGATCCACAACTGGGCCCGCGAGTTGAAGCTCTGGGCGCCGGACCTTCCCTTCGAGATCTTCCAGGCCGACCCGGACGCCCGACGAACCACCTGGTTCACCTCGAACTGCGCCTTGAAGCTCATCAACTACGAAGCGCTGAGCCGCGATGCGGACATCGTCAATGATCCGCGCATTCACTTCGACGTGGTCGTGTTGGACGAAGCTCAACGCATCAAGAACCGCAGCTCCAAGACGGCCGAGGTCGTCTCCAGCCTCAAGCGCAGCCGCAGTTGGGCGCTCACCGGCACGCCGGTCGAAAATCACGCGGACGACCTCATCAACATCTTCAACTTCGTCGATCCCGGCCGCATCCCCGCAGACACGCCGACCAAACGTCTGGCCAACCTGACCAGCGACACGATCCTGCGACGCACCAAGGACGCGGTTCAAAGCGACATGCCGCCCAAGATGGTGTCCGACGTGCAGGTCGAACTGACCGAGGCTCAACGGCACGCCTACGACCGCGCGGAGAACGACGGCATCGTCCACCTCAACGAACTCGGCGGCACCATCACGGTGCAGCACGTGTTCCAACTCGTCATGCGGCTCAAGCAAATCTGCAACTTCGACCCGCTCACCGGCGACAGCGCGAAGTTGGAGAGGCTGCTGGCGGACATGGAGGAAGTCGTCGCCAACGGACGCAAGGCGCTCATTTTCAGCCAATGGGTCGAACCGTTGGAGGTGATCGCCGCGGCGCTCGAACCCTATGGGCCCATGCTCTACCACGGCCGGATTCCCCAGAAGGACCGCACGCCGATTCTCGACCGCTTCAAGGCGGACGATTCCAAACACGTTCTGCTCATGACTTACGGAACGGGGAGCGTCGGCCTCAATCTGCAATTCACGAATTACGTGTTCCTGTTCGACCGCTGGTGGAACCCGGCCGTCGAGGACCAAGCCATCAACCGCGCCCATCGCATCGGCCAACGCCACCCGGTCACGGTCACACGCTTCCTCTGCGAGGAGACGATCGAGCAGAAGATCGCCGTCATCCTGGAAACCAAGCGCAAGATTTTCAACGACCTCCTCACTCAAGCCGACAAGCCGAGCAACCTGGGTCTGACGGAAGAGGAAATCTTCGGCCTGTTCGACCTGCAATCGCGGGCGCGACGGAAAGAGTAATACTCAGTACAAAGACCGCGGCTTTTGTGGTAAATAAATTCTTATTCACGAAGGCAATTCCTCGCCTAGCGTTTCTGGTGCCACCGTAATCAGCACCAGTCCCATCAAGAAGATCCCCGCACTGACAGCACAGGCGCGGGAATAGTCGTCGTCGAATGCCGCAAGAATCGCCGTCATTTGCAAGGCACCGACGGCAGCAATGATGCGGCCGAAGTTATAGGCGAAGCCTTGCGCCGTCGCCCGGATCGCAGTCGGGAACAACTCCGGCAGATACAGCGGCAACCAACCGTAGAAGGACGCACAGACGAAGCCGAGGGCGAACGAGCCGGCCACGAACAGCGGACCATAAACGGTGTTGTAGGTATAAAAGCCATAGAGTGTAAACATCGAAATGATGCAGGCGATCGCATAGAGGATTCTTCGGCCGAAGCGATCGCCCAACAGGGCCAACAAAAAACTCCCGGCCGCGGCGCCGAGGGATGAGGCCAGCATCACCGTCGGCCGGGCATCGGGGTTCGTGCCACCCGTCAGGCGGTCGACGAAGTTGTATTGCCACATGACCCCGGCCCACGTTCCCAGCAGCGGTACGCCTGCCAAGCCCGCGCCGAGAAGCATCCGTCCGGTGATGCGTCGCCGTGCAGTCTCTTCGGTTCCGCTTCGGATCAGAAAGTGCCGCGTCGGTTGCAGCATGGCCCACGCCGAGACGCCGACACCGGGCACGAGTGCCGCGAACTGCCAGAATCGGTGTACCGGCAGTGCCCACACGGCGACCATGCCGCAGGCGACCGCTGTACCGAAGAGTACCCAGGCCAAGTCCCAAGGCGACCACTGCGACGCCGCACCGCGATCGCGTTCCGCTTCCCACTTCGGCGATTCCGGTACGAAGAACCGCAGGAACAGCGTGAACGCGGCCGGCAGCGCCCCGGCGAGCATGAGCAAGCGCCAATTGGCCGTGCCGGTGCCTTCGAGTTGAGGTAACCGATTGATGGCGAAGTAGATCAACGCGACCAGACCGTAGCCGAGGTTGCCCGCCGCACCAATCCAGGCGGCGAGCACGCCGCGCGACTTGTCCGCATAAAGCTCCATCACCAATGCGACGCCGAGCGCCCATTCGCCGCCCATGCCGAGGGCGCCGAGGAAGCGTAAGGCCGCAAGTTGTTGGGGCGTCTGCGCCAAGCCGCCCAAGCCGCTGCACCCGGCATAGACCAGCACGCTCAGCGTCATCGCCCGCACGCGGCCGATGCGGTCCCCCAATCGGCCGAAGAGGACACCACCGGCGGCGGCACCGACCAGAAAACCCGCCGTGATGATGCCGAACCACAAACCCACCAACGACTCCGGAGCGCCCGCCTGAAGCAGGTCCCGCAAGGCCGGACGGGCCACCAACGGGAACAAGCCGATTTCCAAGCCGTCGAACATCCAGCCCAACAGCGCGGCAACCAAGGCGGTACGACGACCGGCGGACGGGATTGACTTCATGGGAAGAGGTTACGAAATCCGATCGACAACGCCGTGAACTGCTGTCGGAATCAGAAGCCTGAAAAAGATCGCGGCCCAAGCGGCGGACTGAACCCGACGATGCGGCAATCCCTCGGAACCCGATCCGGGGGCGAAGTCATCGGCGACTATTGATCGGCCGGAAGGCCGGCAAACAACACGCTCCCGGGGCGGATGAACGTTGCCCCTTCCTCGATCGCAGGGACGAAGTCGCCGCTCATGCCCATGGAGAGGTCCGGTAATGGAGTGCCGTGAACTTGTTCCAGATCGTCCCTCAGTTGGCGCAACTCCCGGAAGGCAGGCCGCGCGGCTTCCGGATCATCCGAGTAGGCCGCCATGGCCATCAGACCTCTTATCGCCAAGCCGGGGGCGTCGTGAAATTTTGCGTACAGCCCGGCCAAGTCGTCGACGGCGATGCCGCCCTTGGCATCCTCGCGGCTGATGTTCACTTCCAAAAGCACCGGCACCGGCCGGGCGTGTTTCACGCCGAAAGCATTCAACGCTTCAAGCATCCGTTCGCTGTCGGCGGAGTGCATGAGGGCCACGAGCGGGATGGTGCGGTCGAGTTTATTTCGTTGAAGATGGCCGATGAGGTGAAACGTCGCCGACGGAATGGCTTGAGCCTTCTTCCACAGTTCCTGCGGTCGGCTTTCGCCCAGGTTCGGCAGGCCCAGCGTCGGCATCAGGGCGGCGATCCGCGGCGACACCGTCTTGGTGACCGCAATGGTGGTGACGCCCGCGGGGTCGCGCTTCACCCGCTCGCAAGCTCCGTTCACCAGTGCTTGCATCGCCTTGGCGCGCGGCGTCAGGATCGCAAGCAGTTCTTGGTCCGTCATGGTCGTGGTCATCCCGGCGGCCAGTCGAAGTCGCGGCCACCCATCAGGTGCAGGTGCAGGTGCGGTACGGTCTGACCGCCGGCCTCGTCGCAATTCAACACCAGTCGATAACCCGCCGCCAATCCGAGATCGCGCGCCAGCTTCGCCGCGGTGATGTGCAGGTGGCCCATCACCGCTGCATCTTCGTCCGCGAGGTTGGCGTGCGTGCGGATGACTTTTTTCGGAATCAGCAACACGTGAATCGGCGCCTGCGGGTCGGCGTCGTGGAACGCCAGGCAGTGCTCATCTTCGTGAATCACCCGTGCGGGGATTTCCTTCGAGAGAATCTTCAGGAAGATGTTGTTCGGCAGCATCGCCATCGCTCGGCTCCGTGCGGGTCGCGGTTGTCGTCATTGTAGGTCGAGGGGGCACCGTCATGGCCTGGTTTGTGGGGATCGACGAAGCGGGCTACGGGCCGAACCTGGGACCGATGGTGCAGGCCGCCGTCGCAGTCGAAGTGCCGGAAGGTCTGGATCCTTGGCTCGCCCTCGCCCCGTGGCTGCGTCGGGCGAGCGAGAAAGACACGTCCCGCGTCCTGGTCGATGATTCCAAGAAGGTGAATTCCGGCAAAAGCGGTTTTGCCAAACTCGAAGCCGGGCCGGCAGCCTTCCTCGGCCTGCGACCGGGCACGACCCTCGGCGAATGGCTGGAAGCGGTCGGCCGATCGGGTACCGTGGACGAACTCGGCAACGAAGCTTGGTACGACGGCAAGGAGAGCCTGCCGCTGTTCGACGATGTCCCGAGCGACCGCCGCGATGCGTTGCGGGACGCGGGCATCCATACCCTGCTGTTGGGCGTAAAGGTCTTCCCGGCACCGATCTTCAACCGCATCATTGCCGGTTCGGGCACCAAAGCCACGGTGACGGGGATCGGGGTGACCTCGCTGTTGGCAACCATCCGAACCGGCCTGACGGGCTTCGAGCGGGTAATCGTGAGTTGCGACAAACTCGGCGGCCGCAATCATTACACCCCTATCGTGCAGGCGGCCTTCCCGGAAGCGTGGACGGTGGCGGAACTGGAATCGGCCGCGGAAAGCCGATACCGGATCGAAAGTTTGGGGCGACCCATGACCGTACTGTTCCGCCCGCGGGCCGATGCCGAAAGCCCGGCGACCGCGCTGGCAAGCATGACGGCGAAATACCTGCGCGAAGTTTTCATGGCGCAGTTCAACCGCTGGTGGCAGGCGCGGGTGCCGGATCTCACTCCGACCGCAGGCTATCCGGTCGACGCCAAACGGTTCTTCGCACACATTGAACCGCACCTGCCGGCATTGGCGGTGGCCAAGGCCGACGTCTGGCGCGAGAAGTAAACTCATGAGCCTGCGGGTGATTCAGCCGGGCTTGTTGTCCCTGCCGGTCGATCTCGGCCGGCCGTCGTTTCGTTCCCTCGGCGTACCGCTCGGGGGTGCGGCGGATCGGGCGTCGTGCCGACTTGCGAATGCCTTGGTCGGCAATCCGCCCGATGCGGTCGCGCTCGAACTCACGCTCGCCGGGCCGACGCTCGTTGCCGACCACGAGGTGGGCTGCGTGGTCTTCGGGGCACCGTTTCAACTCAGTATCGATGGGCGAAACGAGCAGCCGGAGGTTGGCCTCACATTCGCGTTGCAGGAAGGCGAGACACTCCGCATCGGCGGGACACCGACGGGCGCCCGCGGTTATCTTGCTGTTGTGCGCGGCTTCGAGCGTCCGAAGGTCCTCGGCAGCGCTTCGGCATTTCGAGGCATCCGAAGCGGCGATGCGTTGAGCTGCGAATCCAGCCGCATTTCCGGGCGGTCGTTGCCGTTTTCCCAGCTTTCCGGGGGGGACGGTACGACCTTCCTTCGAGTCGTCATCGGTCCGCAACGCGATTGGTTCTTCGACGATGCCTTCTTCACCAACGAATACTTCGTCGCCGCCGCGAGCAACCGAATGGGCCTGAGGCTGGAAGGACCAAAGTTGATCAAGCGCGATGCCGAACTCACCAGTGAACCCGTCGCACCCGGTGCGGTGCAGGTCGCGAACGACGGACTGCCGATCGTGCTCGGGATCGACGGGCAAACCATTGGCGGTTATCCGAAGATTGCCCACGTCATCGGGGCTGACCTGGATCGCCTCGCTCGATTGCGACCCGCCAGCCGCGTGCGATTTCACCTCGTTTCGATCCAAGAAGCCGAGGACGAGGCTGACGCAAACGAAGCCTTCCTGCGCGATTGGGAAATGCGGCTTGGCGCGAGCCGCTGAGAGTTGTTACAGTTCGCCGCATACTGCCAAGGAGGGCGAACCATGCGAACGATCCTGTTGACTGCCGTCGGGACACTCGGCCTCGGCAGCGTTACGGCCCGCAGCGACCAGCCGGCCGCGAATCCGATCCCAAGCTGCCCGACCATCACGTTCGACGAGCCGCCCTTGGCACCTCGAGTGTTCGGGCTGATCGAGCCGAACGTCCCGTCGACTTATGATCTCGTCCGGTAGCCGCAGGCGTCAACTGAAGCCTGCAGCAGATCGCTTAGGCTAGTTCCCGCACTGCGAATCCCAGAGTCGCACGTTACCGTCGCGACCGCCGGTCAGCAAAACCTTGCCGCCTACGCCGAAGCTCAGGGCATGGATGGGTCCCTTGTGGCGCGAGTACGCCTTGAGCAGTTTCGGTTCGTCCAACTCGGCCGACCAGATGCGGGTTTTGCCGTCCTGCCCAGCGGTGGCGATGATCTTGCCGCAGGGGGAATAGGTCACGGCCCAGACACCGTCCTCGTGAGGCAGCGGCTTGCCGATGCGGGTGCCGCCGTTGATGTTCCAGCGTTGGACGGTCTGGTCCCACCCGGCCGTGGCGAACTGATCGCCGTCCGGGGAGAAGGCGATCGAATAGATCGGCGAGTTGTGGGCCTGCCGCACAAACCGCTTCTGCTTCCCGGCGACATTCCAGACGATGACGTTGCCGTCCGTCCCGGCGCTCGCCAGCATCAGCCCGTCCGGGTGGAAGGCGATGGCGTTCACGGTGCTGCCCTGCTCGTATTCCAGGACCGGGTTTTCGCTCTGCAGATCCATCACGCGGACCTTGCCCTCGCGGTCCCCCACGGCGACATAGTTGCCGCTGGGGTTGATGGTCGCAGTACGAATCGAAAAGCCGAGGGCCAAGTCCGAGAGCAGCTTGCCGGTTTTGACGTCCCACGACTTCACGTGGCCTTCGTCTCCGACGGAGATCAGCCGCTTGCCCTCGGCATCGAAGTTGACGGACCACACCGGCCCGGAGTGGGCACTCAGTTTGCCGTCCTTGTCCTGATGCAGTTCCAGTTCGATCTTCTTGGATGAGGAACTCCAAAGGTAGATCGTCCCATTCTCGGCACCAACCGCGGTCGTGGTGCCGTCCGGCGATAAGGACACGGCCATCACAGCGCCGGACATGCTTTCCAAAAGTGCGAGCGGTTCCGGACCGACATCCACTTTGCCGGGAGGGCCGGCGACGGTGATGGTCTCGCCGGGGACATTGACGATTCTTTCGACCGTCGTCATCATCATCGGCGGCGCGAACAACGCCATGGCCCCGACGCCGATCAGAAAGCCGACGCCGAAGACCGAGAGCAGCATGCCTGCCGTGCGGCCACAGAATTTCTTACCGCCTTTACCGCGAAGCAGCGAGCGCGACGACCCCTTGGCCGTCGCACACTCGGTCGCCTCGACTGCGGGGGAACTTCCCTTGAGCAACGTGAACTTGAAGGCGAAGTACTCGGCGAGTTCCGCCGCGGTCTGGAAGCGGTCGATCGGATCTTTGGCCAGCAGCCGATCGATCGAGTCTTCCAGCCATTCGGGCACGTCCGGGTTCAGTTCGCGAAGAGGAACGTGAGCCTCCCCCTCGACCCTTTTAAGGACGGCCAAGGGCGTGCGACCCTCGAACGGCGGCTTGCCGGCCAGCGATTCGTACAGGACCGAGCCGAGGCTGAAGAGGTCGGCCCGGGCATCGATATCGTCCCCACGGGCCTGTTCCGGGGCCATGTACAGCGGCGTGCCCGCTACGAAGCCGGTGCGGGTCAGCTTCATGTCCTCGGCGGCACGGGCCAAACCGAAGTCGGTCAATTTGGCCTTCTCGGTACCCGATTCAATCAGAATGTTGCCGGGCTTGATATCCCGGTGAATCAGCCCGGTCGCATGGGCACCGGCCAACCCGGCGGCCGACTGCATGCCGATGCGCACAGCTTCGAGCACCGACAGTTTGCCGACGCGTCGCAGACGTTGCTCCAACGATTCGCCGACGACGAGCTGCATGACGAGGTACGGAAGTCCCGAATTGGCATCCTCATTCACCTGATACACGCCGACGAGGTTGTCGTGGGCCACGGCCGCCGCGGCGCGGGCCTCGCGGCAGAAGCGTTGGCGAGCCGTGTCGTTGCCGGCGAGTTGCGGATCGAGCACTTTGATGGCCACGTCCCGATGCAGACTGGCGTCGAACCCCTGCAGCACAACACCCATCCCGCCGCGACCGATGACTCGTTTGATGTCGAAGCTGCCGAGCTTGCCGAGCCGACCCGGCGTGCTGGTTGCCGAGAGGAAATCAAGTTTCAAATCCGAGAGATCGACCGGTGAGGCGTCTTCGGAGTGGGCCACGGTCAGCGCCTTTTCGGCCTTCCCCAACGCGTTCCAGTAGGCCGAGTCGCGCGGCGGCTCGACCTGATCGGCGTGCAACACCGCCGCCGGGAAGTACGGATTCTGCCCCACGGCGAGCTTTTCGAGCTTCTCGCGGCAGTCGTTGCACTCGCCGACGTGTGCCACGACTTCGCTCGATGGTTCCGTACCGGTTGCCGACGGATCGAGAAGTTTATGCAGGACGTCATTATTCGGGCACTTTATACGATCGAGTGTTGCAGGAACCATGAGAGACCTACCGTTTCATTCCGTTGGGCCGAGAGCCGCTACCAGTCTTCGGATTCCGCTTGAAGGCGTTGCACTTCGTCCCGCAGTCGAGACAGCACGCGACTTCTCGCCACATAGACCGCACCGGGGGACATCCCGAGTTCCACGCCGACTTCGCCTGCCGGTCGGCCTTCGACCGCCGTTCCCCAGAAGGCTCGCCATGTGTTGCTTTGAAACTCTACCTTGACGCGGTCCATAGCTTTCGCGCTGAGCCGACGTTGATACTCCAAATCCCAGTCCGCGTCGGGGTCTTCCGCGTTGCGGTCCGGGATCGCCTCGAGCCGCTCGTGGGCCGCCGAGTCGCCGACGCCGCGGGCCCGATTCTTCTGGCTGCTCAGGAAGTTGTAAATCTTGTTGCGCGTGACCGTGTAGAGCCAGCCGCGAAAGGTGCCGCGTTTTGGGTCGTACTCCATCTTACTCGCGTTGCGGGCGACACTGCGTAGGACTTCCTGCATCAGATCGGCGGCATCGGCATCCTGAAGACCGCGTTTGCGGGCGAATCCGTACACGACGGGACCATACAGATGAACGAACTCCGTCCAGGCCTGCGTGTCGCCGGCGTTCTTGAGTCGCGTCAGTAACGTGATCCGGGTCAACGGGGCTTCCGCCATGCGGTTGATCCTACCTGGAGTCCCGCCTCGCCTCGGCCGCCGGCCGGTGGTGCGACGGAGTTGTTGTCGGGATCATTATGGGGTTCCCGTCGCAAAAGGGTACGCCTGCGTCCGGAAGGGCCTAAAGATGCTCGATCATCTCGGCGGCCGGGTAGCGTACCTTGGCCAAGGTTGCATAAGCATCGTCCGCCGACCGCGTGCCGAGCGTGGCGACGACGATCGAGCGATAGCCCTTGGCCGTCAGCCCCAACACTTCGTCGTACTTCGCGGGCACGATCCCTTCCATCGGGCAGGCGTCGACGCCGATCATGGCGGCGGTCGTCAGCAATTGCCCGAGAGCGATGTAGACCTGATCCGTCGCCCAGATGTCGATCTCCGTCTGCGATTTGCTTTTGATGAAATTCGCCATGATTCCGCGATAGCCTTCGAGCGTCGATTCCGCAACGCCCCGGACCTCGGCGATCCGCGCGATGAGGCGATCGACGTCGGCCGTGCCGACATCGGTTTTCAAGGCCAGCACCACGAGATGCGAGGCATCGACGACCTGCTTCTGACCCCACGAGTGCGGTAGGAGTTGCCGGCGCGTTTCCGGATGGTCGACGACGAAAAACTTCCAGAGTTGCAAGCCGAACGAGGAAGGCGACAACCGCAGCGATTCTTCGAGCAGATTCCAGTCCGCGGTCGGGATCCTGCGTGCGGCATCGAACTTCTTGACTGCATACCGCCAGTGAAGCTGGGCCAAGGCCACATCGTTGGAAACGGCGTTCATAAGTTCTCGCAGGAGGATCGGCACGTCAAGGCGTGATACGGAGACGCATCTTATAGGGCGATGCCGGCGATTCTCTTACAGACGCGAAACTCGGCGTCGGAAGGAATCGTGTTCTAAGGTGTTTCCAACGGGAAAGTCGACAAACGACTTGGCAGCGAAACCGTGTGAGCAGGCCGCCGACGCGCGGACCGAGGACGACCATGAAGCAAGTCTATTCCAGCGGCCTGTTGAACTCCGGCGTTCCCTCTGCCCTGAGGGCGGCGACGGCCGGTACCGGGGCGGACGACCTCTCCGCCGCACTGACCGGACAATGCTACGGCGTGCCGGCCGGCTATCAGCCGGACAACGAACGGCCGCTGCCGATTCGCTTGGCCTTGTTGAAGACCATCCGCGGCCGCGTACTCACGCACGTCACGCCCCACGGCGGTAAGGCGTCCTGGTTCGCCCACACGCTCGTCAACGTCCCCACGACGGCGGACGCCCAGCTTGCGATTCAGACTTGGGGCAGCCCGCTCTGGCAAAAGCAGGATCCGGAATCCGCGGCTGATCTTCCCGAACTTCCCTATCTGCCGGTCGCCGATGTGCTCGACGATGCCGCACTCAAGGACTGGCTGAAGAACCCCGCCCGGCAGGAACTTCTCGAGTTCACGCTCGCCGCGCTCCTCGGGACCCCGGCGCAGTCCCGCATCTTCCTAGCCGCCGCCGCGGACGATGTCGCCAAGGTCGTCTATGCCGCCACGCGGGTGCTGCCGCAGGGTTTGTTGGACGACTTCACCTTCTCGACCTACGAAGCCCTGCCCCTGAACTGTTCGGCCCGCTTGATCGGTTGCGATTCCAGCGAAGCCGACCTGCCCGAGGATTGCTACGCCGGTGCGGACGTCGGCTTCAACCCGGCCGGCGGGCGCCGCTCGAACGTGGCTGTCGATGTGCCGTTCGCGGCCTTTGCCGTCAAGGCGGCAACCGCAGGCGAGTTTGCGGCCGTGGATGAGGTGAAGGCAACGTGGCAACGACTCGGCCTACGCGACCCGCGGCAGTTCGACCTCGTCTACCGCCTGACGCGCGGCACCGGGGTGATGACCAAGGCGGAAGCGGCCGAAATGCTGCAACACCCGCCGCTCGCCGTTTACGTGTCCAGCCGGGCCGATGCCCTGAACCAGTTCCTCGATTGGGCGTTGGATGACCGGGACTTTGCCGTGTCGTCGTTCACCCGGGCCGCACAAGCCCTGCGTCAAAAGCCGGAAATGGCCGCGAAACTGGCACAGACCGTGCGCGATGCAGGCGTGAAGGCGTTGAAGGCCGGCGATGTTGTCCGCACCAGCAATGCTTTGGAAGTGATCCTACCGATGGTCGCCCCGACCAAGGCCAACGCCATCTGGGGCGAACTCTCCGGCATCGCCGGAGACCCAACGGCTGTGACGTGGGACATGCGAAGCTGGCTGCTGCCGCGATTCGTCCGCTTCAAAACTCAGCAGGGCATCACCGGGGTCGACGCGGGCCTGCAGACTTGGCTCGACGTGCCGATGGATAAGCTCGGCGCTCTGCTCGCCCTCGACCTGCCGCGTGCCTACCAACTTGCCGCTGCCGGTGCCGCGTTGCACCGTGCCGACGAGCCGTCTGTGGAACTGGCGCGGACACTCGCCGCCAACCCAGTTCTGACGCGGACTCTGTTGATTCCGACGACGAGCGGCGAAGAACGGCCGGCGAAGCTCTTCGAACAACTCCTCGCCGAAGCCCCGCATACGCCTTGGCTGGAAACGCTTCTCGCCAATGCCGGCGACTACCCGGCCGCGAGCCTGAATCGCTATTTCGAATCGGCATTGACCGCCGGGCGAGTCGATGCCGATCGGCTGATCCGCACCCAAGGCCCGCAACTGCTCGAACTGTTCACGGGCCGCAGCGGCCTGGACAAGGTCGGCACGCTGCTGCTGGCGACCCCGCCTGCGGACCTGCTGCGTCAATCGAATCTGCTCGACTTCCTCGGCAAACTGCTCGACGAAAGCCAAGTCGGCGAAGCGCTGAAGACCCGCATCCGTGCTGTGCAAGCGGTGCGCGGCTATCTGGATGCTCCGAGCTTCGACTCGAACGTGCAGAAAACCGCAGCCGAAGCATTATTGCTGGAACCGCCGGCCGTACCGAACGGCACCAAGACTGAAGTCTTCCATGCCGTCGCCGATATGTTGGTCAAGCGAGCGGATTCCACTGATTTGCAGAAGCACCTCGAAACGACGCTGGTGCAGTTCGGCACCGTCCTCGCCGTTGATTCGACGGACCTCTACGAGAATCTGCTCCGCACCATCCGCGGCCGCACCGATTTCGGCCGCAACGCGAATCTGGTCACGACATTCCTGGCCACGGCACTCGGCGCGGTCCATGAGGAAGCACTCGCAGGCAAGTTGGATGGGCTGGAAGGTCACGCCTTCGCCATCGCCGGTGATGCCGCCAAGCGCGGCGGCTCGAGAATGCTGGCGGAAGTCGATCGCCGCTCGGCCGCCTGGCCCAAGGCGGCCCGGACGCAGTGGGGCTTTTTGTCCGCCGCCGTCCGACCCCGCGGCACGGCGGATTTCCTCCGGGACGTGGGCATGGTCGCCGCCGGCATGGCGGCGATGGGTGCGGTATGGCTGATCGTGTCGCTGGTGCGATAGGGCCGGATGAAAACCGAAAAAGCAATGGCCCCGTGCTTTCGCACGGGGCCATTGCTTTGGACCGCGGCGATGGTCCGCTTCATTAATCCACGGAAACAACATACCCATCGCCGCGGCAGGCGAGAAGAAACAGCGTCCTCATGTCGATCGTCGAACGCAGCGAACGAACCGAGCCGTCGCCGAAGACAACGTTGCAGATGCCCGAGTGGAAGGCGTACAATTCCCCTTGGTTCCAGCCATTGATCGAAATGGCCGTCAGCACCTGGCCCGCCGCGTTCGGTTTGCCCGTCGGCACGATGCCGGGGGTTGCGGGCGGGCGGGTGCCGGAGGCGGTGATGTTGTTGGTTTCCTGAGCCCACACGCCGCGGACGAAGCCGCCGGTCCAGGCAGTGTTGGCACCGTACCTGGCACCGAAGCTCCAGCCTTCGTCGCGGGCGCCGGATTCCGCCACCATCATCGTGTTGCTGAGGCCGTCCGTAATAGCCGCGATAGCTGTGCGTGCATTGGTGGTTAACGCACCGTTGAGACTATCGCCGCCGGGGATCGTCAGGCCGAGATCGAGCCAGACGGCTGCGACGTTGTTGGCTCGGGAGACCGGGAAGTAGTCGCCCGTGGCGAAGGTGTCGGACGGCTGACCCGTCGCCGGCAGGCCGGTCACAGTGTGCTGCGTCGGTACCGAGGGGCATTCGTAGGTCGGGATCCGCGTCCGCGCGGCGGCGATGTTGGCCGGGTCGAACCAATTCAGCCTGAAGTTGTACCCTCCCGAGGCTTGGGCAAGGACGTTGGCCTGCTCGATGTAGGGCAGCATGACCGACTGGAAGCCATGGCGAGCGTAGCCTATTCCGGTCGGGCGAAGGAATTCCTGCATCCCCGGGAGTACGTTCGTAGTCGACGTGTTCACAGATCCCGGCGGCAGGCTCTGCACGGCGCTTTCGTAGTTCATCACAGCCAAGCCGATTTGCTTCATGTTGTTCTGACACTTCGCCCGAGAGGCTGCCTCCCGCACCTTTTGCACTGCGGGCAACAGCAGGCCGATGAGAATGGCGATAATCGCAATTACCACCAGAAGTTCGATCAAGGTAAACCCGGCACTCCGTCGGACGGACTTCGGCATCATGAAAACTCCGGAAAGGCAAAGAATGAAGACATCCACATGCGAAGATTGCGGAGATGGTGCCGACTGCGGGCAAAATTCGTGTGGATCTTATTAAAGTGTAGTGAAGGAACGACTTGGGATTTCAGAAAATTTCGTTTCAAACTCAGTTTCTTGCAACATCCGCCGCCGCAGGTGTGTCGCTTTACCGCGCTTTACCGTGGTCGAACCTAATCCACTCGGCATATCATCATGCTCGACTGACGCGCCAACCCATCCCGCCGAACGTTTGAGTTGAGAAGCATGCTGAATCCGTTCGTCTACAAGGTCCAATAGCGACGCTGGCGCTGACACTGTTCGACAAGGATTGTTACGGAGCCGGCTGGCTCGCCTATGGCGATGTTGATCTCTGGGGGACTTGGACACCGCCGGTGGTAACCGGCGGTGTCTTGTCTTGGTGGATACACGATTCGGATTTTTCATGCCATTGCCGCCTTGCAGCGGGGCTGACGTGGCTATCTGCGGCCACGAAATGCGGCACGGACTTCCCTGCGTCGCCGATCGGCTTTTACTTTGTCAACCTCTGGTACTATGAAAGACTCTACCGTCTTAATCTTTACCGTCGCCGCGTTCGAGAGGTCGCATGGAACCGCTGCGGTTTGAACCCATCTTCAAGTCGATGCTTTGGGGCGGGCGTCGCCTTCCCGGCTACCTCGGTATGACCGCGCCGCACGACGACCCGATCGGCGAAGCGTGGGTGCTCAGCGATGTGGACGGCAGCCTCAGCCGGGTCGCGGCCGGAGAGCACAAAGGCCGCACGTTGCGGGAGGTCATCGCGGACGAACCGGCCGCGGTTTTCGGAGCGCACATTCCTGCGGACGGCCGCTTTCCGCTGCTGCTGAAGTTCATCGACGCCAGACGGGAACTCTCGGTCCAGGTCCACCCCGACGACGAGCAGGCCGTCGCGCACAAGGGCCTGGGACATCGCGGGAAGACCGAAGCCTGGGTGATCCTTGACGCGAATTCCGAGACCAGCCGCATCTACGCCGGATTCAAGCCCGGCATGACCGCCGGCGACTTCCGCTCCGCCATGACCGCCGGGATGAAGGCCGAGACGCTGAATTCGTTCACGCCGAAGCCGGGCGACTGCGTCTTTCTCAGAGCCGGCACGGTTCACGCCATCGGGGCGGACATTTTGCTGTTCGAGGTCCAGCAAACGTCGGACATCACGTATCGGCTCTACGATTGGGATCGCGTCGACGCCAAGACGGGCATGCCGCGCGAACTGCACGTCGACGCCGGCTTGGACTGCGTGAACTTCGCGGCCGGGCCGTGCGAAGCCGTCGTGCCGAACGGCAAGACCCTGGTCGATTGCCGCTATTTCAGCCTCCATCGGACGACGCTGACGGATGGCGACACTTTAGGTCGAGTCGGAGAATGTCGGGTCGTCGTGGTCATCGGCGGGAGTGGGACGATCGGCGGCGAGCCGGTTCGCGTCGGTTCGGTCCTGTTGTTGCCGGCGGCGGGGGGAGTGGTTCCCTGCACCGGGATGTTGGAACTTCTGGAATGCGGCTTGGGCGTGCCGTGATCGATCTCAATGCCGACCTCGGCGAGGGCGCAGCCAACGACCTGTCTCTGCTTGACCTCGTTTCCAGTGCCAACATCGCCTGCGGTGGGCACGCCGGCGACCCGGTTCTGATCCGTCGAACGCTGGAAGCGGCCCGCGATCGCGACGTACGCATTGGTGCCCATCCGGGGTACATCGACCGCGAACACTTCGGCCGGCGGGAGTTGAATCTTACCGTCGCCGACGTCGCATCGCAGCTCCATTATCAGGTCGGCGGATTTCTGGCGTTGGCCCGGGTCGTCGGTGTGAAGGTCCACTACCTGAAGCCGCACGGTGCCCTGTACAACCAGGCGATGCGGGATGAAACCCTGGCCCGTGTCGTCGCTGCCGCGGCTTACCTGAACGGCTTGGAACTGATGGGTCTGCCGGAATCGCAACTTGAAGCGGCAGCGTCGTTCCTGAAGATTCCCTACATCCGCGAAGGCTTCGCCGACCGCCGCTATGCGATTGACGGCTCGCTGGTGCCGCGAGACCAGCCGGATGCCTTCGTCCACAATGCGGCTGAGGCCTGCATACAGATCGAGCGGCTCATCCGCGAGCGCGGCATTCAATCGATCTGCATCCATGGCGATTCGCCGGCGGCCATCATGTTTGCGGAGGCGATCCGAGCCAAGTTCGAGACGTAAAAAAAAGCGACCGGGGAGACCCGGTCGCTTTTTGCAATTCCTGCATTCACCAGTCGAGGCGAAACACTGAAATGTGAAGTCTGAAAACCCGGAGTCAACCGCGACCCAAGGATGCTTTTCGTGCTGCCTTGACCTTCCGCACCTCAGCGCGGCGGCGTTGCTCGCAGGGCTTTTCGTAGTATTGGTGAGCGCGCAGTTCCTTCTGCATGCCGCTGCGTTCGATCAGTTTCTTGAAGCGGCGAAGTGCTTGGCCGATCGGTTCCTTGTCGTGAACCCGCATACGCAAACCCATTCGTCCTCCCTTGTTCGAGTCGGCATCGCGGCGGCCGACCTACGCCGGGTGAAGTTCAATCACCGATGAAGCGAAAGTCAAAATCAACGGATTCCCGGAATCCATCAATTCACCACCATAGCAGCCGGTTCGCATCGCGAAAGGTCGTTTAGACGCGATTGACGGGCTTTTTTATCCCGGCTATACCCATGGCTCACAATGGCCTCCGAAGCGGTGTGGGCACGGTCATGAATCGGCGACGGGCACTCTCCTTGATGGGCGGATCGCTGGCTGCCGCTGCGGGCGGTTGCTTTCCGCGCGTCGAGGATATTCGGCCCAAGGCCCTTTGGAACCGCATCGGCGGATCGACCCCCAACGACATGCTGCTGCGGACCATGCTGGTCGAACGATCCGCGGGGGATGCCTACCTCAATCGCGACCTCTGGACCGGGGCGGCAAGGCCCTTGGCCCACGAACT
>Ga0163144_10004220_pt1 | contig 32464 bp, 31 predicted proteins | sample OliLak19BULKMAT1_FD_123175 | JGI IMG/M metagenome (GOLD analysis project Ga0163144, IMG submission 123175) | Freshwater microbial mat bacterial communities from Lake Vanda, McMurdo Dry Valleys, Antarctica - Oligotrophic Lake LV.19.BULKMAT1 | ecosystem: Environmental > Aquatic > Freshwater >... | reverse complement strand
TCGCTTCCCGATCGCGTGCCGTCGACGGCGACACAGACGGCGTGGGCACTGCTCGCGCTGCTCGAGGCGGCGCCGCACGAGAAGGTCGCGATCGATCGCGGCATCGCACTTTTGCACGCACGCCAGCAAGTCGATGGTCGCTGGCCCGACGAGCTCGCGACCGGCGTGTTCTTCAACACCGCCGTGCTCGACTACGTGCTCTACCGCCAGATCTTCCCGACCTGGGCGCTCGCGCGGTACTTGCGGACCTACGCCTGAAGCGACCTGCTACGCTCGCGCGGTCGTGATCTTCGTCTCCGGTACCAAGCGCAGCCGAACCTCGATGTGGATGCAGGTGCTCGCCGCCGCCGGGTTTCCGGTGCTCGGCAAGCAGTTCCCGCGCAACTGGGAGCAGACGCTCAAGGAGCTGAACCCCGACGGCTTCTACGAGTCGATGCTGCGTCACGGCGTCTACTACCGGACCAATCCGCATCCCACGACAGGCAAGTACTTCTTGCCCGAGCAGGTGCACGGGTACGCGGTGAAGGTGTTCGTTCCCGGCGTCGTGCGATCCGAGCGCGGCTACATCGAGCACCTGGTCGCGAACATCCGCGAGTGGCGTGAGTACGAGGCATCGATCCAGCGCCTCTACGACATCGAGCGCGCGAAGAACCTCGCGAACAATCCCGAGGCGCCCCAGCCGGTCGTGTTCCCCGCGGCGTTCGAGTGGTGGATGGAGAACTTCGCGCTCGTCCGCGACATCAGCCTGCGCAAGTATCCCGCGCGACTGCAGACGTACGACGCCGTCGTCGGCGAGCCCGCGCGCGTCATTCCCGAAGTGCTGGCGTGGATCGGCAGCGGCGACATCGATGCCGCGGTCGCGGCGGTGAAGCCCGAGCACCGCACGACCGTGCGCCCCGAGTCGCAGACGGTGGAGCCGAATTTCGCGAAGGTGTTCGACGATCTCTACGACGCGATCGCGGCCGGCCAGGGTCTGTCGGGGCCGCTGCTCGCGACGCTCAATCGCACGAACCAAGATCTGTTGCCCAAGCTCATCGAGCTGCAGACCGCAGTCGCGCGTCACGAAGCGTCGATGCCGCGAGGGGCGAAGCCCGAGGCAATCGCCGGTCTACCGGAGCTGTGAGGATCAGCCGTCGCTGCCGCCGGTGTCTCCGCCGAAGCCACATGCGTCGTCCAGGGCCATGCTCTCGGCCGCGCAGGATTCCTGGTCCATGTTGTCGCATGCGAGGCCGTTGAGGCACGCGTAGTAGTCCTCGAACGCTGCGGCGCAGCCGGCTCCGTACATCGGGGCGTAGTACGTCACCGAGCACGCACAGTAGTTCGCGATCTCGGCCTCGTAGGACGCGTACTTCGGAAAACACTTCACGTAGTGCGCTGCGTACGTCGTGCAGACCGCGGGCACGGAGGCGGCCTCGCAGTATGCGTATCCACTGCTGCCGTAGCCGGTATCGGGATCCGTGCTCACCGTCGGGTCCGACGGATCGGTGGTCGACACCGTCGTGGAGTTCGTCGTCGAGGCCGTGCCGTTGGTCGTCGACACCGACGGATCGCTGTCGGTGCCGGCGCTGTCGGTGCCCGCGCTGTCGGTGCCCCCGCTGTCGGTGCCCGCTGTCGTGGATGGATTCGTCGTTCCGACGGTCGTCGACGGATTCGTGGTCGCACCGGTGTCGTCGCTGTCGTCGGCCGCAGGACAGCCGAGGGGGATCGCGCCGAACGAGAGCAGGAAGGCGATGGCTTGGCTACGGTCGGTCGGTCGCATGAGCGTCCAGAAACGCTCGCACGATTCTCGCTGGAGGTGCAACCCACTTCGCATGGGCGCAACGAGTCTGGCACGCGGCGCGACGCCGACAATCAGACGAGGCCAGACGTCGACGAGCTCAGCCGCCGGCTCTGCTCGCGAGCCACAGCGCGAGCGCCGTCGTGCGTCGACGCAGGCTCGCGAGCGAGCTCCACTCCGTCGTCTGATGGAAGAATTTTCCGTGCGGACCGAGACCGTCGATCGTCGGCACGCCGAACGCGGCGAGCAGGTTGCCGTCGGATCCGCCGCCTTGTCGCGGAGCCTCGCCACCACCGAGGCCGACCGCGCGCGCGCACGCCTCGTAGCGCAATCGCAGCGCCTGCGCGGCGGCGCTGGCCTCCATGGGCGGGCGCGTCATGTCGCCGCGGAGCTCGGCCGTCACCGCGCGGAGCCGCTCGGGCACCCAATCGCGCGGCGCGAACGGCTGGGCGGCGATCGCACGCAGCTTGCCGATCACTTCCTCCGCGTCGCGCATCGTGTCGAAGCGCGTGTCGATGAGGCAACGCGCACGTGCCGGCACCGTGTTCTTCGACGATCCGCCCTCGATCACGCCGACGTTCACCGTGATACCCCGCGAGTAGTCCGTGATCGCCTCTATGCGCCCGACGAGCAACGCGAGCGCATGGATCGCGTTCACGCCCGATGCATGATCGTTGCCCGCGTGCGCAGCCTTGCCGTGCACGACCAGCTCGAACATGCCGCCGCCCTTGCGGGCTGTGACGATCTCGTCGCGCTCGCGGCCGGCTTCGAACACGAGCGCCTCGCTGAGCCGCGGCGCGAGCTCGCGGAACACCGGCTCGGACGACGGCGAGCCGACCTCTTCGTCGGTGTTGCACACGAACACGACCGGCAAGCGGGCCATGGTCTGCGGTGCAGTGCGACGCAGCGCCGCGATCGCGAACAGAATCACGGACAGCCCCGACTTCATGTCGAGCACACCGGGCCCGCGGATGATGTCGCCGGGCCCGTCGGGGCCGTCGTCGCGCGAGAACTGCAGGAACTCCATGCTGCGCGGGAACACGGTGTCGACGTGGCCCACGAGCGCAACGCAACGTCTGCCGTCGGTCGCCGCGGCGCTCGAGTACACGCGATGATCCGCATGCGTGCCGGTCGAATCCGGCACCGTGCTCCGCTGCAGATCGAGCTGCGCCGCCAGCTCGTCGACGATGCGCGCCGCCGCCTCGACGTCGTCTTTCGCACCGGTGAAGCTCGGCTGGTTCACGAGCCGGCGCACGAACGGCACCTGCTCGCGCTCGAACGCCTCGTCAACGGCGACGGCGAGCGCTTCGCGGAGCGACGAATCGACGGTGCTCATCGCAGCACGGTGCCACGGCTGCCCGGCGCGCGGGCGGCCTCGTCGAGGGCGCGCGGCGACGTGCCGATGATGTGTACGGCACCGATGCCGCGCGCGAGATTGTCGAGCGCCTCGGTGACCTTCGGGATCATGCCGCCGGCGATGATGCCGTCCGCGATCGCCTGCTCGGCCTCGGCGCGTGAGAGCGACGGGATCCGCGAGCTCGGATCCTTCACGTCGCGCAGCACGCCCGGCACGTCGGTGACGAGGAAGAGATGATCGACACGCAGCGCGCTGCCGATCGCCGCAGCGACCGTGTCCGCGTTGATATTGTAAACGTCACACGCAGAGCCGGGATCGGCCTGTGCCGCGATGCCGAGCGTGTTCACGACGGGCACGTACCCGCCGGCCCACAGGTGCTCGAGTACCGCGCTCTCGATCCGCACGACGTCGCCGACGAGCCCGAAGTCGACCGGATCGGGCCCGGCGCCCTCGACGACCTTCGGCCCACGGCGACGCGCGGTGACGAGACCCGCGCTCACACCACTGATGCCGACCGCGGGAACGGCGACCGCTGCCGCCGCCGCGCAGAGATCCACCGAGACCTCGCCGGCGAGCACCTGCTTCATGATCTGCAGCGTCGCGTCGTCGGTGACGCGGCGGCCGGCGATCTTCCTCGTCGCGATGCCGAGACGATCCTGCAGCGCGCTCGCCTGCGGCCCACCGCCGTGACAGATCACGATCTGCCAGCCCGCGTTCCGCAGCCGCGCGACGTCCTCGAGCAACGCGAGCAGGTCGGCACGCCGCGCGACCACCTCGCCGCCGAGCTTCACCACCGCCCGCGGGCCCGTGCTCACGGCCACAGCGGCACCGCGTCGATCCCTCGGGTCTCGTCCATGCCGAGCATGATGTTCATCGATTGCACCGCCTGACCCGCGCCGCCCTTGACCAGGTTGTCGAGCGCGCTCGTGAGCACGAGATGGCGGATGCCGCGAGCCTCGTCGATAGGCCCGAGCGTCCACGACACGTCGGCCCACATGCTGCCCTTGACCGCGATGACCTCGGCCTGGCTCTTGCCCCCGAGCACGCGCACGAACGGAGCGCGCGCGTAGGTCTCGGCGAACGCATCTCGCACCGCGTCCTCGTCGACGCTCGCTGGCACCTCGCAGAAGCTGTTGGCGAGGATGCCACGCGACAACGGGGCTGACACCGGCACGAACAACAGATCGAACCCCGGCGTGTGTCCGGCGATGTGCAGCGCGTCCGCGAGCGTTTGCTCGATCTCCGGCGTGTGCTGGTGATCGAGCACCTTGTAGGTCTTGAGGTTGTTCGATCGCGTCGGGTGATGCGTGCCGTCGCTCGCGTACGCGCCGGAGCCCGACGAGCCCGTCGCGGCGACCGTGCGCACGGCACCGTGCAGCCAGCCGCGACGGCACAGCGGCAAGAGGCCCAATGCGATCGTCGTCGCAAAACAACCCGGCGACGCCACGCAGCGGGCCTGTGCGATCGCCTCGCGATGCAGCTCGGGCAACCCGTACACGAAGCTGCCGAGCGCCTCGGGATGCGGATGCGTCTGCCCGTAGAACGCCTTGTACGCCGCCGGGTTGCGCAGGCGGAAGTCACCGGAGAGATCGATGACCTTCGCCGGCGTCTGCGCGAGCACGGGCGCGAGCGCGGCGGTGACCTTGTGCGGCAACGCGAGAAAGACGACGTCGACGCCGATCGTCGCCTGATCGACCGGCATCTCTTCGAAGCGCAGACCGGTTCGACCGAGGTTGCGATGCACCGCCTCGAGCGGCTCGCCGACGCGATCGATGCTGGTCACACGCACGAGCTCGATGCCATCGTGGCGCTGCAGCAGGCGGATCAGCTCCGCACCGCCGTAGCCCGTCCCACCGATGATCGCGACCCTAGGCTTCGCGCTGGACGTCACGTCCGCGTCGTACACCAACTGCCGGCGGTGCGCCCCTGACTTGGAAACCCGCGAGATGACGTGCGTCCGAGCGAGAGAGATCCCGGGGGCGGCGGGCCCAGCGACATCGTTGTCACGGTGGCAACCGTAGTTCTTCGGGGTTTAGGACATTCGCGTCATAGCCGCCCCCGCGGACCGCCCCCGATCGGGGTGCCAAATTGGCATTTATCGAATCATTCCGGGACACATGGTCCACTGGCTCGTAGCCTGCAGACTGCCGCTGTATCGGTTGGGCAACCCGCCGGTCTTGGCTTCTTCCTTGGCCTGCTTCCTTGGCTTCTCTTCTTAGTCTGACTCCCTCACTTACGCGTCTGACTTGGCTTGTCGCGCTTAGTTCTTGGCCCCTTATTCCTTGGCCTGCGAACGACTTGGCTTCTTCCGCCGCCGCGAGCTTGGCTTCCGAGACCTCCTTCGTGCGTTGACTTTGGTCTGAGCGACTGATCTTCTCCTGTCGCGTTTCCGCCATCGCTTCGCTTGTTCGAGGTCCGTGCGGCGATACCCCCTCCCGGGCGCGCCGCGAAAACTGAGCGCTCTCGCGTGACCTACGACGCCGGTGTCCGCCGGCCCGTGGGTTGGTGCACGCAAACGATGAACCTGGGGGGACCCAGGATGGCTTTGGTCGGCCGTCCTGGGTCTTCGTTATTCGTGCCCGTGATCGTCGGGCTCGGCGACGAGCTCGGCGAGCCGAACGACGCGGTCGCGATCGAGTAGGCCGTGCAGTGCCGCGTGCTGCTCGGCCTTGGAGCCGATCGCCGGAGGGCACACGCGATCGGCCGTGACCACGACATGCTGCCGTGCCCCGCAGCCCGCCGGCAGCGGCATCCCATGGTGCGCTGCCGCGGCGCCATGGCGCGCGAGCGTTGCAGGGTCGAACCGCAGAGGCGCGCGGCATCGTGGGCACGCGGCCACACCTGCATCGATCACCGTGAGCACCGGCTCGCCGCTGTGCGGCTGTCGGCGCGGCGCTTCGAGAACCCCCGGAAGCGCGCTCGGTACCACATGCTCGAGCAGCCACGCGGCGGACACGTAGTACGCCGGCGACATCGCGCCGTCGGTCTCCCGCGACTCGATGAACAGCGCCGGCGCGTCGAAGTGCGGATCGACGCTCCACGCGCGCACGAGCGCGTCACGCGGTGCACCTGCGAGGTGCACAAAACGGTGGCCGACCACAGTGCGTGTCAGTCGATCCGCGAGCACGAACATGACGTTCGCGAGCTTGCGCCACGGATCGATCTGCGCGTCGCAGACCTTCAGCTTGTCGCACGCGATCGCCCCGGCTCGGAGCGAGACGGTGACGAGCTTGATCTCGATACGGCCTTCCCAATCCGGCTCGGATCGGGTGTCGTGACCGTCGAGCCCGAGGTGCCACTCGAGCGCGTTGCCGTGACGTCCGCGTGAGCGAGACGAAGCGACGATCGCCGCCGCCGGTCCGAGCGGCATCCCCACCGCCGCTCTTGCGAGTCGCGTCAGGTACTCACAGCGCATCCGCGGCGGCGGCTCGGCCGGCGGCGCGTGCTGCAGCGGCAATCGCATCGCACCGCGGCGCCGCTACTTCGGCGCGTCGACCTTTGCCTCGGCCTTGTCGTCCTTGGCATCTTTGCCGGCCTTCTTCGCGTCCTTGCCGTCCTTCTTGTCGTCCTCCTTCTTCACGCCGGGTTTCTCGGCGCACCCGAAGGCGACAGTGGAGGCGATCGCAGCGAGACCGAGCAGCTTACCGAAACGCATGACGACGCGAGCGTAGCACCTCGGCTAGTGCGAGGGCAGCGGCAGCGGGCGCCCGTCATCTCCGACGTGGACGTAGACAACCTCGGCGACCGTGACGTCGCGCTCCGGCTCGCCGCGCGCCTGGGCCATGGGCGACTGCGCGACGACGCGCACGACCGACGTCACACTCGTGCGCCCCACCTTCACGACCTTTGCCCAACAGGTGACGAGATCGCCGACGTGGACCGGCTGCTTGAACTCGACCTCGCGCATCGCGACGGTGACCAGCTTGTCGGCGCCGAGCCCGTGGGCTGCGATCGCGCCGGCTTGGTCGATGAGGCTGAGGATGTGCCCGCCGAAGATCGTGCCGTGGGCATTGGTGTCGCGCGGCATCGCCGTCACGCGAATCGCGAGGATCTCTTCGGTGGGGATCACCGCGCGAGGGTGCCAGCTGTCGCGCGCCCGCGAAAGGCTCGCGTCAGCCGCGGCCGACCGCGCGCAGGATCGCCGCGCGGATCGTGGTCGAGTCCGCGTAGTCCGGGCAGTACCCGAGCGCGGGATCGCGAGCCGACAGCGCCCGGAAGCGCCGCTCCTCGGGGCCGAAGTCGTAGCTCAGGATCACCGGCCCGAGCCACCCCGCGTCGCGCAACGCTCGGAGCACGAACAGCCCCTGGTTGTCCTGCTGGAAGCGCCGCGCGCGTGCGACGTCGCCGTTGAACCGCGCCACGAGCTCGACCATGTTGCCGAGGAGCTCGCCCTCGGGGATCCGATCGAAGCGCATGTCGAGGTAGACGAGGTCGGTGTGCGACTCGGCGACCATGCGACACGCATCGTTGCCGCACTTCGCCTGACGGTACTCGAAGCCGTGCGAAACGAACGTCGACAAGTTGGTGATGTACTCGTCGCCGTCCTCGACGACGAGCACTCGCACCGGGAGCTGGATCGGCATCGTGTTCATGCCGCCACCGCCGCCGACGTCGATGCATCGTCCTCGAGGATGAAAAAGCGCAGCACGACGGCCTTGCTCCACACTGGATCGGCTTCGACTGCGATCGACCCGTCATAGCGCGACAAGAGGTCGACGGTGATGCCCATGCCGCGCTCGACGTAGCGACCGCGGAGCATCTCGTTGCTGAGCTGCTCCGGCGACCGATCCTTGATCCGAATTGCGAGCGTGCCGAGGCCCGTGATCTCGTCGACCTCGGTGACGAGATCGATGCCGAGGCCGACGGGTGGCCGCGCGTACGAGAGGCTGCTGCGCAGCGAGTTGCGGATCACGTTCGCGAGGATGTCCTCGAGGTCGGTGCGGAAGATCCGAATCGGCGCGCCTAACCCCGTCCGCACGAGCGGTGCGAGCTGTTGGCGCACGAAGTCCTGCTCGCCGACGACCTGGGCGTACGTCGTCTCGATGAAGCGGCCATCGACGTTCACGATGCACAGCTCGCGGATGAGTCCCGACAACTTCTCGAACGCCTGGCGACCGAGCACCTCGCCGGCACGCGTCAGCGCCCGCGCGAGCTCGAGCCGACGACCGGGGCGCAGCGCATGGAGGCTGCGCAGGTCCTTCGCGCGCGCCGCGAGATCGTCGAACGCTCCGATCATCGGGCCGAAGATCGGATCCTTGCGCTGCAGATTCAAGCGCACGCGGTGCGCCCGTCCGACCTTCTCGAGCTCGTCGAGGTAGCCCTGGAAGCGGCCGTGGATGCCGGGCAATCGCGCTGGCTCGCGGCTGCCGACGCGCATGTTCGCAGCGTCGGATGTACCGCCGAACAGCCGCTGCGCGAGCACGCTCGCCCTGCCCTCCGCATCCGGCGCGTCGATCTCGAGCGCATGACCCACGTCGGCGAGAAAGGCGGTGTTGTGCTTGAGGATCTCGTGGCGAATGAGACTGAGGATGCGCGCGACCTCGGGGAAGCTCTTCGGATCGCGCTCGAGCAGCTGCCGCAGGCTCTTGCCGCGATAGCGGCGATAGATCCGCCACGCCGGCACCGCGATGATGATCGCGAGCAGCAATCCGGCCGCGAGATAGAACTGCAGCAACCGCCGCGCGATTGCGTCGCGCAGCTCGATCGCGCGATCGAAGTGCAGGTCGTAATCGCCGGCCTCCGCGAGGTACAGGTCGAGCGTCTGCGAGGCGCGCCAGGGATTGCCCTCGCTCCACAGCAGCTCGGCGAGCACGTAGCGCGCGGTGAGCGAGCCGAGATCCGCGGCGCGTTGCAGATGCGGCACCGCCTCGTCCGGAAGCTGACGCTGCAAGAGCAATCCGAGCCGCTCGTGGACCTCGACTTGATCCTCCTTGAGCGTCAGGCTCTGCTCCCAGTACTGGCGAGCGTCGCCAGTGCGATCCTGCAAAAACACGAACGTCGCGAGCTGGTTGTACACGACGGGCTCGGTCGGGAATCGGTCCTTCGCCTCGAGCAGGATGCGCTCCGCATGCGCGAGGTCCTGGTACTCGGTGCCACGCAGGTGCGCCTCGTTGATCATCCGCTGCAGCTCGGGGTCGAGCATGCGCAGCGTATCCTCCGCGGGCGGCGTGATCGCGAGCGGCTGGTCCTGTCGGAGCTCGCGCTCGAGATCCTCGAGCGCCCGTCTCGCGCGCTCGATGTCCGAGTCGCCCGCGTGCGCGCCACGGATGAAGCGCTCGTAGTGCTCGCGCGCCTTCTCGCGATCGGTGCGCGCGTAGAGTTCGCCGAGCAATAGATGCAGGCGATGCAGGTCGGGTCGCAGTCGCAGCGCCGCTGCAAGGTGTTTGATCGCCTGCTCGTCCTCCGCGCCCGCGAACTCCTTCTTGTAGATCAGCCCCAGGGTCATGTGCGCCTGGTGGTCGGTCGGCTCCATGTGGATCGCACGCTCGAGCGCCTCGGCGGCGTCGGAGAACCGTCCGCCGCGCGCGTGCGTGACGCCGAGGGCATGGTGCGCGCGTGGAAACCACGGCGACAGCTCGGTCGCCTGGAGAAACTGTGCCTGCGCGCCCTCGACGTCGCCGGCGCGCAACGCCGTGACGCCGCGGCTGTACGCGGCCTCGGCCTGGGGCGTCGGACGGAAGCCCTGCGTCGCATCGAGTCTTCGCAGCTCGCGCTGCAGCTCGAGGTCGCGCAGCAGCTTCGCGATGCCGACGGCATCCGGCGACCCGGGCGCTTCTTCGACGAGCCCGCGATAGACCGCGACGGCCTTGTCGATCTCGCCGAGGTCGCGCAGCACGTCCGCCTGCAGCCGCAGCGCCTCGGGACTCGGCTTGGTGTCGAGCTTCTTGCATTCCTCGCGATAGCGACCGAGCTCGACCAGCGCAGCGCTGCGAGCTGCGGTCACATCGGCGCTCGGCGCATCCTCGCCCGCCGTCTCGAGGTGAAGCCGCGCGACGAGCACACGGATGTCCGCGGGGCGTCCCGGTGCACCGGGCTTCTCCTCGGCGATGTCCTTCGCGAGCAGCAAGCGATCTGCGGCATAGCTCGATCCGCACTGGCCCATCCACGCGACGAGCGTCGCGCGCTGCTCGAGCCAAGCGCCCCGCGGATCGTAGCTCTCGAGCAATCGCAGATCGCTGATCGCCTGCGTCGGGCAGCGCTCGGGCTGCGTGCGAGCCTTGCGAGCGTTCGCGCGTCCGAGCAGCGCAGCCGGATCGCCGGGCTGCACGCGCAGCGCGGCCGAATACTCGCGGATCGCTTCGTCGTGCCGCTCCTTGCTCGTCGCCGCCTGTGCGCGCGACAGGTGAGCCTCGAACTCCTGGGCGCGGCGCAGCGCCGCGTCCTCAGGATCCTCGCCGTCGGTTTCACCGGAGGTATCCGGCGGCGGCGGCAGATCCTCGCCGACCTGCGGCAGCGGGCGCACCGGCGACTCGGGCTCGGTCGTCGCCAGCGTGAGCGTCGCGACCCACGCGAGCACGCCGCCCGAGACACTCATTGCGGTCCTCCGCGCCGCTTGAGCTTGCGCAGCTTGATGCCGAGCTGGTTCATCCGGAGCTGCACCTTGCGTCCCGCGGCCGCGTCGCCGAGCAGCGACTGTGCCATACGCCCCAGATCGCCCGAGTAGTTCTCGAACAGTCGCTCCATGTACTGCCGCTCGAGATCGCAGCTCACCGCGTTCAACGATTCCTGCGGCCGCACGACGAACGTCATCTGCACGCCGCCCGTGCCATCGTCCGCGTGTGCCGACTCGCCCGGCGCGACACGCGGCGCCTCCATCGGACGCAGGAGGTCACGCACGACGCGCGGCAGGATCGGCACGACGTCGGGCCGGCTCGCATGCCCCGGGTCGCTCGGCTCGACGAGCTCCGCCTGATCGACCAGCTCGACGACCGTCAGCGTGATGAGGTTCGACAAGAACATCTCGAGCTGACGGAAGTTACCCGGCCACTCGAAGTCGCGCAGCGCCTTGAAGCTGCTCGGGTGGACGAGAAAGTGCAGCTTCTTCGCATCGAGTCGCGCAGGGACGGCGCGCGTGATCGCGATCGGCATCGGTGCGCCCGCGGGCGGTATCTGGAGGCCACGTTGCGTCGCGTACTGCAGGATCAGATCGCGGTTGTACTGCTCGCGACCGACGCGGGCGACGAACTCGTCGAGCAGCGCACCGAAGTCCTCGGCGCGCTCGCGCAGCGACGGCAGCGTCACCGCCGTCGCCGGGTTGAGCCGCATGTACAGATCCTCCCGAAAGCGACCGGCGGTCACCATCGTCGAGAGGTGCTCGTTGGTCGCGACCACCACCTTGATATCGACGACGCGCTCGTCGACCGAGCCGACCGGCGTGTAGCGACCGTCTTGCAACACGACGAGGAGCTGCTTTTGCAGCTCGAGGGACAGGTTGCCGATCTCGTCGAGGAAGAGTGTCCCGCCGTGGGCCCGCGCGAGCACGCCGTCGCGCGACGCGGTCGCCCCGGTGTACGCACCCTTGATCACGCCGAAGAGATGCGCGCCCATCAGGTCGTTCGGGATCGTCGACAGATCGACGGCGACGAACGGCCCGGTGCGCCCGGATCGCGGATGGATGAACTCGCGCGCGAGCAGGCTCTTGCCGGTGCCGGTACCGCCGAGCAAGATGATGGGCAATCGGCCACGCGCGAGAATGCCGAGGCGACGGCGCAGCGCGAGCATGCGCGTCGTCTCACCCCAGTAGAACGGCTCGTCGATCGCCGGCTGCCCGCTGCGCCGCGCGAGGATGCCCTCGACCTGCAATCGCAGCGAGCGCGCGTCGAGGTACTCCTCGTCGAGCAGATACGTGTAGTCCTCGGCGTTGAGGCGCTCGGCGTCCGCCTCGAGCGGCAGATCGTCGCGCGACGTCATCACGATCACCGGGAGATCGGGATGCGTGCGCCGCAGACGATCGAGGATGTGCAGCCCCTGCGCGCGACGCAGACGCTCGAGCGCACGGTCGCGATCACCCCGCGCGAGCAGGTCCTGCTTGTCCTCCGGCAGCAGGTCGGCCTCGGGGATGTCGAAGTGCACGTCGAGCAGCACGAGGTCGACGTGACGATGACGCGCGAGCGTCTCGGCGGCCTCGCGATAGTTTCGCGCCGGCGGCAGGAGCTCGTGCTCGGGCATGAAGCGCGTGCACAGCTCCCAGTACTTGTCGGTGTCGTCGATGATGAGAATCGAGGACACGTTGTTGCCTAAGCCTCCCGCATCAAGCGGCGATGGAGCGCGGCGAGCTCGGTGCGAATCGTCGATTGCGCACTACGGATACGCTCGCGCGCTGCTGCGATCGCCGTGCGATCGTCGGCCTGCAGCGGCGCCGCGAGCTCGCGCAGCGATGCGACCGCGGCTTGGACCGCGTCGAGCTCGGCCGGCCACGGACGCGGCCACGGCCGCGTCAGCCGCTCGAACAACGCCCACGCCGACTCGCACTGACCACCGACGTCACGCGTCGCGAGGATGTCGTCGCGGATCGACGTCGCGGTGAGCTCGTCCAGCGCGCCGGACCACGCGGCGTCGTCGAGGTTCGCCGAGCGCCATGCGACGTACTTGCCGAGATCGTGCTTGAGCGTCGCCGCCCATTCTCGCAGCAGGTCCTTGGGGATGTCTGCCGAGGGATCGGACACCGCTGCCTCACTTGGCGGGTGTGTAGCGCGTCGCCCGGGCGCGGCCCGAGCTCAGCACCTTGCCCGCCTTTTTCATCCACGCGAGGTAGCCGCGAAGCTCCTCGACGTCGACGTCGAGGCGCTTGCCGAGCTGACCGATCGTGAGCGCCTCGTCCTCGAGGGCAGCAAGAATCTCGCGGAAGATCCGCTCCTCTTTGCTCTCCTCCCACTGCGTGCTCGGGCTCGCTGGGTCGTCGGCCGCAGGACGAGCCCGCGTCGGCGTTGCGCTGCGACCGTTGCTGTCGCCGCGCGCGGACGGGCGGTATCCGGCCTGCGCCAGTGCGTCGACGAGGTCGCGCAGTGTCAGCTCGCGAACGGCCTCGCCGGCATCGCTGTCGAGCAGGTCGCGTAGCGTCGTGGCCGGTGGCATTCGGGCGAGCGTGTTCATCGCTGCCTTGCGAAGCAGGCTGGCGCGATTCTGACGCAACGCCGACTCGAAGAGCTGGGCGATCTCTGTCATGGACGACACGTCATGCGCGGCCACCCAAAGGACGCGAACGCATGCGCCCGAACTATGCCATCTGCGATGCGCCGCGTCCACCGCGTCGGGACCCGCGACGGCCGGTCGCACCCGCGGTGTCTACTCGCAGGCGAGGTCGCCCATGTCGACGATGTCGATACTGCATGGCTCGCAGCAGTCGTCGCACTCGCCGCGGCCGTCGAGCCCGACACCCCATACCGACGCTTCCGAGCCAGCTTCGGATTCGGCACCGAAACACAACAACTCGCCCACGACGCACTCGATCGACTGGCGCGAGATGGTGTCGAAGCCGTCGCTCGAGAACGTCGACTCCGGATCCGGCCAGACCCAGTCGCGATCCTGGGCCCATACGCGCCAACGGACGTCGCCGCCGTCGTCGCAGAGATCGACGAGAGCCCACGGCTGCACCGCGCCGTCGAAACACACGAGCGGGTCCTCGTCGGCAGAGTTCGGACAGTCCGGCGTGCCGTCGCACAAGTTGCGGGTCGGGACGCAGTTGCCGTTGCCACACACGGACACGGTGCCTTCGGCACAGCGGCACGTTCCGCCTTCGCAGTGCGCGTCGGTGCCGCACGAGGGTTGACACGGCGAGAGCGTGGAGACCGGCTGGCAGCCGTAGAGCGCGTAGGGATTTCCGGCGAAGCCGGCGTTGCACAAACACGCACCGTCGTCGCACCGCCCGTTGGCCGAGCACGTGCGCCCGGTGCACGACGAGCCGAGCGGCTCGTCGAGCGGCAGATCGACGAAGCAGGCGGACAGCCACAGCGCGGCGAGCCCGACGACGCGACGGACGAGCACGAACTCGAGCATAGCCGATCGCATCGCGCCGCGCGACCCGGAGGTCGCCGACACTGATAGCGTACGCGCGACTGTATGCGCGATTGGGACGACCTCGTGGCACGCGACGCCGCGGCGCTGTGGCACCCGGCGACGCACTTCGACGATGCGGCTGTGTGTCCACCGATCGCGATCGAGCGCGCCGAAGGTCCGTGGCTCTACGCCGCCGGTGGCGCGCGCATCCTCGACGCGATCGGATCGTGGTGGACGTCGATACACGGCCACCGCCATCCCGCGGTTGTCGCGGCGATCCATCGGCAGATCGATGCGCTCGATCACGTCATGTTCGCGGGCTTCACCCACGCGCCCGCGGTCGCGCTGGCCGAGACCCTGCTCGCCGCCGCGGGTCGCGAGCGCGGGCGGGTGTTCTTTGCGGATTCCGGATCCGACGCGATCGAGGTCGCGCTGAAGCTGTGTCTGCAATTCCACGCGCAGAGCGGCGCCCCGGAGCGTCGACGCATCGCCGCGTTCGCGCACGGCTACCATGGCGAGACCCTCGGTGCGCTCGCAGCGTGCGGTAGCGAGCTCTATCGCGCGCCGTTCGCCGACCTGCTGCACAACGCACTGTTCTTGCCGACGCCAGCGCTCCCCGGACATCGGCACGCCGATCTCGGCACCGACGCCGGGGCCGACGACGCGGCCTGTGCTGCCGCGATCGCAGTGCTCGATCGCCACGCCGACAGCCTCGCCGCGCTCGTCGTCGAACCGATCGTCCAGTGCGCCGGCCAGATGCGGATGCACGGCAGCGGGTTCCTGGCGCGCGTCGTCGAGCACGCGCAGCGTCGCGGCGTGCTCGTCGTCGCCGACGAGATTGCGGTCGGTCTCGGGCGCACGGGCAAGTTCTTCGCGCACGAATGGTCGCGCGTCGAGATGGACGTCGTGTGTCTCGGCAAGGGCCTGTCGGGCGGCGCGTTGCCGCTGTCCGCCGTCATCGTGTCGCAGGCATTCGAGCCCGCGTTCCGCGGCGACGTCGGTCGCGCGTTCGCCCACAGCCACACGTTCAGCGCCAACCCGATCGCGACCGCCGCCGGCGTGGCGAGCGTCGCCGTGCTGCGCGAGCGACTCGGCGGGCCCGTCGACGACGCGATCGCGCGACTCGACGCCGCCCGCGATCGCGTCGCACGGGCGTGCCCGGCCGTCGTCGCAAGCCGCCAGGCGGGCTCAATCGTCGCGTTCGACCTGCGACCGGTGACGCGGCAGCCGCCCGGTGGCCGGCTCAGTCTCTCGGTGCGCGCGGCTGCCCTCGCGCGCGGCGTGCTGCTGCGGCCGCTCGGCGATACGCTGTACTGGATGCCTCCGCTCGTGCTGCCCGACGACGCGCTCGAGCTGCTCGGGGACGCAACCATCGCCGCGATCGCCGAGGTCCTCGGGTGAGGCGGCACGCGTCGCTGCTCGTGCTCGCGGGATGCGGCTCGTTCGAGCTCTCGCCGATCGAGCTCGATGTATCGACGAACTGCGACGAGGTCGACGTCGTGACGATCAGGTCGGGCATCGAGTCGGCCAGCCGTCCGTGGCACACGATCGTCGCGGCCGCGGTCGATCGCGCCGGAGAGGCTAGCGGGTGGCTGCTCGTCGTCCGTGCGGTGCCGGGTGGTCTCGACCAGCTCGCGCTCGTGCACATCGACAACGACCTGCAGGTCGATCGCGACGTCGTGATCGACCTCCCCGTCGGCCTCGTGCATCAGCTCGAGCTCGTCGCTGCAGACGAGGTCGGTGTCGTCTACACGACGCAGCGCGCGCCCGGGACGTTCTACATCCGCCGCTACGACGCGAGCCAGGCGTCCCCGTTCGCCGCATCGTCGTCGAATCTCGCGACGATTTCTGCGCCGTGCGACCCCGACAACGACGAAGTCCCCGACCCGTGCGATGCGTCGCTGTGGTTCCAAGACCTCGTGTTCTTCGGCGACGACGCGCCCCAGCCGTATGCGCTCACGTTCCCGCCGATGAGCGCCGACGCGAGCATCAACGTGACGCCGACGCCACTCGAGCTCGATCTCTCGGCGCCGAACCTGGACAACAAACGCACGATCGAATTCAGCCCGCGCTGCGACGGCGAGCTCTCGGTGGAGGATCTCGAGGTCTGCCAGACGCTGATCGACAGCCTCAGCTATCCCGTGCTCGAGGCTGCCGGCCTCGCGCGCGACGTCGGCAGCGGAATCGCGGTCCTCGCGATCTATCGCGAGGTACAGACCCGCGACGACCCGACGATCGTCGCTGACATGCCGCTGTTGTTCTTCGAGCTCGAGTCGCCGAGGTTCTCCCTCCGCGTTGGTCTGGATCTACCGAGCCCGCGCAACGCGCCGCCGCGCGGGCTCGCGGTCGACACGGCGGCGAGCTACCTCTTTTACAACTCCACGGACGGTTCGCCCGTGCTCGCACGCGGAGCTCACTCGTCTCCGACGCTCGAGCGACTCGATGGCGGTCTCGACATTCCCCCGGGCATGGAGCTCTTGCAGCTCGACGAGGACGTCGCGCTGCACCGTATCGTCGATGGTGCGTGGGAGATCCTGAAGCTGTTCCCCGACGCGCCGCGCAACAGCAAGCTGACCGTGCATGCACCCGAGCCGGGCGTCGAGGCCGTCGTCGCCGCCGGACGCAGCGCGTTCGTCGTGCGCACCACCGACGGCAACGCGGATCTCGTGCAGCTGCGCTGCGCGGTCGCGACGATCCCCTGACGTGAAGAAGCCCGAGGTGCGATTCGCACCCCGGGCCTCGGGTTTCACAGGCCGATGTCGGCCTTACTTGCGCGCCATCGCCGAGGCGTCCTCGGGCGGGAATAGATTCTCCTTCGGGATCGGCGCCTTGGTGCCGCCGTCCTTCGCCCAGCTGAGCTGGAGGCCGAGCTCGCCCTTCGCCGCTTGGAACCACATCACGTCGAGCTGGTACTCGCCGGGCTCGATCGCGATCGACTCGCACTTTTCCGTGGTGTCGTGCACGCCGTCATTGTCGACGACCGCCGTCTGATCGAGAAAGAGCAGCGCGCCGTCACCCGCGTTGAGGCACAGCTCGTACGTGCCGGCCTCGGTGACGTTGAGCGAGCCGCGAAAGTGCACCGCGAACCACTCCGAGACCTCGCCATCCGCACCCGCGAACGAGCCGGTGAACTGGCCCGCCGGCATGTTCAGGTTGTCGACCGCGAACGTGGCGAACGGCTCGCCGAGCGTGTCGGCAGCGGGCAGCTCGGTGACGGGCTGTGCGATCTTGTAGACGTTGCCGATGAGACCGTTCGCCACGCCTGTACGCGGCGTGCCGAAGCCATCGACCGTGTGGAACGCGGTCGTCGACCTCACGATCTGCACACCCTGCTTCTTCGAGCGGACGGCCGCGTTGTTGAGCACGAGCGGGCCGTTGACGTCGCCGCTGACCTGCACGGTCATGTGGCCCTCGCCGACCTCGAGCACCTTCTGGCGCTTCTTGCCGATCGTCACGCTGGTCTGGCCCTTGGTGAAGCCCGAGCCGAACACCTCGATCACGCTGCCCGCAGGCGCGTTGGTCGGCAGGAAACCGTCGAGCACGAGGGCGTCGCCGAGCGGCAGCGGCTTGGTCGGCTTGCGCGGACCCTTGCCGCCACCGGGGACCGGCGGCTTGCGTGCCGCAAGCGACTTCGCCTTGCGGCTCGGTGCACCCTTGGTCGACGTCACCGTGCGAACGCCGGGCTTGTCGCCGTCGTCCGTCGAGGCGCCGCCGCTGCCGGCACTCGAACCGCCGCCGTTACCCTCGCTGTAGTAGTCGTTGTATTTGCCAGCGTCGGGATTGCTGGACGAGGTGTTGTTCACCGAGCACGCAGCCAGCACAGAGAGGCTGACGAGGGCGAAGTACGAGAGGCGAGTCATGACTTCAATACGTCCTTGCCGCGTGACGGCGGTTGCAGTCGTCTGAGACGCGGCGTGTGCCGGTGGGATTCAGGGCGACCCGTAGGCCCGGATCGGCTTGGCGAGGAGTCCCGGCGCGAAACCGCCTCGCGGGCGGATGATCAGACAGTTTCTGCGCTCGGCGCAAGGTGCACACACGTCGCGAACGCACGGTCCGGGGCGGGTCGTTTCCCCATCACGTTGCTGGGAACGCGATCACCGCGGCCGTGCACGGACCCGCACCTTGCCACCCGTGACCTCGACGTCGAACCGGAGCGCGCGACCACCATGCTGCTCGGCGATCTTCGGGGCCTCGCGCGACAGCTTGCGCAAGAACGCCGGGAACGTCATGCCGTCGGTCGACTCGCCGACCTGCTGCTTTGCCGCGACGAGGCGATCGAAGACATCGCGCGCGTTGTCGGGATCGACGAGCGTGACAGTCGGCGGCTCGGCGAGCGACGGACTCGACGCGGACGATGCTCCTGCCACGCGCGGCTGATCGCGAGCCTGACGCTGGAGATCGCGACGCGAGATGCCGCGCTCCATCTGATCGAGGATGCGCGTCCAGTAGTGCGCATAGGTGATGTAGCGCGCCCGCAGACCGCCCATCCGGAATCGCAGAACCGTCGTGCGCAGCGAGATGCCCTCGAAGCCGCGAAGCTTGCGGTCGAGACGCTCGCGTTGGCGCACCGGCGGCGCCCGCTCGACGCCGAGGAAGTACTTCTCGTACGCCATGCGCAGCGCTTCGATCTCGGCCTCGAGCTCGTCGAGCATCGTGTCCGGATTTGCGGCCGACTCGGGCGTCTTGCGCGGCGTCACGAGAGCGGAAATCCTACCCGAAGGGCCCGCGGCCACAAGCGCAGCACGTACGCGCGCCCACTCCGGTCGGGGGTCGGCGCGGCGCGCGGATCCCCGGGCCCGGCCCGCGGGTGCGTCGGCCTGCTATGCTCGCCGGCGGATGGGCAACATCTGGGCATTCATCTTGCTCATCGGGCCGCTCATCTTCGTGCATGAGCTCGGCCACCTTCTCGCGGCGAAGCTCGTCGACGTGAAGGTGCTGCGCTTCTCGATCGGGTTCGGGCCGGCGCTGCTACGCCTGCGCTTCGGCGAGACCGAGTACTGCATCGCCCCGATTCCCCTGGGCGGCTACGTGTCGATGCTCGGCCAGGGCAACGAAGACGTGCCGATCGCCGAGCACGATCGTGCGCTGTCGAACAAGCCGCTGTGGGCACGCTACCTCGTGCTCGGCGCGGGGCCGCTCGCGAACCTGATCTTGCCGATCCTCGTCTACTTCTTCTTCTTCCTCCAGCACACGACGCTGACGCCCGCGGTGATCGGCACGGTCGTCGCCGGGTCGGCGGCGGATCAGGCGGGTCTCATCCAGGGCGATCGCATCGTCGCGATCGATGACCGCGACATCCGCTCGTGGAAGGACATGAGTCAGCGCGTCGGCGAGGCGCCGGGCATCGACCTCAAGGTGCAGCTCGAGCGCGACGGCAAGCGCCTGGATCGCACGGTCACGCCGGCGAAGAAGATCTCGCGCAATGCACTCGGGGTCGCGACGCCGGTCGGCCGCCTCGGTGTGCTCGCGGCGTTCTACGCCCCGCAGATCGGCATCACCGATCCGAAGTCCCCTGCCTACGTCGAAGGTCTGCGCAGCGGCGACACGATCACCTCGATCAACGGCGAGCCGGTCCGCACGGTCGAAGAGCTGCAGCGCATGCTCGAGAGCAGCGGCGACGGCGTGCGGCTCACGTACCTGCGCCCGACGCCGGTGCCGTCGGCGCTCGGCACCCTGCTCTGGTACGAGTCGGCACACGCGCAGCTGTTGCCCGGCAAGGACGGCACTGGGATCCTGCCCGCGAACAATTTCATCCGCAGCGTCGAGCCGGGATCGCCGGCGGAGAAGGCCGGGATGCACGCGGGCGATCGGGTGCTGTCGATCGACGGCGACCCGACCGCACAGTGGGAAGTGCTCGCCGAGGTGCTCGCGCAGCGCCGGCAAGAACCGGTGGAGCTCGAGGTGCAGAGCCTCGGCCAGACGCCGCGCACGATCACGCTGCAGCTCGAGATTCGCACGTGGCGCGACATCTACCAGCAGGATCGCCAGGAGCTGTGGTTCGGGGCGCACCCGTTCGCGAAGATCTACACCACGGAGCCGGAGCCGATCCGCGGTCGCTTCACCTACGCGATGGGATCCGCGGTCGAAGAGACCGGTGTCGTCATCTCGATGATGTGGACCACCCTCGTGCAGATGCTGACGTTCGAGCGCGGCGTCGAGGAGCTGTCGAGCGTCGTCGGCCTGTTCAAGGTGGCAGGCACCGCGGCGGAGCAAGGTAGCGGGGAGTTCCTGCTGCTCGTCGCCTTGCTGAGCGTGAACCTCGGGTTCGTGAACCTCCTCCCGATTCCCGTGCTCGACGGTGGACACCTGCTGTTCTTCACGATCGAGGCGATCCGTCGGCGGCCGCTCGGCCAGCGTGCGCGGGAGATCGCGAGCGCGGTCGGCCTCGTACTCATCTTGCTGCTGCTGCTGGTCGCGGCGCGAAACGACCTGATCCGCTATTGGCTGTGAGCGACGTGGCGGGCGCAAACTGGATGCTCGCGTTCGACGCGTCCACTTCGCGTTGCGTCGTCGCGTTGGGTCGCATCGCCGAGGGGCCCTACGCCGAGCTGTTCGAGGACGTGCGCGACGACGAGGACCGGCAGGCATCTGCGCAGATGCACGAGCGCATCGCCGCGCTGCTGCAGCGCGCGGCGATCACGGCGGATGCGCTCGAGTGCATCGCGTGTGGCTCCGGGCCCGGCACGTTCACCGGGACACGCGTCGCCATCGCGCTGTGCAAAGGGCTCGCGGTGGCGATCGACCGGCCAATCGTCGCGGTGTCGACGCTCGCCGCGGTCGCGGCGTCGATCGATCGCACGGGGCCGGTGCTCGCGCTGCTCGACGCGCGACGTGCTGAGGTCTATACCGCGACGTTCGAGCTGAGGCACGACGACGTCGTCCCGCGCGAGGCGCCACGCTGCGTCGCGATCGAGGCCGCGTTGCTCGGGGCCGAGGGTCACCACCTCGTCGGGCCCGGCGTCGCACCGTACGCCGATCGCATCGCCGCGAGCTTCGAGCGGACGACGCTCACCGGCCCGACCGCGCGCGGGCTGTGGCGCGCCGCGATCGCGACGCGCCGGGCCGCGGGCACAATCGACGCCGCCGCTCTCGAGGCGGTCTATCTGCGCGAGAGTTACGCGGAGCTCGGTGTCAACGTGGCGAAGCGCCCGACGTTCCACAGCCCGTTCCTCGAGCCCGACCCCAGCGACTCATGACCGTGCGCATCGAAACCCGCGAGCACGTCACGACCATCACGCTCGACCGCGCGCACGTGCGCAACGCGGTCGACCGCGCGACGGCGGAGGCGCTCGCCGAGGCGATGCGCGCATTCGAGGCCGATGACGACGCGAGGGTCGCCGTGCTGTGCGGCGCGGGCAACAACTTCTGTGCGGGCGCCGACCTGCAGGCGATCGCCGCCGGCACACCGAACCGCCTCGAGCCGACCGGCGATGCCCCGATGGGTCCGAGCCGCATGTTGCTCGACAAGCCGGTCATCGCGGCGATCTCCGGCTACGCGGTCGCGGGCGGACTCGAGCTCGCGCTGTGGTGCGACCTGCGAGTCGCCGACACGACTGCGGTGCTCGGCGTGTTCTGCCGCCGCTTCGGCGTGCCGCTCATCGACGGCGGCACCGTTCGGCTGCCACACATCGTCGGCCTCGGTCGCGCGCTCGATTTGATCCTCACCGGTCGCGCCGTCGCGGCCGAAGAAGCGCTCGCGATGGGTCTCGTCGATCGCGTCGTCCCCAGCGGCGAGGCGGTCGAAGCGGCTCAGCAGCTCGCACAGACGATCGCCGGGTTTCCCCAGGCATGCATGCGCAGCGATCGGCGGGCGGCCTATGGCGCGCTCGGCATGCCGATCGCCGAGGCGCTGCGCTGCGAATTCGACCGCGGCCGCAGCGTGCTGGACGCCGCGGACTTCCGCGAAGGTCCGCAGCGATTCGCGCGCGGCGCTGGTCGTCACGGCGCGCCCGAGACCTGAGCACGCAGCGTTCGCGCGTCGAGCCACGGTCCGAACGACTCGTCGTCGGGATCGAGCAGCGCATCGAGCACGTGCCCGTCACCGATCGCCGGCCACGGCGGTGGCGGCCGCTGCCAGCCACCGTCCTCATCGCGCATGTGTCGGCGATCCGACGCGAAGCTCGAGCGATACACCGCCGCATCGATCGCGCGGAACCGCGGCTGCAGTCGCGCGGCGACGCCCTCGCGAAATGTTCGCCCGACATAGACATCGAAAGCGATCGGGAACTCGAGCCGCGTGTCGAGGTCCCATACCCTCGCGTCGCGCGAGACGACGACGACGTGGTAGTCCCACCCGACAGGGGCATCGCGCCGGGATGCGGCGCGCTGATGCCACAGCGCGACGGTGTGCCACGGATTCGAGATCAGGACGACGAGCGCGTCGGAGCCGATGCGCGGCTCGACGCACAGGTGCCACGCGTTCTCCTCGCACCAGAACGGCGCGTCGTGCTCGGCACGTGCGTTCATGACGGGCTGACCCGCTCGAAGAACGCCGCGATGATCGGCGCGACGGCGTCGGGTTGCTCGAGATGCACGTGGTGTCCGCCGGGTAGCGATGCGATCTGCAGGTTCGCGATCGCGGCGAGCCGCGCGTCCAGCACGGGCCCATCGGCGAAGTGGCTGCCTTCGGCGCGGACGAACAGCGTGGGGCAGGCGATCGCCCGCAGGAACGCGAGCACCTGCGCCTCGACCAGCCGTGTGCGCGACTGCCAGCGCACCTGCGGATCGCTGCGCCACGTGACGCCACCTTCCACCTCGACGAGCCCACGCGCACAGAGGATCCGCGCCGCCTCGATCGAGATCTTGGAGATCGAGCCCGCGAGCCGTGTCGCGGCCGTCTCGGCGTCGGCGTAGACCGGCGCGCGCCGACCGAGCTTCGCGCGCTGCTCGTCGAGCGCACGACCGAGTCGCTCGGCCGCGTGCTCCGGTACCTCCGCGAGCGGGCCCGCGCCTTCGACAAGCACCAACGCACTCGTGCGCGACGGCTGCGCCCCGGCGAGCGTCGCCGCGATGCCGGCACCGAGCGAGTGACCGAGCACCGCGCACCGCTCCCACCCGAGCACATCGCGTGCGGCAGCGACGGCGGCAACGGCATCGATGAACGCGTACGTGTTGCCGGGCTCGCGATGCGCTGACAGACCGTGACCGGGAAGGTCCAGCGCGACGAGGCGCAGCCCCGGCAGCCGCGATGCGAGCGGCTCGAACGTCGCCGCGTTGTCGAGCCATCCGTGCAAGCAAAGCACGCGAGGCCCATCGCTCGGACCCGTCGCGCGCGCGGCGACGCGGAGACCAGCGGCGTCGATCGACAGCTCTTCCCACGCTTGCTCGCTCGTCACGGCGCGCGAGCGTAGCAGGACCACGACGGACCGTGGCGCGCTGCGCTCACCCCTCGGTCACCGATGCAGACGCGTCCTCGAATTCACTCCTCGGATGGGGCGGCAACAGCACGACGAAGCGCGCACCGCCGAGCGGACTCGCCGCGACGCGGACTTCACCACCGTGATCGAGGATGATCTTCTTCACGATCGCGAGCCCGAGGCCGGTGCCTTGCGCGCGCGTCGTGTGATACGGCTCGAACACGCGGTCGCGCGCCGCCTCCGGCACGCCAGGCCCGTTGTCGTCGACGCGGATCTCGATCCACGGCTCGACGATCTCCACCGAAACTTCGACCTGCACCGGGTCGCGCCCCGCCTCGCGGGCGGACAGCACGGCGTTCTCGACGAGGTTCACGAGCACCTGCTTGAGGAGCTGGCGGTCGGCGTCCACCGTCAACGACGGATCGACGCTGCCGACCGCGAGCACATCGGCTTCGCGCTCGGTGAGGTGACCATACGCGCGCTCGAACTCCTCGAGGATCCGCGCGAGCTCGACGCGGGCGACGCGGACCTCCGGCACCTTCGCGAACTGCGAGAAGCTCGTGACCATGCGCCGCAGGCCCTCGACCTCGTCCTCGACGATCTCGGCCGCGGAACCCAGCATCCGGCTGAACTCGGGCGAGAGCCCCGGATCCTTCTCGCGGAGCTGCTGCACCGCAAGAAGGATCGGCGTGAGCGGATTCTTGATCTCGTGCGCGATGCGCCGCGCCATCTCCTGCCACGCACCGATGCGCTGCAGGTACGCGAGTCGATCCTGCGCGTGGGCGAGCTCGTCGAGCATGCCGTTGAACGCCGCACCGAGCTGCGCGATCTCGTCGCGCCCGGCAAGTCGCGCGCGCGCCCGCAGATCCCCGTGCGCGACGCGAGCCATCACGCGACTGAGCTGACTGACCTTGCGCGTCGTCGTACGCGCGACGAGCACGCCGATCGTCAGCGCGAATGCGAGGACCGTCGCGCTCGCGAGACCGAACACACGTATCACCGCGGCCTCGATGTCGCTCTTGTCGCGCTGCTGGCGAACGATCTCGCGCCGCCGCGCGCCGACGTGCTGGAAGCGCGCGTCGATCTCGGGATCGATGCGATACACTGCGCGGAGCTGGCCGGCCGTGCGTCCGCCGGGCAGCGTGAGATCGAACGACGCCTCGAACCACTCGAAACGATCCTCGGGATACTCGTCGGCGCGATCGACCTCGGCTCGTGCACCGGTCGGGCGCACCCATGCGAGACCGACGAGGTCGGGCTCGCGCTGCAGCAGATCGAGCAGCCGAGTACGATCTTCGGCGGGCGCCGCAGCCGTGTCGCCGAGCGCGAGCTCCATGCCGGACGCCCGCGTGCGCGCCTCGTACTCCGCGATTTTCGCGGCAACGAGACGACCGTGGAACTCGCCGACGTCGTCGGTCACGAGCACCGCCTGGTCGAGCGCATCGGCCCACCGCGCATCGAAGTACGACACCGTGAGCCCAACGAGATACGCCGACGACCCGACGCAGAGCGTGCCGAGCAGCACGAGCGCCGCGACGACCCGCAGCTCGAGCCGCCCCCACCACGGGATCGGGTTCTTCCGCTCGCTCATCGGGACACCAGGTAGAACCGGTTGGTGCGCACGTGCACGGTTTCTTCGGCGAGTGCGCGCTCGCCTGCGAGCACATCGACGAGGCGACCGAACCACTCCAGGTCGCGCCCCTGCGCGCTCGTCGAGCCCGCGAAGTCGTCGGCCGGCTCGAGCGGGTTGCGCTGCGCGAAGACGGTGACGAAGTAGTCGGGCGCATCCTCGCCGCGCTCGAGTGCGGCCGCTGCGGCGATGCGCACGCGATCGAGCTTCACCGCGGCGGCGACCGCCGACTCGCGATCGGTAAACGTGCGCTTCGACCACTCGCCGCCCTCGCGGGTCGACACGACGTAGCGCTTCTTCCACGGATCGCGACGGATCCGCACCAGCACTTCACGCGTCTCGATCAGCCGGTTCTTGCCGTGCTGCCAGACCTTGAGCGTGAAGTGCAGCGAGGTGTCGAAGCCGGAGTCGATCGACTCGAGCGCGTCCTTGTCGTACTTGCGGAACAAGGTCGGCAGGCTGAGCGTCATCAGGACCGAGCTGCCGACCTCTTCGAACGTCGCGACGAGCTTTACGGGCGGCATGTTCGGCCGTGCGACCGCGACGACTGGCATCGCGACGAAGCCGCGCAGTAGATCGCGGCGCCTCACAGCGGCGTCCTCCGCAGTACGTTGCCGACCGAGATGTTGAACGTGCCGGCCGCGGTATCGATGCGGATGCCGAGGTTCGCGTTGAACCCGATCGGCGCGACGCGCTGGTCCGCGAGCTTGCGTTGCGTGCGTTCGGCGGCATTGCCGACGAGTGTGAACAGGCCCGCCCCGAAGAAGATGTCGCCCCCGTAGACGCCGCGTGTTCGGGCGCGGCGGAACAACGGAATCGTGTAGTCGAGATCGAAGCGGCCGAACAGGACGCCGAACGTGCGCGCGTCCATGCCGGTGCCGAGCACGTCGATCGGATTGCGCGTCGAGTAGCGGATGCCGAGCTCGCGACCGGGCGTCCACGCGGAGAGGTCACCGGCGTAGAACCGCTCGAACACCGGCGCGTTGCCGGCGATCTGCCCGCCGCTGACGCTCGGCGTGAACCAGTGCCGCCACGGCATGCGGAAGCTGTAGCCGCCGGCGATGACGAGCTTCACGTACTCGTACTGCGAGCCGGTCGCGGGCGACGAGAGCTGCAGGTCGAACGCGACGCGAGCGCCCTTTCCGGCGAGGATCACCTCGTCGCGCGCATCCCAGACGAGACCGAAATGTACCGAGGTCAGGCGATGCGGGCCCGGACGCACGCCGACATCGACGGGCACCAGGTTGCCGTCCGCCTTCACCCACGTCGGCGCCTTCGGCACGAGCGCATCGACACGCTCGAAGCGATAGTCGACGCCGAGCGTCAGCGTCGGCAACACCGGGAAGGTGAGGCCCGCGGTGCCGCCGATCCGACCGATGTCGAGCGTGCGGAACAGCGACGGATTGGGATCGTTCTCCGCGCCGGCGACGCGATACGGCTCGGCCGACGAGATCACGAATGCCGACGTGCGCACGCCGAGCGGTGCGGTGCCGAGTCGCGGCACCTCGGCGATGAACTGATACGCCTGCTGGCGGCGGCTCTGCGCGACGCGCGGCAGGCTGCCCCACACGAGCGCGCCGCCCACATGCACGGCGCGACCGAGGAAGTTGCGCTCGACGACGGAGAGTCCGCCGTGGAACGGCGTCATGCGCGACGAGCCGAGGTAGAGCTCTTGCAGCGACGCGGAGCTGCGCTCTTGCACCGCGACGACGAGCCGCACGTCGTTGCTGTCCTCGCCGAGCGGCTCGAGTCGGAGTGCGACCGACTTGAAGTAGCCGGTTGCGCGCAACCGCTCGCGGGCGCGAGAGATCCGCGCGTCGGCGGGCCACAGTACCCGCGCGCCGTCGACCAAGCCCTCGCGGCGCAGGATCGCGTCGATCTGGCGGTCGGACACCTGCTCGGTACCGACGATCTCCACCGAAGCGATCTGCAGCGCGCGGGTTTCCTCGCCATCGTCCGTGTCCGCGTCCGCAGCCTCGCCATCGGTGATGGCGGCGGCGCGGGTCGCCGCAGGTGCCATGACGGCCACCAGTACGGTCGCGAGGAGCAGTCCGGTCAAGGCGAGAGGTCCGCTCGCGATTGTACTCGCGCACCATGCCGCACGAGTGCGACCGCGCGAAGTTCGGTCCCCGCTGCTATGCTCGACGCCCGAGATGGCGCCCACGCGCATCCTCTACGTCGAGGACAACGCCGCGAACCTCGCCCTGGTGCGAAAGGTGCTGGAGCACGGTGGTGCGTACGAGGTCGTCGGGTGCACGACCGGCGAAGAGGGGCTCGCGTCCGCGACCGCCGATCCGCCGGCGCTCGTGCTGCTCGACCTCGATCTTCCCGGCATCGACGGGTTCGAGCTCGCGCGACGGCTGCGGGCCGAGCCGAAGCTCGCCGGCGTTCCCTTGGTCGCGATCAGTGCGAGCGTGATGAAGCAGGAACGCGATCAGGCGATCGCGGCCGGGTGCGTCCGCTTCATCGAGAAGCCGTTCGACATCGGCGAGCTGCGTGCGGTCGTCGAGCAGGTGCTACGCACCAGTGGTCGGTGATCAGGTCGCGAGCTCTTCGAGCCGCGCGAGATCCTCGGGGCTGTTGACCCCCGCAGCCTCGATCGCGTCGAGCCGCACCGCAATCACCTCGCCCACGCCGGCCAGCGGCGCGACGATGTCGGTCAGGTAGATCTCGCCCTGCACGTTGTCACGCCGCACCGTCGGCAACACCGTCGCGAGACGCACCGCATCGACGCAGTAGATCCCCGCGTTGCACTCGCGGATCGCACGCTCGTCGGCCGACGCATCGCGATGCTCGCGGATCCCGACGACCGCCCCGTCGGGCCCGCGCAGGATCCGACCGTAGCCGGCGGGATCGTCCGGCTCGAAGACGCCGAGTGCGAGGCCTGCCGACGAACGACGGCAGGTCGCGACGAGCTCGCGCAGCGTCGCCTCGCGCACGAGCGGCACGTCGCCCGAGAGCACGAGCACCGGGCCGACGATCCCCGCGAGGTGCGCGAGTGCGCAGCTCACCGCGTGTCCAGTTCCGAGCTGCTGCGGCTGCTCGGCGAAGCGCAGCGACGCCGACCCGTCGAACGCCGCGCGCAAGGTGGCCTCGACCCGCGCGCCGTCGTGCCCGATCACGACGACGATGGGGTCGGCGCCCGCCTTTGCCGCGGTGCGGACCGGATGGACGACCAGGGGCTCGCCGGCAAACCGATGCAGGACCTTGGCAATGTCCGAGCGCATGCGTGTGCCCTTGCCCGCGGCCAGGACGATGGCGCTACACGCCGACATCGCGCGCATCCTACCAGCCCCGCGCGCGGCCGCGGCTGGCCCACGGCGACTTTCACAACCGCAGCCGATCCGCGTACCATGTGCCCTTGTCGGCATAGGACCGCCGCGGTCCTCTCGGTCCGACGTCCATCCCGATGGCCACGGCGCAGGCAGCCCCCGAACCGCAGCTCGGATTCCCGACGAAGGGTTCGCTGCGACGATTTCCGTTCCCGCGCTTGATCCGTGAAATCGCCCGCGGCAACCTGACCGGCAGCCTCTACCTGCTGTCGGGACAGACGAAGAAGGTCGTGTTCTTCGAGGCCGGTCAGCCGGTGTTCGTGCGCAGCAACGTGTTGTCCGAGTGTCTCGGTCAGGTGCTCGCGCAAGAGGGGCTGATCACGCAAGAGCAGTGCGAGCAGACGCTCGAAGCGATCCGCCGCACCGGAAAGAAGCAGGGCGAGCTGCTCGTCGAGATGGGAATCCTGTCGCAGGGCAACCTGCGCTACGGCCTGCAGGCGCAGCTCCGCGCGAAGCTGTTCGACATCTTCGGCTGGGACGACGGGCGCTATCAATTCAAGCCCGATGCGATCGAGCAGACGCCCGGTGTTCGCCTCGACACGACGGCCGAAGGCGTCATCCTCGCAGCGATCCAGGATCGCTATCCCGAGGAGCGCGCGCGCGTGGCGATGCGCGACAGCGGCGCGCAGTATCCGACGCTGCGCGGCAACCCTGCGGACTCGACGGCAGAGCCGGGTCTCGGACTCGGGCTCGAGCTCTCGCTCGAAGAGGCGTTCTTCGTCGCCGGCCTCGACGGCTCCCGCACGCTCACCACGGTCTTGCAGCACGGCGGTGATCCGCCGGTGCCGCTCCCCGCCGCGCTGCTCTACGGTCTCGTGCAGGCCGGTGCAATCGTGCTGGTCGACGAAGCGCAGCCGGCCCGCGGCGCCCCCGGTCGGCCACCGTTCGTCGGTGGCGACGGCAACGACGATGCGTTCGCGCCGACGTTCGACGCGCAGGACGTCGTCACCGAGTACGAAGACACGCCGCTGCCCGGCGAGCTGCCGAAGGTGCGCGCGCTGCTCGGCGATCACGAGGCCGAGTTCGCGGGCGTCGAGGACGAAGAAGGCGGCGGCACCGGTACGCACCACTCGGTGTCGGTCATGCGACCAAAGCCCGAGGTCCCCGAGGCGCTCGTCGCCGCAGAGCCGCCCGGCGTCGAGGAGACGTTCGAGGACGCGATCGACTTCGGCGAGGACGAGAGCTTCGACGGCGTGCTGGCGCCGTCGCCGATCGCAGAGCCCGCCCAGAGAACCCCGCCGCCCGGCCCTGCCCCGCTCGCGGCCGTACCGCAACGGCCGATCCAGCCCCCGCCCTCCGAGCCGCCGCGCGCGGTGACTCGACCGGTCGCGGTCCCGCCTGCGGCCAGCGCCGAGAACAGCGGCGAGTACTCGTCGCCCGGCGCCGCGTTCTTCGACGTGCAGCCTGCGGATCTCGAGACGCTGAGCGAGAGCAACCACGGCCGAGCGACGCGCGACCTCGGCGGCGGCGACATCGACGCGACGGTGCTCGACATGCAGATGCCCGCTGGTGTCGCGCCGCCGATCTCGGTCGATCGGATCGGTCACGACCTGCTCGCAGTGGACGATCTCGACGGCATTGAGTTGGGCGGCGACGACTTCGACGGGCTCGAGCTCGACGCGGCGGGCTTTCCCGGTGCCGATCTCGATCCCGACGACGATGTCGAGCTCGGCGGCGACGACGAGCTCGAGGTCGACAGCGTCGAGCTCGCGGTCGGCCACGATCTGATGCCGGAAGATCTCGGCATCTCGGCCGACGCGATCGACGACGACCTCGCGCTGGATCCGAACGAGCCGCTCGACGAGCCAGCAGAGGCGAACGATCTGCTCGGCATCGACGATCTCGATGCCATCGATCTCGGCGGAGGCGAGGCCCCCGCCGCACGGCATCGGGGTCCAGAAGCGACGTTCGACCAGCCGCCGGATCCGGAGATGCTCGGCGCGGTGCGCTTCAACGAGGCCGAGGCCGCCCTTGCGCAGGGCGACTTCTCGTCGGCGGTCGCGCTGCTCGAGGAAGCATACGAGAGCGGTTTCGACGTCGCCGAGCTGCACGCGATGCTCGCGTACGCGCGGTTCGAGGCGGCGGGTCACGATCAAGAGACCGGCGATCACGCCCTCGAGCTCCTCGACTACGCGCAGACGATGGATCCGAGCCTCGACATGGTCCACGCGTATCGCGGCGCGATCTATCGCGCGCTGCGTCAGCCGCAGCGCGCCCGCGAGGCCCTGGATCGGGCGCTCGAGCTCAATCCGTACTGCGAGCTCGCGATGCAGATCATGGACACGCTGTGAGCGCTACGCGGCGCGCACCAGGCGTGGGCGCGCGTTCTGCTTGAGCTTTGCTCGCGTCGCACGCTCGACCTCGAGGATCTCCGCGGAACGATGCGTGAGCGCTCGTGCGACGTTGCGGATGTCGCGACCGAGCCGGCGCATGCCGTCGGGCTCGAGCGACGCCGCGTGATCCGTGCCTCGCCACGTGCGGTCGAGCGTGAAGTGGCGCTCGATCCATGCGGCGCCGAGCGTGATCGCAGCGATGTCCGCGGCGATGCCGAGGTGGTGCCCGGAGAATCCGATCGCCTGGACCTGGGCGCCGTAGGTCTCACACAGCCGCGTGATGTCGCGCAGGCACAGATCGTCGACCGCGACCGGGTAGCCGGACGTGCACGCGTAGAGCACCGTGTCGGGCAATCGCCCGTTCGCGCGCAGTAGATCCATGAGGGTGCCCGTCTCGGCATGGGTCGTCATCCCGAGGCTGATGTGGATGCCACCCGCGTAGTACTCGCAGATCCACTTCATCATCTCGAAGTTCGTGTTGCACGCGCTCGGGATCTTGATCCAGTTCGGATCGATCTCGGTGAGCTCGCGCGCCGAGGTCAGGTCCCACGCACTGCACGAGTACTCGACGCCGAGCGACTCGCACAGCGCCTTGAGCTCGGCGTGCTTGTCGATCGACAGCTCGAGGACCTCGCGGTGCTCACCGTAAGTCGAGCCGTAGCTGTGTGCGGGGTCCGGGTGCGGCGCGTGGTACTGCTCGGGCGAGAGCAGTTCCTTCGGGTTGCGCTTTTGGAACTTCACCGCATCGACACGACAGAACTCGGCCGCGGTGCGGACGAGCTCTTTCGCGAGCTCGAAGTCGCCCTTGTGGTTGCAGCCGATCTCGGCGATGAGCTTCGGGACATTGTCGGGTCCGACGTCCATGAAGGCCCCATAACGTCCCAAAGAACCCGGGCAACCAGCCGTCCCACACCAGTCCGCCCAACCCGAACGCGCGCGCCGCCCGAGCCTCACCCCGCCGCAGCCGGCCGGGGCGCCGTCGCATCCCCCGGCGGCGCCGGCACAGCCGGACTCGCCGCGGGCGCGACGGCCGGATCCGCGGTCCGCACGGCCGCGAGCTTCGGGGTGACGCCCATCTCGACGAGCAAGTGATCCCCCTCGTCGACCGCATCCAATACCCAGAGGATGAAGCGGACATCGACGTGGATCGAGCGCGTGATGCCGGGGATGAACATCCAGTTCGACGCGATCGCCTCGTAGTTGCCGTCGAACGCGAGGCCGACGAGCTCGCCCTTCGCGTTGAGCGTCGCCGAGCCCGAGTTGCCGCCGGTGATGTCGAGGTCGGCGAGGAAGTCGAGCGGCACGTCGCCGAGACCCTCGACTTGGTACGGGCCCTTGTCGGCGTTCGCGGCCGTCAGCAGGCGTGCAGGCGCGGCGAACGGGGCGGTGCCCGTGTTCTTCGCGACCATCTGCGCGAGCGTCGTGAACGGATCGAACACCGCCGCGTCGGGCACGGGCTTGTAGCCGCGCACGGTGCCGTAGGTGATGCGCAGCGTGCTGTTCGCGTCGGGGGCGAGCGGCGTCTTCACGTACTCACGCAGCGCCGCGACGAACTTCGGACGCAGCGCGGCCATCGAGCCCGTGCGGATCTCGTCGCGCTTCTGCGCGTCGGCGAACGACGTCGCGACGGCGGTTGCGGCCTTCACCATCGGATCGCGCGACCTCGACAGCGCCGCGAAGTCCT
>Ga0163144_10004219_pt1 | contig 32464 bp, 28 predicted proteins | sample OliLak19BULKMAT1_FD_123175 | JGI IMG/M metagenome (GOLD analysis project Ga0163144, IMG submission 123175) | Freshwater microbial mat bacterial communities from Lake Vanda, McMurdo Dry Valleys, Antarctica - Oligotrophic Lake LV.19.BULKMAT1 | ecosystem: Environmental > Aquatic > Freshwater >... | reverse complement strand
TGAGACAAGACTAGACATTGACTTTAGGCGGTTTTCAAGCCTATAGTAATCAATGACTTTTTGCATGCGGGTTAGCGGCTTTGCCCTTTGCATCGCGATGGCTTTTGCACAGATTGTGCAGCCTGGCGCGCCCGGCCAGCCGGGGAAAGTTCTCTCCGCAGCCGAAGCCAAGATTTCCGTTCGTCCTCCCACCCAAGCCGATATTGAATTCATGCAGGCGATGATCGTGCACCATTCCCAAGCTGTCGAGATGGTCGATCTGCTGCTGAAGCGCGGTTCGAGCAAGGTGCTGCAGGGATTTGGAAAACGAATCAGCGTTTCGCAGGCCGATGAGATTGAATCGATGAGGCAGTGGCTGCGCGATCACGGCCAGCCCACCGAAATGGGTCACGCTCATATGCATCACCACACGCCGGGCATGGACATGTCGAAGATGGCGTCTGGAGATGTGCCGGTAATGCCGGGCATGCTTTCGCCGAACCAGATGAAGACGCTGGCAAAGTCGAGTGGAAGGGCCTTCGACCAGCTATTTCTGACCGGCATGATCCAACACCATACTGGCGCACTCGATATGGTGGATGACCTGCTGGCGGCTGGCGGGGCGGAGCAGGACAACCTGCTCTTCGATTTCGTCACGGACATCGACAACACGCAGAGCGCCGAGATCAAGATCATGCAGAGCATGCTGGCGAAGGCTGCATCGCCGAAGCCAGTTTTAAAGGACAAGAGATGAGAACTACCGCGTACCTATTGCCCCTGGCAGCGTGCATCATTGTGGGCTTCGCACAGACGCCGGCGGCTCCTCCACCTCCTCCCAAAGTAATCGACACTGGTGTGGCGACGAATCCGCGCTCGGGCAGCGACGACCCGAGAGTCGGGCTGAAAGCGGGCCTCTACGATGCCGGGGAAGCGGCCTTTGGCATGGAACGGCTTGGTTCGATGCCGAAGCCTTCGGGCTTTGCCCCGGGCGATGTCGTGGTGACGCCTGGGCCGCCGCCGGTGCAGCCGCCGACTCCGGGCGAGGGCGCAGAATCGAGAGGGCCGCAGGCTCCGCCGAATGCTTATGGGTCGACGAATTCCGATCTTGCCTTCAGCGGCAACAAAGTCTTCGTAGGCAACTATAACGGCATCAACTTCTACGACATCGACAACCCGCGACAGGTGAAGTTAATCACTTCGCTCATGTGCCCGGGCGGACAGGGCGATGTTTCCATTCACGGGAATCTTTTGTTCATGTCGGCTGAAGCGATGAATGGTCGCGTGGACTGCGGAACGGGAGGGATCCCGCTGCCTCCGGGCTACAAGCCGCCACCGCCACCGGCTCCCGAACCTGCCGCGGCCCCTGGTGCTCCGGCCCCGCGCAGACAGCGGCCATTACCACCTCCGAGCCCGGACCGCTTCCGCGGCGTTCGCATTTTCGATATCTCGGATATCGCGCATCCGAAGCAAGTGGCGGCCGTGCAGAGTTGTCGCGGTTCGCATACGCACTCGCTGCTGGTAGACCCCAAGGACAAGGAGAATGTTTACGTCTATATTTCCGGTACAAGCGCGGTGCGGCAGGGTGAGGAACTAGCCGGCTGCTCGGCTGGCCAACCGGACAAGAACCCGGAGACAGCGCTGTTCCGAATCGACATCATCAAGGTTCCGCTGGCTCATCCGGAGCAGGCCAAGATCGTTGCGAGCCCGCGCATTTTTACCGATACGCAGAGCGGGTCGATGGCTGGCTTGAACAAAGGGGGCAACAGCGGTGAGGGCACGCAGAAAATGTCGGAGACGAATCAGTGCCACGACATCACGATTTTTGCTTCGGCAGGGCTGGCAGCCGGCGCGTGTTCAGGCAACGGAATTCTGCTTGATATTTCCGATGCTGTGAAGCCCGTCCGCATCGCGGCGGTGAGCGATCCGAATTATGCTTATTGGCACTCGGCCAATTTCAACAATGCCGGAACCAAGGTTTTGTTCACGGATGAATGGGGTGGCGGGGCGCAGCCGCGTTGCCGTGCGACGGATCCGATGAGCTGGGGCGCGGACGCGATCTTCACCCTCAAGGATCGTAAGTTGACGCTGGCTTCCTATTACAAGATGCCTGCGCCTCAGACCGAGTTTGAGAACTGCGTGGCGCACAACGGCTCGATTGTTCCGGTTCCGGGGCGCGATATTCTGGTGCAGGCTTGGTATCAGGGCGGCGTCTCAGTGGTTGATTTCACGGATGCGGCTCATCCGATTGAGATCGCTTATTATGACCGTGGTCCGGTGGATGGCACGAAGCGAGCCGTGGGCGGCCAGTGGTCGACTTACTGGTACAACGGCTACATTTATGGTGCGGAAATCTCGCGCGGCCTGGATGTGTTCCGGCTGGTGCCGAACAAGTTTCTGACGCAGAACGAGATCGATGCAGCCAATCAGGTGCATTTCGATCATCTGAACGTGCAGAATCAGCCCAAGGTGGAATGGCCTTCGAATCTGATTGTTGCGCGGGCCTATGTTGATCAGTTGGCTCGCGGCGCGTCGTTGACTGCGAAGACAATGAGTGGGCTTACGGCTGCGATCGGGATCTCGGGCGAGCGCGGGCAGACTGGCAAGTTCAAGGGTCTGGCGGCGGAGCTGACGAAGGCCAGTGCGACAGCCAAGAGTCCTGCAGACAGCGACAGGATGAAGGCGCTTGCGGCGATCTTGAGCTCGCAAAAGTAGAAGCCAAGTAAGGGCGCGCCTGAACACACGTCCGGCTTCGGTGTTCAGGCGCATAGTTATGCAAGACGGCAAATTGTCAAAGAGCTTGTGAGGAGTGGGTACCTCTCCGTTGTGGGTTTGTCCCTAGATTTGTGGTTCAGGCGGATTTGGGTTTGTTTCGTCTGAATTCACTGTTGGCTTGCCGGGATCGACAGGATATTGGCTGAGGATGCGGCCAGCGAAGAGGTCGAACAGGATTTTGGGGTTGATGCTGGTTTGTTTGGCTTGGTTTTGTGCGGCGGTCTGGGCGACCAGATCGGGGTGGTCGGGGAGACGCTGCTGATCCGGGATGGGTTCGATTTCGAGATTTTCGATGGTGGCTTTGGCGAGTTGAGTCCGACGGGCTTGCTCGGTGTGGAGGGCCTTGATGGTGCGCTGGATGCGGCCGGGGAGTGAGTTCAGTTCGCGGAGGATCTGATTGACGAAGGGGAGTGGCTTGGCGAGGATGTCTTCGACTTTGCCGCTCATTGCACGGTTGTAGAGGAACTCCATCTGGAGGAAGCGCATCTGCATGTGGATGAGCTGGTGGGCGAGGAAGTGCTCGGCCGGTGTGATGGGTTCGAATTGTTGCATGACGTTGGTTAGGACTTCAAGGGTTAGGTCGTTGTCGTGAACGAAGTGATAGAAATTGTCGAGGCTGTAGAGGCCGTGTTGGAGGGCGTTCGAGGCTGATTTGAGTTTGCCGGCGGGGGTGCGGGGGCCGGTGGACTTCTGGGCGTTGGCGCGATTGGCGGCGATAGCCGCATCGGACATCGTCTTCCTGTTGGGCGTGGGTTCGGACGCTTCAACGGTGGGTGGCAGCGCACCCTCGATCGTGTTCTGGATGTTAGTTTCCATGGCAGCGAAGTTAGCAGGCGGGCGAGCGGTGTTTGGCGGGGTCCGGCAGGTGGAGGATTTATTTTCAGGTGGTTAGAGCGAAAAATAAAGTTAAAAAAGGCTTGAACACGATTTCTTTGCCCACACAAACGACCATGTCAGACGCAGGTAGACATCGGGGATGTGTCATTTCCTGGAGTCAGGCTCTGGCTTGCTTTTGTCCTTGATGTTGAGCGCAACTGATTCGCGGATGAGTTCCTTCACGGCAGACTGATCGATCTTGTCGCACTTGTGGAGGTCGATGGATCGCCTACCATTGCCTTCGTGGCTCGAGTTTAATCAACCTGAAGGGTCATTCAAAGCAACCCCCTTGGCGATTGCTCAGGAAGCGTAGCTGTGCGTTGAAATGCTGAGTCACCTTCGCAATTTACTGCCGTTAATCGAGGGACTTTGCTTCGTTTTCGATAGAAACAGAATCAGCCGAGACGCTCTGCTTTGGTCATGAAACATCTTTTGCGTCGCAATCTGCGTGGTAGCGTCATAGGGTCCCTTCCCGGTATTCGTATTGCGATCAAAGAGCGGGAAATAGGATCCGGTCACCTCTACGCGAAGGGAGTGGCTCGCCGCGATCTGTGCGGCGACGTGTCCAACGTCGATGCGAACGCGATATGGCTCACCAGGCTTGCCTGGGGTCGGCCGCTCGCGCAAACTGGCGCGCTGGATTCCGACGGCCAGGTTCTGCGCGAATCCGCTCGGAGAAACGTCAATCACCTTCACGACCCAGTCCGCGTCTGGAGTGTTCTGGCTGACCCAAAGCTCCGCTTCGACCGGGCCGGCAAAGGAGAGTGGCGCGGTCAGGCGACCGGAATCGTAAACCAGAACGTCCGCGCGATCTTCATTCGGGCCTTGGTCGACGGGTCCCCAGAAACCATTGAACTTACCCTGAACCATTGCTTGCGGCCAGGCTGGCACAGGATTGGCTGGATCCGCTTGAAAGGAATCTGCTGATTCAGCGGATTTGGGTGCGATCCGGTCGAGCCGTCCACTGCCCTTCCTCGTGTTCGCTTTGCCGTCTGAGTGCAGATAAAGGGAGACAGCCTGCGAATCTTCTGGTGGCCATTTGGAGGCGGTTTTCCAGCGATTGTCGCCCATCGAGAAGTAGCGAACCGCCGGGAACGGAGCGTTGGGTTCGTTCTTGAGGAAACGATTGAACCACAGCAGGTTCTCCTCGACCAGATTCAGCTCCGCAGCCTCTCCGAAGTCGAGTTCGCCAAGCTTCCTCTTGCCGATTGAGCCATGATCCCATGGACCAAGAATGAGTTGCTGGGGAGCGGCGTTCTTTGAGAGGCGCTGGAAGTTCGTCACGGTCTCTCGATTGAAGAAGTCGTAGTAACCCACAACATGCTGCGCCGGAATGGCCAGCTTGTTGGTCTTGTCTTTCAAATGGAGGCGATTCCAGAAGCCGTCCGGACGAGGGTGAGTCAAGATGCTGTTCAACCACGGAATTCTCCAACCGATGGAGAGATCCAGGTCAGACAGCGGCAAAGACAGGAGAGTTTTGTACCAGTCCGTTGGAGCGGCTTTGCCGTCTGGTGGGGGATAGAGTCCCGCGGCAGCAGTCGCAATCAGCGCCAATCGGGAAACGCCGCCGGTGTAAATATTGCTATAGAAGCTGGTCCAAGTCGCTGTCGGCGCCAGCACAGCAAGTCCCGGCGCATCTTCCGCGGCTGCCTGATATTGGACGGCGCCGACATAGGACGCGCCCCACATTCCGATACGACCGTCAGACCAGCTTTGTCTCAAAATCCAGTCCGTTGTGTCGAAGCCGTCCTGGCCTTCGTTGTTGTACGGGAAGAAAGCTCCTTCTGATCCAAAACGGCCTCTTGTATCCTGCACGACCACAACATAGCCATCGGCGGCATAGCGTTGGGCCGTGTTTGCGGCACCTTTTCTGTTGTAAGGTGTGCGTTGCAGGAGGACCGGCTTGCGCTGCCCTTGCACTGCGCCGTAGATGTCGGTGGCGAGATGCACGCCATCACGCATGGGCACACGCTCCGTCTGTACTTGGCCCAACAACCCAAATGTGGAAGAAAGGCCGAGAGCGAGCCGAATCAGTGGAAGCATGGTCTAAGCGAGAATGTCTTTTACTACGGTCCCGAACACGTCGGTGAGGCGGAAGTCCCTGCCCATGTACCGGTACGTCAGCCGCTCGTGATCCATCCCAAGCAAGTGGAGCACGGTCGCGTGGAGATCGTGAATGTGGGTCTTGCCTTCCACGGCTTCCCAGCCGTATTCGTCGGTCGCGCCGTGGGTGATGCCGCCGCGAATGCCTGCTCCCGCCATCCACGCGGTAAAGCCCTTGGGGTTGTGTTCCCTACCTCGCTCTGAGGCCGGCGCTTTTCCTTCAGAAAGGTCCTGCTCGAAGGGCGTTCGTCCAAACTCGCCGGACCAGACAAGCAGCGTGTCGTCAAGAAGTCCGCGAGAGCGCAGATCCGCGAGCAGGCCAGCGATTGGTCTATCGATCGCTTTGCAACGCTGCGGCAGGCCTTTGCGAATCTGGCCGTGATGATCCCATCCGCCATCCGTGATCTGAACGAAGCGAACTCCGGCCTCGACCATGCGGCGGGCCAACAGGCATTGCCTTCCGAAGTTGTCCGTCTCTTTCTCCCCTACTCCGTAAAGCTCGAGAGTGGCGGGACTCTCTTTGGCGAGATCGAGCAGGGAAGGCGCCTCAGCCTGCATGCGGAATGCGATCTCAAACGATTCGATCATGCCTTCCATGTTTTGGTCGGTCTCGAGTTCATCCAGGTACCGCTTGTTCATCGACTGGATCAGATCGATTTGGCTCCGCTGCATCGGTGCTGTGATGCCCTTGTCCTGCAAATATCGAATCTGCGCTTCTTTCGCGTTGCCCGCTTCGCCGATGGGCGTGCCCTGATAGATCGCCGGAAGGAAGGCGTTACTAAAGAGCTGTGTAGTGCCGCCATCACCACTCACCTGCGGACACACGGTCACGAAGCCAGGAAGGTTCTGATTCTCTGTGCCCAACCCATAGGTGACCCAAGAGCCGATGGATGGCCGAACCATCACCGTGTGGCCTGTATGCAGCTGACGCACCGCGGGAGCATGGGCTTCCGAATCCGCCTGCATGCCGTTAAGAATACAAAGCTCCTGCGACATCTTGCCCAGATGAGGCAGCAGGTCTGACATCATAAGGCCGGCCTTGCCTTGATTGCTAAAGGTGGAGATAGGACCCATCAATAAGTTGCGGCCAATCCCGGGCGCCTCATAGTTCTTGGGAAGCGCTATAGGAAACTTATTGCCGTCTTCTTTTACAAGGCGAGGCTTGTAATCGAAGAGGTCCATATGCGAAGGCCCGCCCTGCATCCAGAGAAAGATCACGCGTTTAGCGCGGGGCGCATAGTGAGGAGCCTTTGGAGCAAGCGGACTGACTTTGGCGGTGGGGCTTGCCCCACAGAGTGCGGAGAGCGCGAGAGACCCGAATCCGCAGCCGGAGCGTCTCAGAAAGTCTCTGCGGGAGCGGGCGCTCAGGATAGGGTGATGGCTCATGATCTTAGCTCCTTAGCGAATGTACAGAAATTCGTTACTCGCGAGTAGCGCATGACAATAGCGCTCCCATGCTTCGCGACTGGCTTGGGCGGCGGGTTTGCCAGCCTGGGCCAGAGCCGCGCTGAAATGGTCCACAAAGTCTTTGCCGCGGGTCTGATCGTCAGGCCGAGCATCTCGGCCGAGAACTTGCCCGGTCAGCCATTGGATGCGGGCGGCAGGCGTTGTCCCAAACTCGATCGCTCTCGCCGCCAGCAGCTTCGCTTGCTGGTGATAGAAGGGTGAGTTCATCAGATAGAGCGCCTGGGTGGGGACTGTAGTGATGCTCCGGGCGCCGTTGACCTGATTCACGTCGGGGAAGTCGAAGAGATTCAGGATATCGACGCTGCGATGCTGGCTCTTTCGCAATACAGGGAGGTAGACGGTGCGGCGAGTCAATAGAGAGTCAGGTAGTTTAGCGTCGTCCCGGAACTCAACCGGCTTGCCGAGATTCAGATTGTCCGCGTTTTCGAGGGGGAGAGTAGGTCCGCCGCGCTTTGACTCGAGAGTCTTAGTGATGGCGAGCACGGAATCGCGGATGATTTCCCCTTCCATTCTGCGACGGTTCATACGCCAGCGCAGAAGGTTCTCCGGATCAACCCGATAAGCCTGCGCATTGTGCGCACTGGACTGGCGATACGCACGGGAGAGAATGACTTCCCTTACCGACTTCTTCAACGACCATCCACCATCGACGAAACGGGTGGCGAGGTAGTCGAGCAACTCAGGATGAGTGGGTAATTCTCCGCGCAGGCCGAAGTTGTCTACGCTGCGCACGAGTCCTGCGCCAAAGAGATGTTGCCAAACACGATTGGCGATAACTCGCGCCGTCAGCGGATTCTTTTCATTCGCAATCCATTGAGCCAATTCGAGGCGGCCACTGGCCCGGTAAGCAAGCGCGGGAGGCTTGTCCCACATCGCAATCTGAAGAAAGCTTCTGGGCACCTCTTCTCCAAGCATGTGCGGATTACCGCGAATGTTGATATGAGCATTGGCGGGCGCGTCCACATCACGCACAGCGTAAGCTTCGGGCGGCTCTGGACGGTTGTATTCGAGAAGCGCAATGTCCTTTGTAACTTTGGCGATCTGCTTGTCGAGTGCGGCGAGAGGGCTGTCTGGGTTGGGAGCGGCGGAAGCCTCTCCAGAGGGCGGCGGCAGAGTCTTTTTCAGCTTCTCTTTTTCCTCAGTCAGCTTCTTTAACTGCGGCTTGAGCGCGGCGATGTTTGCATGAAATTTCTCAGTATCAACCGCGCGCTTGCGCAACTCGTCCGCGCTTTCCGGCAACTGGATCCGGTTCACGTCGCTGAAAATTCCGTCGATGCGGCCGTGTAAAGTTTCGGTGCCGCCAAGGATACCAGCCATCGCGTAGTAGTCCTTGTGTGAGATGGGATCGAACTTGTGGTCGTGGCAGCGTGCGCAGCCCACGGTGAGGCCAAGGAAAGCCTTTCCGATCAGGTCGACCTGCATGTCTACGACGTCCATCCGAAGCTGCTCTTTGTCCGCTGCGACAAGAGTCCAGGGTCCGAGTGCCAGGAAGCCCGTTGCGATCACCTGTTCACGCCGCTGCGCATCACTCTCGTAGGGCAGGAGGTCTCCAGCGAGCTGTTCATTGATGAATTTGGTAAAGGGCTTGTCCTCATTCAACGAGTGGATGACATAGTCGCGATACCGCCAGGCGTCCTTGGCGGGAATCTTTCGCCCGATCTCCAGGTTGTCCGCAAAGTAGCTGAGGTCGAGCCAATGTCGTCCCCATCGTTCACCAAAGGCCGGGGCCGCAAGTAGCCGGTCTACGACAGATTCAAAGGCTTTCGGGCTAGTGTCTTTCACGAAGGCGTCGATCTCTTTATTCGCCGGTGGAAGACCAGCCAGGTCAAAGTAAACGCGGCGGATTAGGGTCCGCTTGTCCGCGTCCGGAGAGGGAGCGAGATTCTTCTCCTCCAACTTGGCCAGGATGAAGCGATCAATGGCCTGATCCGACCAGACAGGAGAGTTGGTCTTTGGTATCTCGGGCTTGACTACTGCTTGCCATGCCCAATGCTTCAGGGCATCCTGCTTTGCCTTCGCGTTGGCTGCGGCACCCACATCCACAGCCGGAGCAACCTCTTCTGGCCAAGGGGCGCCCATCCTCACCCATTCGGCCAAAACATCAATCTGTTCCGGCTTCAGCTTGCCCGTGGGGGGCATCTTTAGTTGGGTCGAATAACTAACGACCTTCAGCAGTAGACTCTCCTCCGGTTTGCCGGGCACCACCAGTGGCCCCGATTGCCCACCTTGAAAGAAGAGCGCTTTCTGATCGAGCCGCAATCCGCCAAATGCCATTTTCGCTTTAGAGCTGTGGCAGCCTTGGCATTGAGTGACCAGGAGGGGACGAACCTTGGTCTCAAAGAAATTTAGATCTTCCGCAGAGGGCTGGGCGCTCGCAGTTCCAACCAGGAGCAACAGAGAAGCGGTTGCAAATGATGCAGTGCGGATCACAGCCATACTCTATCATTCTGATTGCCAAAAATCTATACGTAACCCATGACTCTGCGCCTCAAATCAAGGATTTTTATGATTTTTGGCAGAACGCAATGCTCTATCATCGGCTCAAACCAGAATTTCATTGAGAATGGCTACCGGGTACTCGTCAGTAATGCGTTCCGCGCGGCCATCCCGATGAAAAACCAGCTTGCGATGGTCCATGCCGAGAAGGTGGAGTATGGTGGCATTAAAATCGTGAACGCTGACCGGATTGACGACGGCTTTGTACCCGATATCGTCAGTAGCGCCGTAAACAGAGCCCCCCTTGATGCCTCCGCCGGCCATCCACGAGGTAAAGCCCGATGGATTGTGATCTCGGCCAGCTGTCGGGCCCGGAGATTGGGCGATCGGGAGGCGTCCGAATTCCCCGCCCCAAACCACCAGGGTGCTGTCGAGCAGCCCTCTCTGCTTGAGGTCAGCCAGGAGCGCACCGATCGGTTTATCTGTCTTCTTGCAGCAATAGGGCAAGCCTTTCCGTAGATCGGTGTGATGATCCCAGACATTGCCCTCTGTAAAGACTTGAACCATGCGCACACCACGCTCCACCAGCCGCCGCGCCATCAGGCATCGCTTGCCATAAGACAAAGTCGCTTCGTCATTCAGACCATAAGCTTCCTTGGTCGCCTCGGACTCTTTTGAAATATCCAGCGAATCCGTCGCCTCCAGTTGCATACGGGCGGCCAGCTCGTAGGTGGAGAGCCGGGCATCGAGATTAGGCTGATAAGGTCGACTCTTCCGATGGGCTTCATCCATTTCACGAAGCAGCGTGCGTCCAAGTTCTTTCACCGCAGCGGGGTACTCTTCTTCCGGCTGCAGGTTGAGAAGCGGAAGCCCTTCCGAACGGACTCGCGTTCCTTGATAGACGCCAGGCAGATATCCGGCCTGCCAGTTCTGAATGTCGTTGACAGGGAGGCCTTTGGGGTCGTCCAGAACCACATACGCGGGCAGATTCTGGTTTTCAGAACCCAGTCCGTAGACGGCCCAGGCTCCAAGTGTCGGTCGCCCCGGAAGCATCCTGCCCGTGTGCATGATGAACAGGGCAAAGTCGTGGGCTATATGCGTGGTGTACATCGAGCGGATTACTGCAACGTCGTCTATTTGTTTAGCCAGATGCGGCAGTAATTCTGAAACTTCGATGCCCGACTGGCCATGTTTTGCAAACTGATACGGTGACGGCATGATGCCGCCCGCATCTCGAACCTGTCGAATCTGGCTGGCGAGATCGCGGCTGGGCGGCTGGCCGGCGTATTTTTCAAGCAAGGGCTTTGGATCCAGCAGATCCATCTGGCTGGGTCCGCCGTTCATGAAGAGCTGAATGACTGATTTCGCTTTGGGGGTGTGCTGAGGCGGCTTCGGCTTCAGATCATAGATCAGGGTTTGCCCCTCGGCGGCCTGGAGGTCATGACCTAAAAGAGAAGCTAGAGCGGCGCCATGGAGGCCATCGGATACGTGAGAGAAGAAGTCGCGGCGTGTTTTCTTTGCATCTTTCATGGGCACTTCTAGTCGATGTACAGAAACTCCGCAGAGTTAAAAAGGGTATGGCTGAGGCTTGCGAGAGCCATATGTTCGGCTTTGCCGGCGATAGGTTCGGAAGGCGGGGTAGCCTCAAAGATTTCTACCCAATGTTTATTCATGGCAAGCAGCACTCGCTCCGAGGCAGCGACTTCCGCGGCGGTAGGCTTGCGCGTCAAGGTAGCGAGATATAGCTGATCGATCTGCTTGCGGGAGTCACTGCCAACTGCATCAATAATGCGCCCCGCCAGATATCGCGCACTCTCGCGAATCTGATCTCCGTTCATGAGCTGCAGAGCTTGAGAACTGACGATTGATTCTCCACGTTTCACACAGTTGGGGCTGAGGAAAGGTGCATCAAAGGCGTCCAGCATCGTCACCGGAGTGGAGCGGCGCTGCAAAAGGTAGATGCTACGTCGATAGCCAAGCTTTCCGGCTTTCGGCAGGACGGCTCCGTCAGGCTTTACTTCTATAGCGGCAGGCGGGCCGAATGCCTGCAAATCCAGGCGTCCGGAACTTTGCAGAATGGCGTCGCGGACGCCCTCCGCGTCGAGGCGCCGCATAGGGAACCGCGACAGAAGTTCATTCGCAGCATCTTGCGCGACGGCCTCGGGAGCCGCTTCTGAAGACTGCCGATACACTGCTGAAGTCATGATCAGACGGTGCATCTTCTTGATGCTCCAACCAGAATCGACAAACTCCGTTGCGAGCCAATCGAGAAGCTCCGGATGCGACGGCGGAGTGCCCATTTTTCCAAAATTGCCCGCGCTCTTCACGATGCCGGTTCCGAAGTGCTGCTGCCAGATTCGGTTCATCATGACGCGAGCCGTTAACGGGTGCTTTGGATGCGTCAGCCATTTCGCAAAGGCGAGGCGGCGGCCACTGGTTCCAGATTGAAAATGGGGCTTCACAGGTTCGTAAGCCGGCAGACCCTTAGATAAGACCGAGAGCGGACCGGGTTCGACGAGAGAACCAGGATTGGTAACATCACCACGGAGCAGTATTCTTACCGGAGTTGGGTCTCCGCCCATATCGAAAAGTGCGCGGAATCCAGGCGTCGGAAGAATCTTTGCCTTGGTCTGCTGAAGTGTCTTGCGAATATCGACAACTTCCTTTTTGAACGTTTCCGATTCTTTCAACAGCTCGTCAATGGAAGCGTCCTTTCTTCCCTTGTCGCGATAGGGCTTGGCCGCCGCTTCAATCTTCGCTTCGAGGTCAGCGATCTGCTGCCTGATGGGAAGATTGTGCGCCTCTGTTTCGCTGACTACCTTGGGATCAGGATCCGGCAGGAACCGAACATTTTTCTCCTCGCATTTGGATCCTACGCCAACACACTCAATGGAAGGGATGAGCCAGTCATAGGGGTCGAGAGCTGTCTGAAAAACCGCGCTCACCCGATAGTAGTCGCGTTGTGGAATCGGATCGTACTTGTGGTCGTGGCAACGGGCACAGCCAAGCGACAATCCCAATACAGAAGAGCCCAGAATTTCGACTTCAGCAGCTATCGCGTCGAAGCGTTCGGGGAGGAAATTCTGCTCTGTACTGTAGGTTGAGTCAGGGGCAAGCCGGAAGAAGGCAACGGCCTCCATTTTCTCCACCTGATCGGGTGTGAAGGTTCTGGCGGCCTTCCAGTCGAACATCTCGTCCCCCGCCAATTGCTCTTGAAGGAACTGGCTGTAAGGCTTATCGGAGTTGAGGGAACGAATTACGTAATCGCGATAACGCCAGGTATTAGGCCGGATTGCATCAGTTGAGACACCACCTTCACTGTCCGCATAACCAACCGCATCCAGCCAATAGCGTGCCCAGCGCTCCCCATAACGCGGCGACGCGAGCAGCGTATCGATGAGCCGCTCATACCGGTCGGGTCTCGAGTCTGCAAGGTTAGACTGAATTTGCGCTGGGGAGGGTGGCAAGCCAATGAGGTCGAAGTAGGCCCTGCGCATCAGTGTGAGTGGTGCAGCTTCGGGATTCAATTTAAGAGTCTTCGCGGCTAGCCGCTGCAGAATGAAGGCGTCGATTGGTGTGTGAATCGAAGCTGTGGAGGCCGGTACCGCCGGACGAACGGGAGGTTGAAATGACCAGAACTTCCGATCTTTCTCTTTGATCATGGGATCATTCTCGGGATCAACGGGCACAGGCTTCTCCTGCTCCGCGATCGCTCCCTGCTTGATCCATTGCGTCAGTTTTTCGAGTTCGCCCGAATCCACTCCGCGCACGGAAAACTGCTCCTGCAGATGAGGTGGCGGCATTTGCTGTTTGGCGATGCGCTGCACCAATAGGCTCTTCTCCGGGTCTCCCGCGACAATTGCGGGACCAGACTTGCCTCCTTTCAGGATGCTGGCTCGCGTTCGCAGGTCGAGACCGCCCTGCTGTTCGCGCCGGCCGTGGCAGACGAAGCACTTCGCCCCAAAAATCGGAGCGATCACATCCTTTGCCAGGACGGGACGAGTGAGTACATCTTCTCCCTGCTTCAGCGCTCCGCCATCAATCCAGTGACGGATTGTAGCCACTTCCTCTGGAGGGAGCGGCTTTCCGCCCATCGGCATCTTGCCGCTGACTACCATTGCCAGCAACAAGCTATCTACTGCGTTGCCGGGTACGATCGCCGCGCCGGTCTTACCGCCGGAGAGAAGATCGTTTCGTTTCTCCAGGGAGAGACTCCCTTGACGGGTTTTAGCGTTATGGCAGCGAAGGCACTTTGCCTCGATAATCGGATAGACATGCTCTTCGAAACGAGCTCCTGGCTTGTCCTGCCCGTAGACGGCTACAGCGACAAGACCGATTCGGGTTAGGATCCTGGCAAAGCGCAGCATTGAAATTCTGGAAGGACGGACAGCCGAGTCAATATTATCAACCCTAGAAGTTGGCCTTCAGTCCGAACTGGACAACTCGGGGCGACGCTGCCGTCGTGAGGCGGGCAAAAGTTGGCGCGGTCACGGTATTGCCCGGATTGCCAAAGTTCACCTGGTTGAAGGTGTTAAACAGTTCGCCGCGGAGCTGCATGCTGTAGCGCTCAGTAAATCGGAAGTTCTTGATGAGCGCCAAATCAGTATTCGAGGAGCGAGGTCCAATCATTAAGTTCCGTCCGGCGTTGCCGAAGACTCCGACCGCGTTGGGGACAAAGGCTGCCTTGTTGAAGTACTCCACAATCTTCGCCCCACGGCTACGGTCGCCGGGCAAGCTGGGGTCGCCCACCAAGTCGGCCCGATTGGTGGTAGCTGTGAGTGAGTTATCGCGGCCAGTCAGGATCGAGAAGGGTGCTCCTGAGACCAGCGATGTTAAGCCGGAAATCTCCCAACCCCCAATCACCTTGCTGGCGACACCGAGTGATGAGAAGTTAGGCATGAAATAGACCCACGAGAAGCGGGCGACGTGAGCGCGGTGAAAGTCGGAAAGTCCCCGATCCCCATTCAGGTTGAGATTGTTCTGATGTTGGGCACCCTGCACGTTGGTGTTCTGGCCGGTATCAATGCTCTTGGACCAGGTGTAAGCGGCCAGGAGAGTCAGGCGATCGCTACGGTATTTCGCCGTGGTCTGGAAGGAGTGATAGGACGCATTCCCACCAGACTGAATCATGTTGATTTTCTGATAAGTGTTTGGCACGGTGATTCGCCGGGAATCGGTGTTGGCAAGTGTGGAGAGTGGCTGTCCTGAAGAATTCGTACCTGGAATATAGCGGGCTTGATTGATGTTTACAGTGTCCTGTAGATGCCGGCTCAACTTGCCAACATAGCTGACATCCATAGCAATGCGTCTGAAGAAGTCACGCTGTAGGCCAGCCGAGAGGGCCTGCACTCGCGGCATTACAAAGTCCGGGTCCCAACCAAATACTTCTGAAGGCAGGAAGAAGAGCTTCTTGTTCGGATTGGTCGTTAAGTCGAGCGAGCGAGGGAATGGATTCTCGAGACCCTGCCAGGGATCGCTGAAGCCGCCAACTGGACGGAACAGACTTTGGCCCAGCAGGAATGGCTGATTCTGGAAGCTCTGCGCGCCCATGTCGCCAAAGTGTGCGTTGCTGTAAAGTCCATAGCTGGCACGGAAGCTCGTCAATCCATCTCCGGTGAGGTCATAGGCCAGACCGATGCGAGGCTGGATCTGTTTCCTGTCGAGGCGCACCATGGTGCTGGGAAGGCCGTTTGGAAAGTCCGGCGCTTTGTCGCCAGTAAATAGCAGGCCGGGAGGCGCGGACGGAATCACAGTGGATTGGACGCCCAGGCGGAAGGTGGCGTTCTGCGGGATCTTGACGGTAGAACGTTCGACGCCACGGGTCTCGTCGAAGGGCCCAAGCAGTTCGTAACGTAGCCCGAGATTGAGAGTAAGCCGGCGGGATACTTTGAAATCGTCCTGGACGAAGAACGAGGTGTTGACCGAACGCATCGCGAGATCAATCAAAGGACGGCGGGCGGCGGTGAAGAGTTCCCCGAGTAGAAAATCGGCTGCGGCGTTGCCGGTGGCCGAACCATCAAAACCGAAGTTGCCGGGATCGAGAAACGCCGTGATGAGCTTAAATTTGCGGTCGTACATGTCGAATCCGGCCTTGATCTGGTGACGGCCTTTGATCCAGGTGAGCGAGTCTGCGAATTGGTAATTGCGAGTGCCCTCCACCCACAAACAAAGCCCGCCACCGCCGATATTGAAGCGCCCGGTGACACTGACATTCGGAGGTTGCGGAGGGCCTTCCAGCTCGATGTTGATGCCGAGAGCGCGCGGCGTCAGATCGGAGCTGCACTTGCGATTCTCCTCCTGCCCGCTCATCCCGACCCTCAACTGATTCAGTAACGTGGGAGTGAAGGTACGCGTGTAGTTCGCCGATAGCACTGGAATGACCTGGTCTTCTGATCGTTGGCCATAGACCGGATATGGACCACTGGCAAAGGGTGTCTTGAATGCGGTCTTGTCAAAGAAATAGCTGACACTGAGAGTGTCTTTCTGGGAGACAAGCCAGTCCAGCTTGCCCAGATAGTGGTTATTATCGGTCGGGTTGGAACCTTCAGTGACGAGTAGTCCCGATTCTGAGCCTGGCGCAACCGGGATGATGTCGTTGAGCAGGCGCGCGGTTACCGGGTTAATCCGATTCGCGGGAATCGTGTTGTTCGGGAACGGCAGATTGGTACGTGGATCACGAATAGTCGTCGAGAACACACCTTGTCGTTCAGCGGCCGTGAGAGGGAAAGACGATGCTATCGAAGTGCCCCGAATGCGAAGGCCCTGGTACGAAGCGAAGCCAAATAGCTTGTTCTTGAAGATCGGGAACCCTACGCTTGCCCCAAACTGATTCTGCCGCAGGATCGGCACAGTCGCTGAGAAGAAGTTTCGGGAATTCAGTTTGTCGTTGCGAAAGAATTCCCAGAGAGCGCCATGGATCTTATTGGTGCCCGAGCGGGTCACCGCCGTGAAGATCGAGCCGGCGTAGAACCCGTACTCGGCGCTATAAGAGTTGGTGATCAACTTGAACTCCTGCAGCGCGTCCGGCGAGGGGTAGTTGAGGCCGCTGTTGGTATAGCCGCCGGCGAAGCGCATGCCATCGAGCTGGTAGTCCGTCTCATTCGTCCGGGAACCGTTTACGCTCACCGAGTTGCCGCCTCGGTTGCCGCTGGTGAGGGCGACAGGGTTATTGGACACGGTCACACCGGGCAACAACGTGGCAAGCTGGAGCGGATTGCGGCCATTGAGGGGAAGTTCAACGATCCGCTTGCGATCCACCACTTCGCCGCCGGCTGATGTACTCGTATCGACTAGAGGAGCCTGGTCACTCACCTCGATGCTTTCGGCGAGATTGCCTACCTGCATTGAAATGGTGATCCGCGCGGTCTGATTGAGCTGCAACTCCAAACCCTTGCGAGCAAAAACCTTGAAGCCGGGGGCTTCTGCGGAGATGCGATAGGTGCCGATCGGAATGAGCGGGATTACGAAGGAGCCGCTTGAGTCTGATTCCGCCGTCCGGGTGAAGCCCGTGGACTCATCGAGGGCAGTCAGCTTTGCTCCAGCAATCGCGCCTCCGCTGGGATCCGTCACCGACCCGAGAATTGTCGCTGCGTTCTGCTGCGCGAGCAATAGAACGGGCTGAGAGCACATCAGTCCGGCCCAAATCAGCAGGCCGAAAGCTATCTTCTTAATTTCCACACGAACAATACGCATTCCACACTCCTTCTTTGTGTCCGATAGCATGCCTGTACTTGGGCTAAGGCCAGCAAACGATGAAAACCTATCATAGTGTATTTGCCTACGCAAGCAGAACTTCAACAAAAACTATTAAAATTATTGAGGTTGACAGACTTTGGACCTGTTGATAACTTGTATTCTTCGATCTATCATGTTGTCCAAGCATCGCCTGATTCGCCTGAACGCGACCTCATTTCCAGTAAGCAGTGAGGAGCGTAAAGTTTATAGCTTGGCGGGTTTTGATATTATTGAAGCTGAGGCAGCCGATTTGGAGGTATTTGCGAGGAACTCTGACGCCGTCGCAATCTGCACCGTGTCAGCCAAAATTTCGGGCCCAGTGATAGATCATCTACCGAATCTGCGGGTGATCTCACGCTACGGGAGCGGCACAGACAACATTGACTTGGCAGCGGCAGAGACAAGAGGGGTTCTAATCACAAATATTCCGGAGTTCTGCCTGTCGGAAGTCGCCGATCATACGATGGCACTACTGCTGGCCTCTGCTCGGAAGCTTCTGGTCATGGATAGGGCGACGCGCAGCGGCAGGTGGCTGGCGAGGATCGAGGAACCTACTCATCGCATTGCCGGCCGGCAACTTGGGCTGATTGGCTTCGGCCGGATTTCACAGGAAGTAGCAAAACGGGCTCTAGCTTTCGGTCTGAGCATCGTCACCTATGACCCTCAATTGAACCCCCAAACAGCAGAATCACTCCAGGTGCGGCCGGTTTCACTTGAAGATCTCCTGAGAGAAAGTCACTTCGTCTCTTTGCACGTCCCTCTTCTCCCCTCTACCCGGCACCTGCTCAGCCATTTGCAGTTTGAAATGATGCGATCAGATTCCATCCTCATCAACACGGCACGCGGCGCTGTGGTGGATGAATTGGCATTGGTGGCCGCGCTCAAAGAGAAGAAAATTGGCGGAGCGGCAATCGATGTCTTCGAAGGGCTTGATCTCTTTGGCCCCCTGCCGGACTCACCCGATCACCCGCTCTTCCACCTGCCAAACGTGCTGCTTTCACCGCACTCCGCGGCCTGCAGCGAAGAATCGCTGGCCTTGCTGATGCGCACCGGCGCGCAGAACGCAGTGGACGCCGTATTGGAAGGAAGGTTGATTCAAACATAGCTATGCAGAACTTCAGCGGCAAAGTAGTGGCGATCACGGGAGGAGCGGGCGGACTTGGCCGCGCTTTAGCTCGTGAATTCGCCGCCGCAGGCGCAATCTTGGCGCTCCTCGACAGAAACGAAAAAGGCATGGATGAAGCGGCAAGAGACAGCGGCGCCGCCACGCAGCCCTTTCTCAGCCATGTCGATATGAGCAGGCCCGCCGAGGTTTGTGCGGCCATGGATGACATAGCCTCTAAGTTGGGCCGTATCGATGTGCTAATCAACAACGCTGCCGTTTGCAACTCAAAGCCAATGTGGGATCTGACGGAAGCGGATTGGGACGAAGTCCTTGGCGTGAACGTGAAGGGCCTGTTCTTCGCGCTGCAGTCAGCAGCCCGCCACATGCCTGCAGGCGGAGCAATCCTCAACATCGCGTCCGTTGCGGGCCGAGTTGGTCGACCGACATTATTGCACTACGCCGCAAGCAAGGCCGCGGTCATCTCGATTACCCGATCGGCCGCAGTAGAACTTGCGAGCCGCGGAATCCGGGTGAATGCCATTGCGCCCGGAATGATTGACACCGATATGCTGCATCAGCTGCAGCAGGACTGGAAGTCCCGGGCAGAGGGGGTGCCGCCCGCGTCGGCACAACCATCCTCCGCGTCCACACTTTTCGGAAGGCCTGCCAAGCCCTCGGAGATTGCATCGACGGCACTTTTCCTGGCCAGCGATGCCGCTTCTTACATTACCGGCCAAACCTTGAACGCCTGTGGCGGGATTGTGATGAGTTGATAGACATGAATATAGAAAATAGGTTTCCTCCTTTAATAACGCCAGCCGCCGCTATTGAGATGTACCGCAAGATGCGGCTGATCCGCCGCTTCGAAGAGCGTGTGATCGATCTGGTGAACGCCAACGCCATCGCAGGAGTCACGCATGAGTACATCGGCGAAGAAGCGATTGCCGTGGGTGTCTGCAGCGCACTGAGAAGCAACGACGTTATCTCGAGCACACACCGCGGGCATGGTCACATCATTGCCAAGGGCGGCGACGTGAAGCGCATGATTGCGGAGCTTTTTGGCCGCGTCACCGGCTACAACAGGGGCAAAGGAGGGTCGATGCACATTGCCGATCTGGCTCTTGGCATCTACGGGGCGAATGGGATCGTAGCGGCAGGCGTACCCATCGCTGCTGGAGCCGCATGGGCGGCCAAGATTCAGAAGAGCGGAGTCATTGCCGCAACCTTTTTCGGGGATGGCGGAGCCAATCAGGGCGTTGTGCACGAGACGATGAATCTCGCCGGCATCTGGAAGCTACCTATCCTTTTCATCTGCGAAAACAATCAGTACGCGGTCACTACTCATACCAGCTATGCAACGGCAGGCCCCGGAGTGAGCGAGCGGGCGGCAGCGTATGGCTTTCCTGGAGTGCGCGTCGACGGAATGCGCGTGGATGAAGTACACAAGGCGGTTGGGCAGGCGGTTGAGAGAGCTCGTGCTGGCGAGGGACCAACGTTGATCGAGTGCATGGCTTACCGCTTCCAGGGACACTTCACAGCCGAGCGGGCCTTGTCGCTGAGTTATCGCGAAGCCTCAGAAATCGACTACTGGAGAGCGAAGGATCCCGTCCTGACGTGGGGTGTCGAACTGGAGAAGCAGGGCGTACTCACCGGTGCACAACGCGACGAGGTGGACGCTGGCATCGAGGCGCTTCTCGATGAGGCAGTGGAATTTGGACACCAGAGCGCCTGGCCAGAGCCAGAGGAGGCTTTGACCGACATGTACGTCACAACTTATCCGGGGCTTCCGGCGCGGGGGGTTTCATGGAACGACAACTAAATTGCCTTCAGGCATTGAGAGAAGCTCTCATGCAGGAGATGCGACGCGACAGCAACATCATCGCGCTGGGCGAGGACGTTCGACATTCCCTGCGAGGCATCACCAAGGGTTGCCTTGCGGAGTTTGGCGAGGATCGCGTGTGGGACACACCTATCTCAGAGCAGGGCTTTGTTGGGATGGCAACAGGTGCTGCGATGTCCGGGCTGCGGCCCGTAGTGGAGTTCCAGATCGGCACGCTGATGTACGTCTGCTTCGACCAGATCGTCGATCAGGCCCAGAAGCTCCGATACATGATGGGCGGCCAGGGGCGCATTCCAGTAACCTATCTGGTCCCGGGTTCAGGAGCTCGAGCCGGACTGGCCGGCCAGCATTCTGATCATATCTATCCGATGCTGGTGCAGGCAGGTCTTAAGGTGGTGATTCCATCCACCCCTCGAGATGCGAAAGGTTTGTTTACCGCGGCCATGCGCGAGGATGACCCGGTGGTGATTTTTGCCCCTGCCGCGTCTATGAACGTACGTGGTCCAGTTCCGGAGGAAGAGGTTTATATTCCTCTGGGTAAGGCAGATATCAAGCACGTGGGCAGCGACGTGACCGTAGTGGCGATCGGGCCGCTGGTGCCAGATGCCTTACGACTCGCGAAGCATCTGCAGACCGAAGGCATCTCGGTCGAAGTATTCGATCCTCGCTCCTTGCTCCCCTTCGACCATGCGGCGCTGGCAGCGTCTGTGATTCGCACCGGCAAGCTGGTGATCTTTGATGATTCCAATCGAAGCTGCGGGATGGCGGCAGAGATCTCGGCGTTTGCGGCGGAGAAGCTCTTTCATCACCTGCGCGCCCCGATCATCCGCGTCACGCGTGCGGATGTTCCAGTGCCGTTCAGCATTGCCCTGGACAAATTCGTATTACCGAAAGTTGAGCAACTGGAAGCAGCAATCCGCTCGGTTACGTCAAGCAGCGGAAAACCAGAACTCGCAGTATCGGAGGCAGTCTGATGCCGAGAGTATCGATTCGCATTCCGAAGCTGGGCATGGACACGACAGAGGCGGTGATCTCAAAATGGCTCGTTCAGGAGGGCGCCTCGATTGAGGTGGGCACACTACTTGTGGATCTGGAATCGGAAAAGGTGAACTTCGAATACCCATCCGAGGTGGCCGGGCGGGTGCTGCAAATTCTGGTGGGTGAGGGAGAAACTGTACCCGTAGGCGAAATCGTTGCAATCGTGGAAAGCGACTGACGGAAGAATGCGATGATCGAATTGATTCCCGTGTCAGAACCTACATTTATCTTTGCGGAAGTCGGAGGGGTTTCCCTTCGCGACAAGGTGATCACCTCGCTCAAGGAGGCGATCTTCTCAGGCAAGCTACGCCCCGGAGAACCCATAGTGGAGCGCCATCTTTCACAACAGATGAAGATCGGCACCCCGGCAGTTCGAGAAGCGCTGGTCATGCTCAACGCGCAAGGCTTTGTGCGGAGAGTGGCCAATACGGCGACTTATGTGAACAGTTATACGGTGGATGAGGTTCGCGAGCTGTATCAGCTCCGCGTTGAATTTGAACATCTGGCGCTAAAGTGGGCCAAGCTGCGAGTTACCGAAAAGGACCTCTCGGCCCTTGAGAGATTGATCGAGTCCATGGCAGCCGCCGCCGCGAACAAGGATGTGCGGCGCTTTTATGAGTTGGACCTCGAGTTCCATCGCTATTGCTGGCAACTCTCCAACAACCGCTTCTTGGTGAAGAGCCTGGAAAACCTGGTTCCACCGCTCTTTGCTTTCGTGCTGATGGCCAGCGACGTCACCGTGAGCGAATCCATCGCCTACGAGCACCGTAGCATCGTGAATGCTTTACGCCGATTGGAAGAACCGGAGTTTTCCTCCGTAGTCCGGCAGACGCTCAGCAACTTTGCGATGACTGGCATCGCATCGGTCGCTGGACGGCCACCTACAAAATAGCTTCTTCATGAATCGCTGGAACCGGATCATTCCCGCTGCGTTCCTGATGTACACCATCGCGTACATCGACCGCACAAACTTCTCCATCGCCATGCCTTCCCTGCAGAAGGAGTTTGGGCTCGATTCCAGCAGCACCGGGATGGCGGCCGGTATTTTCTTTATCGGCTATGTTCTCTTTCAAATGCCGGGCGGCTACCTCGCTCAGGTCTGGAGCGCAAAGCGATTCATCTTCTGGGCACTGCTGGTGTGGGGCATCTTCGCGACGCTCTGCGGACTTGCACAATCTTATGAGCAGTTGCTGGTCTTCCGATTTCTTTTAGGAGTGGGCGAAGGCGGTGTATGGCCAGCGACAGTTGTACTGCTCTCCAATTGGTTTGCTCCAGAAGAACGTGCCCGTGCGAATGGCTTTTGGGTTGTCTGCCAACCGATCGCGGTGATCATTTCGAGCCCGCTCTCTGGCTACCTCATTGAGCACTACAGTTGGCGCGCGATGTTCATCGTGCAAGGCATTCTTCCGCTCTTCTTCGCAGCTCTATGGTGGTGGGCAGTTGAAGATCGCCCCGAGGAGGCGACCTGGGCGAAGGAGGAGCAGTCGTCCACTGCGCGAGTGGTAACCGAGCCGGTGCATAGCTCGGGCGGGCGTTGGAGCTTCCTCCGTTATCGCGAAGTTTGGCTACTCGTCATCCTTGACCTGGCGTTCGCATGCGGTGCATACGGCATGCTGATGTGGCTGCCCTCGACGATTCGCTCTCTCGGCCTGAAAGACAATTTACTCATTGGACTGCTTTCTGGCTTCCCCTATGTTTTCGCAGTCGCTGGCAGTATCTACAATTCGAAGCAGTCCGACCGCAAAGGAGAGAGGAGATTCCACGTAGCAATTCCCTGCATCGGAGCTGGAATCGCGCTGATCTGCGGCTTCATTGCGAGCGAGCACATTCCTGCACTGGGGCTGTTTCTGATCTGTCTTACGGCCGCCGGAATCTATGCGGCAATCGGACCGATGTGGGCGCTGATGACAGAGATAGTGCCGAAGCAGAGCGCAGGATTAAGTTTAGGGTTGATCAATGGTGCCGCAAACCTCGGAGGGCTTGCGGGTCCATATATGGTGGGATCGCTCCACGATTCCAGCTCCAGCTTCCTGCCAGGATTTCTCTTCTTGGGTGGGTCGCTAATCACTTCCGGCCTATTCACTCTCTTGCTTAAACGCCGCAGCTCCAGCGCCGACTCTTCCTAGTCCGATAAGGAGCTTTGATGCAGTCTGGATGACCGGTTGGAATTACCTGTTGCAAAAAGGCTGAATCGGGTTCCGGCCGCTCGCCATTCTCGCTAGATGGGAAGGCGGTCAGGGACTAATTAGCACGCACTGAACCGTGAGTCCGAAATTCTACGACATTGGCGGAGCCAAAAGACTCATTGTGAAGAGCGCTCAGCGGTAGCGCCTGGTAAGCTTGCCTGACTTGGTGTCGATGCCTTCGGCAATCAGGACTAGGCGAGCACTTGATTGCGAGTTGATCGCACGCTTCGTGAAGGCTATGGCAGCCTTGCGGAATCGTTCCAAGGATTGTCGAGACTGGTGCTTTTGACGTTACATCCAGAGGTTCGCATCGCTGCAGGAGGCCGCGTGTGCTGCAGTTGGGAGTTCACGGGAATGTGAGATGTTTTTGAGGCGCTCTGTTATTGGGGATTTTTGTGTTTTTGGGTTGTTGAGCGGCTGATTGCGTTTTTCCGTTTGGCAGTGTTTGGGCATGGTAATTATCCGTTGCAGGGGTTGGCCGTTGAAGAGGGTGGTTGCAGTTCCCTGCCCCTGGGCCTGGATGATTCGCAGTTGGGGGTTCTGTTTGGTCAGTTCCTGAAGGAGCTTGAGGCGCTCTGTTCTTGTGAACCCAGGCTGCGGCAAAAGTTGGTTTCGATCTTGAGATGCACAGCGTCTTGGAACGCATGGACCTGCTGCGATTTATCGAGGAACGGTTTGGGTTTAAACCCCATCCGAAGCAAGCCGAAGTGCTGTGGTCGGGGGCTTCTCGCTTGCTGCTTTGCTGCTCGCGGCAGTGGGGAAAGTCGACTACCGCTTCGGCGCTTGCGGCGCATCGGGCTTTGACTGTTGAGGGAGCACTCGTATTGTGTGTGTCGCCTACACTGCGGCAAAGTGCGGAGTTTGTTTCAAAAGTGCGTGGGTTCCTGATGCATAGCGGTGAGAAGTTGGAGGGGGGAAGGTTGGGAGTCCGCTTGAAGAATGGGTCACGGGTGGTGGCGCTGCCGGGGCAGGAGGCGAATGTGCGCGGGTTTTCGGCGCCTTCGCTGATTGTCATCGATGAGGCGGCTCGAGTTTCGGATGTGCTGTATCAGGCATTGAGGCCGATGCTGGTGGTGGGCCGGGGGGATCTGGCGCTGTTGTCGACTCCGTTCGGGGAGCGTGGGTTTTTCTGGAAGGAGTGGGCGGCGGGCGGCGAGCGTTGGACGCGGATTGAAGTGAAGGCGACGGATTGCCCTCGGATGCTGCCGGATGCGCTCGAAGTGAGCGGCAGTGCCAGAGCGCGCGAGAATCAGGCGTTTCAGAATGCCTGGCGCAGAATCAAGCTGGAGGCGGGCGGCGACGGCGGGACGATGGCGATTGTCGAATCGGTCTATGAATACCGCGGGTACTCGCCCGTCGGCAAGGTGCAGAAGGTAAGCCTGCCTAACGCGCCGGGCGGGACGACAGGAGCGGTCTCGCGGCAAACGCTTACAACCCTTTTATTTCTATCAGTTCAGGCGGAATTACGCCGCACGACATTCATCTTGTTCTGCATGCATTAGGGCGGTATGATGCTGGTATGACCAGGTCAAAGATTGCCATCAGTTTGCCCAAGGATCAACTGGTGAGAGTCCGTCGCGAAGTTCGAGCTGGACGTGCCGAATCGGTTTCGGGCTACATTGCCAGTGTCCTGGCGGAACATGAGAGGGGTGAGTCTCTTCAGGTACTTCTGCGGGATCTTATAGAAGAACATGGTGAACCAACGGCGAAGGACATTAAATGGGCAGAACGGGCACTGGCACCGCGACGGGGATAGTGCTGGATGCCGGCGCACTGATCGCCTTGGATCGCGGTGAAAAGCGCATGATCGCTTTGCTCCAGCGGGCGTTGACGCAAGGCCGGGCTTTTCGAGTGCCAGTGGGCGTTGTGGGACAAGCCTGGCGAGATGGCCGTGTTCAAGTTACTCTGGCCCGATTCTTGCGGAGCGAGGGAGTAGAAATTGTTCCTCTTGATGAGCAGCTTGCCCGTTCCTGTGGAGAACTTTGCGCCGCCACCAAATCTCAGGACGTTATCGACGCTTCGGTGGTAATCCTTGCCAGGGAGCGGCGAGACCCCATAATTACAAGCCATCCGATGGACCTCCGCCGTCTGGATCCGGAAGCCCAGATTATTCCTATCTAAGATTCGCGGGGCAGCTCAACCCCGCTGGTGGAGCCGCGCCGCCCTGCATCGTCGGCGATTCGGAAGTTACACCGGTTCGAGATACCTCCTCTCTGGGTGCCCAGTCTGGAGTACATTGTGCGTTTTAGCCATATGGCACGGTGAGCAAAGGACTTGTGTTGGTTTGAGTAGAGGGGGAATTTACGCTGCAAGAGTTTTGATTGCGTCCAGGGTGGGTGGCCATTGTGTTCATTCTATTGACCGTTCGATCCTCGCCGCCGTTTGCGGGAATACACCTAGCGTTCGATATCTCAATGTTGTCTCTAATGAAGTGGTGATGGACTCTACGCCATGGGACGTTTGGGCTCAGTATCCGGATTGCGCGTGATCCAGACGGAATGTGCGGAGCGCATGTCCGACATGCCGACAAATCACCCAAGTGGTTTTCCGGCCACCGTTCACATAATCGCCGATCTTGCCCAGTTTGAGTTTTCATAAGGGAACCCCGCAAAACCCGAGCGAATGAAATGGCGTCGGCACGGGTGAACCCTTTCTTGCCTGCCTTCGGCGTGCTTACGTAAGTCGTCGATGATCCATTTGTCTTTGGGGCCAAGAGCCCGGTTCGCTCCAACTCGAGTGCCAGAGTCAGTGCTTTCTTCCACCAGCCGACTACGCTCGTGACTTGAGCCAGTTTGGCATAGCTAACAATCAAATCCCGCTGAGCTTCGGCGCTGGAGGGGTTGTCCTTGGCAAGCTTTTCCGCAATGGCGAGTGACTGCTTGAACCGGCAGCGTGCGTCTTGCAGCTGGCCCGCAAGCACCAGCACGTCGCCCAGCCTTTCCAAGCTGAAGCTGACATCGCTGAGCCTCGGCGCTGGCCGGCGGTAGCAGCCTTGAGGGGTGTGCGAAAAATAGATGCCGTGATCGCCGTTACTCAGGTGCTAACTGGAAATCCTGCGTGTAGCATGAAGCAGGGAAGCAATTTATGGCAAACCTAGATTGGTCGCAATGCCCAGCCGTGGAAAGCATTCCCGGCAAAGTGAGCGGTGCCTGGGTTTTGAAGGGAACCCGGACGCCCGTTCAGGTGTTGTTCGAAAATCTTGAGGCGGGCATGAGCATTGAAGAAGTCATCGAACAGTTTCCTGTGAGCCGCGAAGAGATCGACAGGCTTATGGCTTTCGTCGCGCGTTCGCTCGATAAGGCGCCGAGCTACGGTTAGGCCGCCGCTTCATGCGCATTCTTTTTGACAATGGCACGCCGCGGGGTCTGGCGCGTTTTTTGATCGGCTGCACAGTCGAAGAAGCGCGGGCGCATGGCTGGGAAGAACTCACAAACGGCGCATTGATCCACGCTGCCGAGCAAGCCGGGTTTGACCTCATGGTGACCACTGACAAGAACATCCGCTATCAGCAAAATCTTGAAGGTCGAAAGCTTGCCCTGATCGTGCTGGAGCATTCTCAATGGCCGATGGTGAAGCTGGTCACAGCCTTGCGGCCGTCGAGGCAGCCGTACCCGGCAGCTTTCTTGAGGTCGAGGTTCCGTTTAAGGATTAGCACCGCCACGTGATCAGACTGCCCGCTTGAACGCCGGTAAATGCCGATTTGCCCCCCGTCATTCGCCAGGCAGTCCAACTCGCCGAATAAGTTCGTGAAATCGGGTATCCGTCCGGTAGGCACCGTGGTTTTCCCACACAGCAAGCCAAGCGATGCCCTGCTCGCGTTGCTGGTAGGCTTTCTCCAGCGACTCGAGAACCCGCTTGGAGTCGCCGATGCCGATATACGCATGGGCGAAAGCGATGGAAGGAACGTATTGTTTCCGCGAAAGGGCCTCCATCTCACTGAGCAGCTTGCGTGCTAACTCCTTGCGTCCAGCCAAGCCGTAGGTTTCCGCGAGCGTGCCCAGAATGGATGGGCTCCTTCCGGAAAGCTTCGCTGCCTTTTCCAACGCGTCTATGCCTTCCTGAAACATGGATTGGGAGGTGTAGCTCGATCCGATCCGCCAAAGCGCCCACAGATAATCGGGGTCCGTCTTGAGCACTTTCCGCAGCTCCGCGATGGCCTCTTCGTAGCGGCCAGCGTTCTGTAGAATCCATCCGGCTTGCGTTTGAATGATGGGGGAGAGGGGGTCAAGCTGGTGGGCGAGCCTCACCTCCCGCAGAGCTTCGTCGTGGCGCTTCCTCATGGACAGACTGTGGGAGTACCACAGGTGTGCCGAGGCATAGCTGGGATTGAGGCTGAGTGCTCGCTGGAAGCCCTCCTCCGCAGCAGCCCACTCCCAATCGTAGAGCCGCGCATAAGCAAGTGCGGCGTGCGCCTCGGGCAGATCCGGATCGATTTCCAGTGCCCTTTTGGCCGCCGCGATCGCCAGCGGGCGGATTTCCGCTGGCGGCTGACCGCCGATCAGCACGGTTCCAAGCTGGTTGTAGCAGTCTGCCAAGCCGCCATAGGCGCGGGCATAGGCAGGGTCCTGGTCGATGGCCTTGCGGAACCATTCTTGGGCCTTGTAAATGTTCTCCGGGGATCGCTTGTTCCAGTAGTAACGCCCACGCAGGTAAGCCTCGAAGGCTTCGCGGTTCACTGGACGGTCGGCAAGCCGTGCGCGTTGTTCGGGTTCGACCCGGGCCCGGATCTCGTGCGCAACGGCGATGGCGACCTCGCCCCAGAGCTTTGGAAATTCGGCCAAATCGCGCTCATAGGTCGCTGACCACAAATGCTTTTCTTTTGAGGCATCCAGAAGTCGGACAGTCACGCGAGCCCGGTCGCCGAATCGGGCAACGGAACCTTCTATGATCGCTCCGGCATTCAGTTCGCGGGCAATCTGGGGCAGGGGCTTCCTGCCGTCCTTGTAGCGTACGACGGAGGTCCGCGAGATCACCCGGATCCCGCCAATTTTCGCCGTCTCGCCAATGAGGTACTCCGTGAGGCCGTCCGACACATAATCCTGGCTGGGATCGCCGGAAAGATTCTGGAAGGGGAGCACTGCCAGAGACTCAAAGAGCGGGGTAGTAGGGCCGCGGCGGCTCAGCCACCAAACGAACACCAACCCGCCCACAACTGGCAAAGCTATTGCGGTGGCTAGTCTCCGGCGCGTCACACGCGACTCGCCAGGTGCGACGAAAGGCGCGGAGGCTGTGTGCGCGGCGGGGCCACCACCATCCTCTTCCTCCTTCACGTCTCCCACAAACCGATAGCCGCGCTTCGGGATCGTTTCGATGTAGGACTTCCCGCCCTCGCCGTTGCCGAGGGTTTTCCTAAGCACCGAGATGTGGTGGGCCAGATTATTTTCCTCGACGAAGGTGTCAGGCCAGACCTCCTGGATGAGGGCATCCTTCTCCACTGGCTGCCCGGCGCCCCGTAGCAGCACCAGGAGGGTTTCCACCGCCTTTGGCGGAAGCGGAAGCACTTCGCCATCGCGCCACAGCACCCGCGATTCCGGATTGAGCCGGAAGACGCCAAACCTGTAGAAACGCTTTGCTTTCATCGCGCTGGGCCCATTCATAAACAATTCAGACTTTGTACAGAGTATTTAATGCTGTCCGCTGGTAGTCTATCGAACAAGTCGCAAGACAATTCCCACCAAGCGTGATTCTATTACGAATAGATGGGACTAACTTAAGGAAACAAAGCATGATAAGAAACAATCTGGTTGGCCGTTGGCCCGCATTCCTCGGTGCGCTCATTGCGTGCGCCGGCAGCGTCCAGGCCACGGATATCGGGGGGACTATTTCCACGACGCTGACCATCACCGAGAACAGCCAATTAGTGGATGATGTAACCTGCACCGTCACGGGTGCGGCTTGCATAAGGTTCGGGGCGTCCGGGGTGACGCTGGATTTGAATGGCTTCACCATAACCGGGCTCGCCCATCCGGCCACCGCATGTTCTGGCATCACTTTTCCTGGCGGGGAATTTGGCATCGTCGCAAACGGATTTCAACAAGTCACGGTCCGCGGACCTGGGCTGGTCCAACGATTCCGGGCTCAGGGCGTCATCCTGATAGGCAGCAGCGGCTCGACGATAAAGGAGGTGACGAGTTCGACCAACTGCGCCTCCGGCTTTCAAGTAAACAACGGATCCGACAACCTGCTGGAGAACAACGTCTCGGTACGAAATTCGCACCCCACCTCGGCGTGCGGAGGCATATGACTCGCCGGTGGCGCTAGTCGCAACCGGCTCCGTGCGAACCGGATCATTGGAAACGGGTTCTCAACCCCAGGCAATAACTTCGGCATCGGTACGCCGGGCGGCGGCACCGTTATCGGTAACATCATCGAGGAAAACATCGTTGTAGGGAATTCGGATGGGATAATTTTGTTCGCGGGAGCCGAGGGAAATCTCCTTCGGAAGAATTTCGTCATGGGAAATCCCGGTGTGGAGGCTTCGGTCGACCACCCCTCGGCAACGACGGGCTTCGACATCAAGAATCTGGCGACGGCGGGCGCCAATACGTTCCAAGCCAACATCTGTCTCACCGCTGTCAATGCGCCCTGCCCAGCTTCTTCGCCACCGTCTCTGACCGCGACGCCGAATCCTATACCGCTCACAGGTTCTGCCACCTTGGGAATGACGACGATAACTTGGATGGCGCCGGCGGCGGAAGCCGTTGAGGTTCATATCGGCAGCCCGAACGGAGTGGTGTTTGTGGGCGGCGGCAGTCGCGGATCGGCGCAAACGGGCCTCTGGGTGCCTGATGGAATGACTTTCTATCTTCAGGATGTCAGCGGCGGTAAGCCACTGACGGCGGAGAACACGCTCGCGACGGTCGTAGTTCGATTTCAGGAAAAGTAATGACGTTCATAGGGGGGAGATCATGAAGCACTTCTCGATGATTCTGGTTCTTTGCCAGGCAGTGCCAGCGTGGGCGCAATCGACGGACGCCACACTCGACAAGATGATCGCGGCGGGGAAGAGTCCGCGCGAATTGGCCGAGCACCTATTCGATACTCACGGCTGCAAGACCTGCCACACAGCCGGCAAAGACGGAAGGCTCGGCTTCACGAAGAAGGGCGAGAAACGTGCGCAGGGGTTTGACGGGTGCATCTCGACGTTGAAAGCAATGACGGTCGTCGCCAAGGTCCCCGCGAACCTACGCTCGACGACACAGCGCCAGCGCGCCCAGCGCTTCGAGGAGTTCGGTTGCGCGACCTGCCACAAGGTCGCTGACGGTGAAGTTGGGCTGACGCCGGTGGGAACGAAGCTGGCGCATCTGCACTTGGGCTGCGTCGATGTGGAGAAGTTGCTAGCCGGCAAGCCTGCCCGGAAGTGATCGTTGAGGTCGCGTACGAGTAGCAGATTCTTATGCGAGCGATTGCCGTCCCGAGATGGTCCTGGGCGTTGTGGAAAGCGGCAGTGCGACCTCGGAGCGGATACTAGATTACCCTGACGTAGACAGGGCAGGGCCAGCGGCGAGTTACAAATGGCCCAAGCTGGGTGCCCAACTTGGATGAGCCTATTCTTTCTTGCTCGCAACATAATGTTGCGAAAGGACTTGAATAGGTTCGTGCATTATCTACGCCGCTGGGAGGCGCAATCAGGACATGGCGAGCACTTGATTTCGATTTGATCGCACGTTTCGTGAGGGCTATGGCAGCCTTGCGGAATCGTTCCTAGATTTTCGAGGACGCGCGTGGTGCAGTTGGGCATTCACGGGAATGTGAGATTTTTTTGAGGCGCTCTTTTATTGGGAATTTTGGTGTTTTTGGGTTGTTCGGCGGCTGATTGCGTTTTTCCGTCTGGCAGTGTTTGGGCATGGTAATTAACCGTTGCAGGTTGGGTGAGGCTGTTCAGCCTCAGGTTGCCCATCAGGAGAGGTTGGCCGTTGAAGAGGGTGGTTGGAGTTCTCTGCCCCTGGGCCTGGATGATTCGCAGTTGGGGGTTCTGTTTGGTCAGTTCCTGAAGGAGCTTGAGGCGCTCTGTTGTTCTGAACCCAGGCTGCGTCAAAAGTTGGTTTCGATCTACTCTCGCTTCGAGGCAGCGCTATGAGTGCGCGCTCGGTGTGCAGAGATGAGATGCACAGCGTCTTGGAACGCATGGACCTGCTGCGATTTATCGAGGAACGGTTTGGGTTTAAACCCGATCCGAAGCAAGCCGAAGTGCTGTGGTCGGGAGCTTCTCGCTTGCTGCTTTGCTGTTCGCGGCAGTGGGGAAAGTCGACTACCGCAGCGGCGCTGGCGGCGCATCGCGCTTTGACTGTCGAGGGTGCACTCGTATTGTGTGTGTCGCCTACGCTGCGGCAAAGTGCGGAGTTTGTTTCGAAGGTGCGTGGATTCCTGATGCATAGCGGTGAGAAGTTGGAGGGGGGAAGGTTGGGAGTCCGGTTGAAGAATGGGTCACGGGTGGTGGCGCTGCCGGGGCAGGAGGCGAATGTGCGCGGCTTTTCGGCGCCTTCTCTAATTGTGATCGATGAGGCGGCTCGGGTTTCGGATGTGCTGTATCAGGCATTGCGGCCGATGCTGGTGGTGGGCCGTGGGGATCTGGCGCTGTTGTCGACTCCGTTCGGGGAGCGTGGGTTTTTCTGGAAGGAGTGGGCGGCGGGCGGCGAGCGTTGGACGCGGATTGAAGTGAAGGCGACGGATTGCCCACGGATGCTGCCGGATGCGCTCGAAGAGGAGAGGCAGTGCCAGAGCGCGGAGTGGTTTGCGCAGGAATATCTTTGCTCGTTTGTGGGGATGGAGAATCAGGCGTTTCAGAAGGCCTGGCTTGAGACGGCGCGGATGGAAGGTTTGAATGAGAAGGGGTTGCAGTTTGTGTTGAAGGGGAGGGTGAGATGAGCGAGAAACCGGGGAAGGTGAATTTGCGGTCGTTCCATATTGGCGTGGACCTGGGGCAGC
>Ga0163144_10004218_pt1 | contig 32466 bp, 23 predicted proteins | sample OliLak19BULKMAT1_FD_123175 | JGI IMG/M metagenome (GOLD analysis project Ga0163144, IMG submission 123175) | Freshwater microbial mat bacterial communities from Lake Vanda, McMurdo Dry Valleys, Antarctica - Oligotrophic Lake LV.19.BULKMAT1 | ecosystem: Environmental > Aquatic > Freshwater >... | reverse complement strand
GCAATAGCAATAGCAATAGCAATAGCAATAGCAATAGCAAACAACATTATACACAAATGTTTTAATTTTAAAAGAGGGCCTTGCCAAAATACTAAATATATAGTATTTTATTTTTAAATCATTCTCTCACAATTCTCATGAACATGAATAACTATAAAACTGCGCCACATGGTTCGCCGTTCCCCCCTCCAATCAAGATCCATATTGCTAAAGATTTTGCTAATGCTCTTACCTGCCTAAAAGATCACCTTCCAATTCGTTGTTATTTTGGCATCTCAGAACTTCACAATGAAAACACAAACATTGCGGAATATGCTTCTCCACTGAATCCAGTTACCATGTACAATGGAATGAATCTTTCCAAGATGCTAGATGTGCGTTTAAATGATGAAATCCGGCCAGATTTCCAGACAAACTTTGTGCTAAGCGATAAAGTCAATCCTCAGATAGCATTTGCTATATGCTTACTATCGGGCATCTTTGGATCATCGAAAGTTAAGAACAGAGGCAAAATCTTGCGTAACAAAGAGAGGCTCGCACGCATGGCACAATTTCTCGATAGTCGCAGAATGGGAGATTTATATGATCCAAAAAACTGGGTTGAAGAAAATCAGACTTTCCATGATTTGGACAACTTTCTTAAGATTATTGAGAGTAAAGCGAGGAATATGTCAAAAGGAACGTATCTATCGATGGGATCAACAATACCTTGGAATATAGTTGCTGAAATTTTTCTCGATGGTATTGGTAATTGTCGCATCCTGAAATGCCTATTACGGCCAGCACGACGCGCAAGTATGGTACGAAAAGATTTTTCTCCTATAGCACCGACAGCAAAAGAGAAATCTAGTTTTCTGGCCGGGAACTTTAGTCGCGGCATATCGGTGGAAGTAAAGCTCTTTACAGATTATACTGGCTCACCATTTACCTTGTACACTTCACGAAGCGACGAGATTACGGACTTTCTCAGTGCTCACAAGAGTTCTGCGTTGGAAGTAGTCATTAGTCATAATGGATATAATAACAGTATCCGCATTGGCCTGGGAAATAAAGAACAGGCCAAATTTTTGCCTCGTGGATGGCAGAATGAATTATGCAAAAAACTAAATCTGGTATGCAATAAAAGCACTACTAAAGAGCTTGAATTACACACCATGAACGACGGATTCGGCTGTCCCGATATACCTCACGTCATTTTTGGTAAGAGAAAATACCAGTACAGTGAAAAGCTGTCGGAAGAAATATACAAAGGTGTAATTTCTTTTCTTAAAGAGAAGCTTCAAGTGATAGATGTTCGTGTTGCGATGTAATACAGACTATGTTGCAAAAACAAGATTTTGTTTTAGCGCTCCGGGTTTTGCTCGGGGCGTTTCTTTATACATGTAGAAATTTATTAATGATATGTATTATCTTAATCCAGCCATCTTTTCTTATAAAAAATATAAAAAAAAACTCCTACAATGAGCAAAGTTCCACCAACAATATAATAGAACATCACAGGGTTTGAGCCTCCCGGAACGGCAACGTTCATGCCGTAAAAACTAGCAATCATAGTTGGAATTGTGAGAACAATGGTAATTGCTGTCAATAACTCAATCACTCTATTGAGATTATTCATCGTAATAGTAGAATATGCATTTCTAATATTAACGAGCATTTTAATATTTGAACGACATTGTTCAATAAGTTGTTCTTCGGCAAGTGAAAGGTCTTCAATGAGTTCACGATCCTCATCGTAAAGTTTAATCGAACGACCAATAAGTAGCTTTTCTAGTCCGGCGTTTGTCGGAACAAGAGCAGAAAGCACATCATTCAACTCTCGCTCAATACGAACATATGAAACAATATCCTTGTTTTTTATGTTATAAAGATTCACTGTCGTATTGCGTAATTCCCTGTTCACTTTTGTGAGAAAAAGTTGATACTGCTTGTTGATCTCAGAAAAAATCTGAAAGACAAATTTTGTTTTTTGAGTAGTAAAAATAAGTACACTCTGTGCAATGAGTCGATCACATACATCTTGCTTCTTTCTAGAAAGCGTGACAACGCATCGGGCTCCCAGAACAATCAGAAATGGAGCTGTGCTTACACCTTTATTATCCCCAAAAGGAACACGGGTAAAAATATAGGTCGCATGTTCGTCACTTTCGACACGAGGTGCTTCAAAGGGATCTATCGCATCAATCAAGATACTTTTATCAAATAAGAACTCTTCAGTCAGATAGTCCAGCTCGTCATCTGTAGGATCTTCTACTTGCACCCAAGAGCCCACCTTGAACTCTGTCAGTACTTCCATTCCCGATTCTTTCCTCCCTTTGTAGTAGTATGAGATCACACTCTTAGTGTAACATACTCTTTGTCAACACTTTTACGTCATCGAGCACTTCCTGTGCATGAGTTGCGGGCGAGACATTTGGATAGTTCTTTACAACAATACCATCTGGATCAACAAGATAACTTATTCGCTTAGTAAGTCCAAGTGGGCCTTTTGCATTCCATAATTCTATCACTTCTTTGTTGGGGTCTGATAGAAGTGTAAAAGGTAAATGATATTTCTCTTTAAACTTTTCGTGTGATTCTACGGAGTCATTACTAATACCGAATACGACGATATTGAGATCTGCAAAATCACCGAATACATCACGGATTGTACATGCTTCTTTTGTACATCCTGGAGTATCGTCTTTGGGATAAAAATATACGAGAATAAATTTACCCTTATAGTCTGAAAGTGTATGCTCTTTTCCTTCTTCGTCCAATAAAGTAAAGTTTGGAGCTTGTTTTTGTAGAATAGTCATATATTTATTATAGCACAGTAAATTTTTGATGATTTCCAGCATAAGGATATATTGAGTTTTAAATAATATATGCTACTATTTGCTCATTCTTCAAATTAAGATTAAGTATAAATATCGGAGCGTGGTGTAACGGCTAACATGTCTGGTTTGGGACCAGATGACTCCGGGTTCGAATCCCGGCGCTCCGACAACATAAATCTAAATGGATATCTCTTTATTTAAGTTATAACCGTTTAGCATTTGAATGTTTTACATGATAGACATCTCTTGATACGAAATATCTATATCTTTAAACTTATAATTCGTGAAGTTTTAGACATGTCATTCAAATAGATTGCGAGACACCACAATTCGTATTCTAAATGTTCCACGTGAAACTGCTTCCTATATAGCTCCACAACGCCTCTGAAGCGATTAAGTTTCACTGTCGACATATTTTCAAGAGGGTTCCACATGAAACATCGCGTGCTCTTAATTTCAAAGAAATAGAGCCTATCTCCTTTTTTTGTAACAATATCAATCTCTCCCCGATAGTATCCAACGTTTCTATTCAGAATCTCGTGTTCATGTTTCACGAGAAACATTTCTGCCATAGTCTCCCCTCTTTCGCCCATTTTTTGTGTTGGTGACGTAAATATCTTCATAACTTCAAACATAATCGCATAAATAAAATTAAATAAAGATAAAATCTAGCGAAAATTACAGCAACATCTGCAACCACCTAGTTTTAAAAGACATATAATTTGTCCTTTATGCACTGTATACACAGAGTTATCCACAGTTTTGATGATTTTTCTTTTAAGAATATACATTATTCAAGATAAGGACATCATAAAAGACAAAATTTAATCTAAAATAAATATTTATGTATTGCATTTAAATAGCAAATGTATATACTAACCATACTCGCCAAGAGTTTTGCACTTGTGGTGAAATGGATATCACGAGTGGCTTCGGACCACTTATTCCAGGTTCGAATCCTGGCAGGTGCACAAAAAGAAAGAGTACGATATTATTACATAATCGCGGATATGGTTTAGTGGTAGAATACGGCCTTGCCAAGGCTGAGACGGGAGTTCGATTCTCCCTATCCGCACATTTTCATGAACAGCACTATACATTTAAACGTACATGATAAGGTTTCACGTGCAACATCACTCCTACGAAATGCCGGATTTGAAGCATATTTGGTTGGAGGCTGTGTTCGAGATCTTATAATGAATAGAGCTCCTAAAGACTACGATATAACCACAAATGCAAATCCTGAAGAAATCCAGCAAGTGTTTTCAGGTGATTATCGTGTTGTATACGAAAATCGCTTCGGAACTGTAGGTCTTGTGGATGAAGGGGAGCTACAGGACTCACCTTTTCGGACTATTGAGGTAACGCCATATCGTGAAGAATCAGATTATTCGAATCACAGACATCCTGATATGGTGTCCTTTAGCAAAAATCTATCGGACGACCTATCTCGCAGAGACTTCACAGTCAATGCTTTAGCTTACGATGATTCTAAAGGACATCTCATAGATTTATATGATGGTATAAAGGACATTCTTTCAAATACGTTAACTAGCGTTGGGAATGCTGAAAAAAGACTTTCAGAAGATGCTCTTCGAATGCTACGTGCTGTAAGATTTAGTGCTGAATTAAGTTTCACGTGTAACAATGAATTGAGATCAGCAATAGCAAATCAAAAAGAACTTTTAAATAATGTTTCACGTGAAAGAATTCGTGATGAATTTGTAAAGATTGTTATGAGTGACAGTCCTATGGCGGGATTGATGCTCGCTCATGATTTAGGAATTTTACAATATGTTTCACGTGAAATCGAAGAAGGTATTGGTGTAGAACAAAGCAGAAGCCATAAATATGACGTCTGGGAACACAATTTACGAGCTTGCCAAAACGCTGCTGATCAAAAATGGCCGTTTCACGTGAGACTTTCTGCATTATTTCACGATATTGGGAAACCTAGAACTCGTAGGTGGGATGCTGTTCAGAAAATATATACCTTTTACGGACATGAGGTTGTAGGCGCAAAAATAGTAAAGGACATCATGGAGAGATTGCATTTTTCTAAGGAACAAGCTTCAACAGTAGTTTCTCTTGTCCGTTATCATATGTTTTTCTCGGACACTGATGCTGTCACCCTTTCGTCTGTACGTAGACTTGTGAAGAATATCGGTTCTCATTTGATATGGGATCTCATGAATGTGCGTAGATCCGACAGAATAGGGATGGGCAGACCAGTGGCAGCGCCATATCGATTGAGAAAATTTGAAGCAATGATCGACGAAGCCTGTCGATCTCCTTTGACAGTGGGAATGCTTAATATCAATGGTGATATAATAATGTTGGAACTTGGCCTGCCAGCAGGGCGTCGTTTAGGCTATATATTGCATGCATTACTTGAGGAAGTATTAGAAGACTCTTCTTTGAACACGAGAGAATATCTCATGAAACGTACTCTTGAGCTGAGTATTCTTACTGATGATGAGCTCAGAGAGCGAGCTGAGGCTGGAAAAAATAAAAGAGATGAAATTGAGGACTCCGAAATTCAACAAATTCGAAAAAGACACAAAGTAGACTAGATTACAATATCGACTTCTATCGAAATTGGACAGTGATCTGACCCCATAAAAGTTGTATGTGTCGTGAAACCCTTTATTCTATTGCTCATGGCGGGATCTGCGAAAAAATAGTCTATCCGCCAGCCGACATTTCTGTCTCGAGAACGCGTTTTTTGATCCCAATATGTATATATTTCGGCCTTTTCGGGATAGAATTTTCGAAAGATGTCCTGATAGCCGTGTGAAACTACTTCGTCAAGCCATGCCCGTTCTATCGGTAAAAAACCAGTGTTCTTTTCATTTGCTTTTGGGCGTGCGAGATCAATAGGGAAATGAGCCGTATTTATGTCACCACAGAAAAGAACTTCCTTCCCATTTCTCCTTATATCTTCTATATATTTCAAAAAGGCCTGATAGTATTTGAGCTTATACTCTAATCTATCTGGTCCACTTCCGCCATTTGGAAAATACCCATTTATAAGCACCCAGGACCCAAAATCAAGCGTCACTAAACGCCCTTCATCATCAAATTCTTTATTTCCGAGACCTCTCTGAACAGATTTTGGTGTAATTTTCGTGTATATTGAAGTCCCACTATATCCCTTTTTATGTACTGATACATCAAAATATCCTTGCCATGAAAGGGGATTTCTTATCTCTTCGCTTAGTTGATCTTCTGACGCTTTAACTTCCTGCAAGCAAAATATATCAAAATTGAGCTTTAGAAATGCATCCCATGCACCAGATTTCACAGTCGCTCGTAAGCCGTTGATATTCCACGATGCAATTCGTAGTCGTGCCATATTTAGAAACTTTTTTTCTTCATTCTAGTAAATACTAGCGCAATTTTGTCTGCTGGATCCGTTTTCATAGGGTACATTTCCGTTTTTTGCTCTTCAATATCAAAATGCGCCCCAAAAAGTGTTTCAATATCTGTTTCATGGAAAAAAGAATAGTACACGCCAAATTTTTCAAATTGAAAATCTTCAACAGCATATGGCCTCCACCCTAGAAATTGAGGCGTCCTTTTTGATAGTGAAACATTGACAAAATACCCTTCGGGAGCCAAGACTCTATATAATTCTTCAATATATCTAATCCATTGATCGGTATGAATATGTTGAAAAACGCCTATATCAGTGATACACGTGAAACATTCATCTTGAAACGGGAGATCAAGTACATCTGCCTCTATATAATAGAGTTTTTCAGAGATTCCCGACTCTTTTGCGTCTTCATTTACTCGATCGACAATACCGCGAATATAATCAACACCAATCACGCGAAGTCCAGATTCTATGAGTTTTTGTGCCCATATCCCTCGCCCTGCACCCAAATCGAGAACTGTTGAATCAGGTGCAAGCTCTGGCATGAGCGAAAAAGCAGTATCGTGATAGGGAACATGTGACCAAATATCAGAACCCGTGCGATACGCTTGCTCAAAATACTTCTTTTGTGATAGAGAGTCGGCCATGTGCATACATTATATATGATAAATTTTGCTCGTGTTGCGAAGCTGTGAATGTTTCACGTGAAAGCAGGTGAATTTTCCGAATGGTTTTCTCCAGAATATTTGACTTTTTTTATAGATTGTGTATAATAGAATTAAATTTTCTAACCTACCTCTTCAAAACCTTATATGGATATTATTTGTATAAATTTTTCTCCGGAAAGCAAGGCTATCTTGGAGGCAAAATCACAGAAACCTCAGTTTCCGAGAAGTCCTGTGCCGATATTTTTCAGATTTGTGGAGTTATCCCCTGAAAAATTCGACAAAAAGATGGTTCAAGCCTTGTGCAAGCAGGCTTACCGAATCTTTGTTGATTGGGACAGACACGAGATATTTGCTAAAGAAATTTGCAAGTTCCTCAGACTAAAATTTCCGACGAAGCTAATCATTGTCTTCACGGACCAACTGAATGGTCGTGACAAAAATCGCGAAAGTACTCTTACAGCCGGCGCGACTTCTGTTCATGGCTACAACTTGTTGTTGGCGCTAGACGATTTCTTGTTGCTGAAAGAAATTATCGGTAAAAATTACCTAAATGATATCGAAAGTTTTCATTTAGAAGACGACTAACCCCTTCGATCAGCGTTTTCGAAGGTGGAAGGTTACTAAAAACCTCTAAGGGAGAAAAGTAACCTCCTAAGGCCGGGACACGGAAGTTACCGGTCTTTTTTTATACTAATTTTCAATCTGACTAAAATTTATTTTAAAATTTATATTTTTAAGTATTTATTTCTCCCTATTTTTTCCTATTTTTCCCATGAAACTTTTTATGAATTTCTCGAAGCTGAGTGTCGGTTACATGCGTATAAATCTGTGTCGTTGAAATATTTGCATGACCGAGCATGACTTGAACACTTCGAATATCTGCTCCATTGAAAAGTAGATCCGTCGCAAAGCTGTGTCGAATAACATGAGGCGTCACTTTTTTTGAAATTCCTGCCACGATAGCATAACGTGCTATGAGTCGCTCGATTGAGCGGGGAGTCAGACGGAGAGAGTTTTTTGTTTTTGCATTGTGCGAAAGTTGAACAAACATTGCATCATCAAAATCCTTCCGCATTTTTAAATATTCCTTTAAGAAACTTTTTGCTTCAAGAGACAGAAAAACTACGCGAACTTTATCACCCTTCCCTCGTATAGAAAATTCATCTCGTGATAAATCAAGATCACGATTAAGCGATGCGAGTTCGGAGACACGTAGACCTGTCGAAAATAACATCTCCATAATCGCACGGTCTCGCAAGCCTGTAAGCGTAGAAGCTTCGGGGGATTGAAGAAGTCTAACAAGTTCTTCACGCGTCAAAAGATCAAGCGAGCGTGACGGGACTTTAGCAAGATCAATTCTGTCAGGTGGCAAACTTGCAACACCGCGACGAACTGCATACTTTAAAAAACTGCGCAGAGCGATCATGTAGTAGTTTTGTGTTTTACGCTTCATGATACCTTCTGTTTGGCCTCGGATCTTTTGTCCTTTTTGCCGATTCAAATAAAGACGAAATTCTCGCACAAGATCTTCAGAAACTTCATCCATCATTTTAACTTTCGCAAATGCAAAAAAACGCGAAAGATAGCGATCATAGTTTTCAACAGTTTTCAGACTGCGTCCTCGTTCAATTTCTATGTACTCGAGAAACTGTCTTTTAAAATTCTGGACATCCATAGAGACATCTTCGCACTTCTTGCATAATTTAACAATATGTGCTATATTCTTTTCGTCTCATATCAAAGACAATTTTGTTATCGATCATTAAGATCAAAATCCCTCTGGGCAACATATTATGCTTACAACAAAAGTAAAGCAAAAAGTAATAGGCGAATTTAAGACGCACGATTCAGATACTGGTTCTCCGGAAGTACAGGTAGCTATGTTATCACGTCGTATCGATGAGCTTGCAAAACACTTGAAGAAGCATGCTGGAGATGATCACTCACGAAGAGGGCTCATCAAAATGGTAGCTACGCGACGCAAGCATTTGAAGCTTCTCGAGAAGACTGACAAGAAGCGACACACTGCACTTGTAAAAGAACTCGGACTGTAATCTCAAACAACACCCCTCAGGGGGTTTTGTTTTTTGATAAATGAGATATTCCATGTCACACTGATATAGAATTTTAATATTCAAACCACAATAGTGGTATTTGATCACTGAGAAGTGGCCAATTTTAAAAAAATTAGCACATATTTTATGGCAATAATTAAACACGAAGAACAAAGAGTTGGAGTATTTATAGATACACAAAATCTCTACCACTCTGCAAGGAATATATACGATCAATATGTAAACTTCGGCGCGATCCTTGATTTGGCAGTTGGAAATCGAAGGCTCGTGCGGGCGATTGCATATGTGATTACAAGTGAAGCTCGAGATGAGGTGGCATTTTTTGACGCACTTGCAAAATTTGGAATCGAAACCCGTGAAAAGGAACTCCAGGTTTTTGCTGGCGGAGCAAAAAAAGCAGATTGGGATGTAGGGCTCGCAGTAGATGCGATCAAGCTCGCGCCGAAACTTGACGCTGTAGTCTTAGTGACGGGGGATGGTGATTTTGTACCTCTTGTTACATATCTTCAACATATGGGGATTCAAGTTGAAGTGGTGACTTTTGGTCAATCAGCATCGGCGCGTCTCATAGAAACGTCGGACGATTTCTCAGACTTGTCCGATAATCCTAAAGCATATCTTATGCCGAGCAGAAAGAGACCAGCAAGAGCATAGAGGTGATTATAATGGTTTAACGCTCGTTACATTCGTGATCTCATATGTTTCACGAATGGTGAAGAACACGATAAGAAATTCCATGAGAAGCGACGAGGTAAGAAATGCAGTAAGAAAAGATTAGGCAAGATATAAAGTAGGAGACGCTGAGACATAAATACCATGAAACGATGAGAGAATAGGAGGGTCATTTGCAAATGGAAAGGGCGTTGCCTTGTAGTAAAGCAACGCCCTTTCCATTTTTGAGACAAAAATTATAAAAAAGGTTTCACTATAATTTCACCAAGATTTTAGATTGAGTTCCGCAAGATTTTCGAAACATAAAATTTAGCGAAAATATTTCTAACGCGAAACTAAAATCTTTCTAAAATTTAGATGAAGTCTCGGACAAAAAAACAGCGCAGACAATCTGCGCTGGCTAAAGGACATTGTCCTTTAGAATTCCTCTTCACACTTAGTCTACTACTAACATTAGGAAGAATGAAATCACGAGGAGTATCAGTGCAGAGAGCACATATGCCACAGAAATATTTAACTTCATACTGGTACTAATTTTTATTAAATTTTTATGAAAAGTCTAAACGTCATGATACTACACATATATAAAATGTCAACATGCACGTGAAACTTTTTTACAAAATTACTGAAACTGATATACTCGCATCATATGAAAATACATAAAGAATATTCTATCGATATCGATGGCAAAATCATGACGGCACGTTTCACGGACCTTGCCGATCAAGCCCATGGTTCCGTGCTTCTTGAAATGGAAGGAACTATTGTCATGGCAACTGCTGTCATTTCAAAAGATGGCAAACATAATCCTGGTTTCTTTAATCTCACCGTAGAATACTTAGAACGATACTACGCAGCGGGGAAAATTGGGGGCGCTCAATACATACGGCGAGAGGGGAGACCTACGACGCAAGCTGTCCTCGGTGCACGCGTCATCGACAGAACAATTCGCCCACTTTTTCAAAAGCATATAAAAAATGCCGTCCAGGTTATCGTCACTGTTTTGTCTTTGGGAGAAGGAGACCCAATAGTTATTGGAATCAATGCATCATCTCTTGCTCTTGCAACGTCACACATACCTTGGGGAGGGCCCGTTTCATCTGTGCACATGAGTAAGACAATTAACAATGAGGGAATCCACTCTGACTTGAGACTTTGCCACTACATTCGAGATACAAAAAAATCACGCGAAACGTATACATGCGATTCAATCGTTTGTGGAAATGAGTTTGGCATCAACATGATCGAAGCATTAGCATATGAGATGAGCGAAGACATTTTTACAGAAGGACTTTCACTTTCTCATAAAACAATCTGTAAGCTTCAAATGTGGCAAAAAAATATCATCAAAGAAACTGGAAAAGAAAAGATTATTTTTGAAAAACGTGAATTGCCTGAAGAATATATCCAACGTTTTACAAAAGAACTTCTGCCAAAAATCCAAACTGATATCTTTGGTCCAAATGGGAAAAAGAATATAGAAATTTTAGAAGATGAGTGGCTCGAACAACATGTCACACCTCTTCTCGAAGACATGCACTATCAAGAAAAAATCGCAGAAGAAGATTTCGACGAGCTGCGAGTTCTCGCACGCGACTACTTCAACAATGTTGTTGACATCGTACTTCATGAACAAGCACTAACAAATCAGAAAAGAGCAGACCTCAGAAAACTCGATGAAGTTCGAAACCTATACGCACAAGCTGGAGGACTTTCAGACCGTATTCATGGTTCAGGAATTTTTTATCGCGGTGAAACTCATGCAATGTCATTTCTCACACTTGGCGGACCAGACGATGTGCTGACAGTAGAAGGAATGGAGATCAACGGAGAACAACGCTTTTTCCATCACTATAATTTTCCACCTTACTCGTCAGGTGGAACAGGCCGTGTCGGCGGAATGAATCGCCGTGAAATTGGTCACGGTATCCTCGTCGAAAAAGCACTTTTACCCATCATGCCTACTGTCGATGAATTTCCATACACGATCCGTGTTGTATCCGAGTCAACTGCTTCAAATGGTTCTACATCCCAAGCATCTATTTGTGCATCAACACTTGCTCTTATGGATGGAGGCGTACCGATCAAGGCTCCTGTTGCAGGAATTGCCCTTGGCGTCATGATCGATAATAAGGATTCAAAACGTTATGCGATATTGACTGACATTCAAGGACCAGAAGACCATCATGGCGATATGGATTTTAAAGTTGCTGGAACACGAAATGGAATCACTGCAATACAGCTCGATATTAAAGTAGATGCTATTCCGCTCGAAATTCTTGCGCACGCTTTACTCGAAGGGAAAAAAGCACGCTTGACGATTCTCGATACAATAGAAAAAGAAATCCCAAAACCACGAGCCGAGCTTGCTCAAAGTGCGCCGAGAATTTTAACGCTGACAATCAGCACGGACCTTATTGGTCGCGTTATTGGAAAAGGTGGTGAAACCATTCAAGGCATTCAAAAAGAAACAGGAGCGATCGTGACGATAAATGATGATGGGCGAATTTATATAACAGGTGAAGTAGCTGGCGCGAACAAAGCGCTCGACATGATTGCTGGCATCACGAAAGAATGGAAAGTTGGTGAAATAACAGAAGGAGTTGTTGTAAAAGTTCTTGAGATTGGTGTTATTGTAAAACTCTCCTCATTTGCTGACGGCCTTGTACATATTTCTCAGCTTGCACCATTTCGCGTCGAGCGAGTCGCGTCACTTGTTCAAGAGGGAATGCGCGTCCCCGTCAAAATTACTGAGATTGATAAAGAAAAGAATCGCATAAGTCTTTCTATCAAAGAAGCAGATCCTGATTTTTTCCCGAAACCAGACCACGTAAAACCTGCGATATAATCATGTATACGGAAAATAGACCACGTAAAACCTGCCATATAATATCTTGAGAAAATTGATCATAGTGAGTATTCACCAACCGACGCACTGAAAGCGCGTCGGTTTCGTATATACTATAGACATGAATAATGAATATTCTTCAGACGATCAAAATATGAATAAGGAGGAGCCATTGTCGAGAAAGAATTCTACTAGTGAATCTGATCTTCCGAGATCGTCTTCCAATAGCTCTGCAATTTTTGCTCAGTATGCAGGACAGAGTGATGAAAATGTAATACCAATCACTGAAAATTTTCTGGTGCCTAATCCGCCAATACAAAATAAAGCTATAGAAGTAAAATCAAACATTCCAAGTTTTTCTCCCGAAGAACGGCCATCTCAAAATATTGAAGGAATAGAAAATGTTCAATTTATTCCTCACGAGTCCGCAATAAGCTCCTTGAATGAAACGGCATCATCCACCGTATCACCTCTACAACCCCACGCGCCACTTTCAGGTTTTACGTACTATACACATCTCGCAGAAGCAACCGAAGGCACGAGTCCTGAAACGGTTGCTCTCCTGATTCAGGATGATCGAGAGAAAGTTGTCGATCAAAAAAAGAAAATGTTGATAGCGCGCCAGAGTGTATTTCTTTTTTTTGTAGGATTGCTATCTCTCGGAGCAGGAGCGTACGTTATTTTCTACGCACAGGAACAAGTTGCCGTAGTCGATGTTATCCCATCTGCACCACAATATGCTCTCATCCGCGCCGAAGAAAATATTCCTATACAAGAGCAAGGAGTCAGTGGTACGTCTCTTCGCGAAAAAATACTCAAAGAACTTACAGTTACTCGCGCAAACAATACGATCACACACATTCTCACACTTACGACAACCGCAGACATTACAGAGCGACTCGACGCTTCACGATTTTTTGAGGCAATCGCACCCGACTCTCCACCTCTTTTACGAAATACTTTCAAACCATTTTTCATGTACGGAGTTCACACTCATGCTAACAAGCCGTATCCATTTTTCATCATTCAAACAGAGCAGCCAGAAAATATGAGTCGCTTCATGAAAGAATGGGAAGTGACACTGGCACAAGATTTGTCGGATTATTTACTTATACAAAATAACTTAAGTACAAGTGCATTTCCAGCAAATTCATTCAAAGATATCCAAGTAAAGGGACGCAGTTATCGTGTTCTTACCGAAGCCACAAGTACGTTTTTTGAAGAAGTTACATCGGCGACAAAAATGGTAGCGCTCACGGAACAAAGTAAGATAATTTCAGAAATAACAGAAGAAACCGTACCTACTACAGAAACAAAAGAGGGAATGGAAGTTACAGGAGAACCTGCGATGTTAGATGGAACTGAGACAGGAGAACCTGCGACGTTAGAAGGAACTGAAACAGGAGAACCTGCGACCACAGATGGAATAGAAAATTCTACGATTAAAGAAATAGAAGAAGAACTCGTGATTACGGAAGCGCCTATAGAATTCGAAGGAAAGGCACTCATTTATTGGGGATTTCTTGATTTTGATACGCTTATTATAGCAACCAATGAGCGAACACTCGAGGAACTTATTGGCCGATGGTATGGCGAAGTAAGACAGCAATAGACCCAAAACGATCATCAAAAGATTGTTTTCATTTGTCATGAAATCATATTTAACTATTGTTAAATAGCTAATCAGTCATGAAAATGTTAATTTGTCGCAAAAAAAATACGCCCATGATAGACTAATAAGCATATGGATACACAGACACAAGATCAATTAAAAAATGCGCTATTGACAGAGAAGACTCGTCTCGAAGACCAGCTTGATCGTATTGGGACAAAAAATTCAAATGATGACTACGTTGTTACTGGGATTGAAGATGACGGCTCTAGAGCGGATTCGAATGAAAATGCCGATGACGTTGAATTGTTTGAAAATCGAGTTGCGACGCTTAATGAGCTAGAAATCCGATATGCAGAAGTTAAAAGAGCGCTCAAAAAAATAGAAGTCGAAAGTTATGGTATTTGCGAAATTTCAGGAGAAAAAATAGAAATCGAAAGACTTTTAGCAAATCCTTCCGCGCGAACTAATATTGCCCATATGCATGACTTTCTTCCAGAAATTGCGGGGGACGAATAGATCTAGATTCTTACCCTCGTATCAAACACAAAAGATTAATTTACAAAGAAAAGTTGCATATAAAAAAATTACGTATAAAAAAGAAAAGTACCTAAAACAAAAAACGAGTCCAGCTGCTCGTTTTTTGTTTTATTTTAAATTCATTTAATCTCAAATATGATTAAATCTAATTATGAAAAAAGGATTTGCGCGATGCACAACTGGCCAAATACAGGGAGTTCAAGGCGAACTCCTGGACGTAGAAGTTGATATTTCTCGGGGTCTTCATTCATTTACTATTATAGGTTTGACTGATCGCGCAACAAACGAAGCAAAGGATCGTGTTAGCTCTGCACTTAAACATAGCGGTATTCGTTCACCAAAAACTGAGAATCATAAAATTACTGTATCGCTTGTACCAGCTCATATAAAAAAGAAGGGAACCCAATGCGACCTTGCTATCGCTATTGCATATTTATGTGCAGAGGGAACCCTTCCACAACAATCTCGAGATATTATATTTCTTGGAGAACTTGCGCTCGATGGTCATACTCGTTATACCAAAGGTATTTTACCCATCCTCGAATCTGCGCGTCGTACACGCATGACAACTTGCTATATTCCATATTCAAATCGACACGAAGCTAGCCTCGTAGAAGATTTAACGATATTTCCTGTAAGGCATTTACAAGAACTTATTGAACACATACTTGGGACGCGAAATATAAAAATAGAACAATCACACACGACGTCGGCACTCAGAACACGGCCAAAATATGATTTTTGCGACATCAGGGGAAATGAGCATCCGAAACGAGCTCTCACGATATCTGCTATAGGGAAACACAATATTGCTTTGATTGGTCCTCCAGGGACAGGAAAAAGTATGCTTGCCTACGCACTTCTAGGCATCACCCCTGACTTAATGCACCATGAAGCACTTGAAGTGGCACACATTCAATCTGTTTTATCTGGGAAACCATATATATATAGTATAGAACCACCATTTGCTCATCCTCACCACACATGTAGTGTAAGTGCTCTCTTGGGTGGAGGAAGTCATCCGATGCCAGGAGAAATAACTCGTGCCCATAAAGGTATTCTTTTTCTCGACGAATTTCCTGAATTTAATATGCGTGTTGTTGAGTCATTGCGACAACCTCTTGAGGATTTTGAAGTAAATGTCTTACGACAGCATGGGCGCATAACTTTCCCTGCAGACACACAAACGGTTATTGCCCTCAACCCGTGCCCTTGCGGATATCATGGGTCTCGTGATCGACCATGTACCTGTACCCCTCACGACATTTCGCGATATACTCGAAAAATTTCTGGTCCTATTGTTGACAGAATCGATATGTGGGTTCCTGTGGAACAAATCTCATATGAGAAGCTTTTAGGAGAAAGAAGAAATGATCAAGACTCTATGGCAATAAGAGAGATGGTGCGCCAGGCTCGTACATTTGGTATGCACCAAAGACACCTTCATATTAAACACGAAATAAATCCGAAGAAAATTATTACTAACTCGCGACTCAGTGTAGCAAATACAGAAAATTTACCAATTACACCACAAGCACGAGATACACTGATCACAGCTAGCAAAAAACTGGGTATCTCAGCTCGAGGAATACATAAAACACTACGCGTGGCATTGTCGATCGCTGATCTCGAGCATTTGGATATTATTATGGAGCAACATATACTTGAGGCACTTCAATATCGACCTTGTATATCCGAGGAAAAGATGTAAATCTTATATTTCTTTACAACTGAAACTGAGTGAAAATCAAAAATGTGATATTCTGTAATATATGCAGATAGACTTTCATAAATATCACGGAGCGGGTAATGATTTCATTATTATAGATAATCGAGAATATATATTTGATATCGAAAATAGAGAATTAACACAGTTTCTCTGTCATAGACGATTCGGGGTTGGAGCAGACGGAATTCTTCTCTTGGAAAGTCATCCTCTTCATGATTTCGAAATGGTATATCTCAATTCCGACGGTTCTCGGGGGTCAATGTGTGGAAATGGAGGACGATGCATTGTTAAATATGCAGAAATGCTTGGTCTTATTGCAAATAAAAAAAACATCACATTTATTGCGATCGATGGACAACATGATGCAACAATTTCTGAAAATACAGTCTCTTTGCGAATGCAAGATATGAAAGCGGGAGAGAGAAAAGATAGTCTCGACTTTATTTATTGTGGAACAACTCCGCATCATATTCAATATGTATCACACATAGATAGTTTTCCCGTTGTAGAAGAAGCGCGAAAAGTTCGTGAAACATCTAAGCAAAATGGTGGAGTGAATGTAAACTATGTCGAACAGAAAGACGATATTTTTTACGTCAGAACTTATGAACGAGGAGTTGAGGATGAAACATTAGCTTGTGGTACAGGCGCCTGTTCTGTCGTAATAGTTTCTGCTGAAAAGGGATATTTGGATATTCAAGGAATATGTAAAATCCGTATGACAGGAGGCGACCTTTCAGTACAGTACACAAAGGAAAATGACACGTATACTGATATTTGGCTCTCAGGCGAAGCACTTTTTGTTTTTGAAGGAAAAATCTTAGTCTAAGCAAATAGCAAAATAGCTTCGTCACAAAAAACCGTAGCCCGAGCAAATAGCTCAGAATAGAATTTCCTCAATAAAATTACTCAGTAGAGAATTGATTTAATAAAGGTAACTCGGAATAGTGCTTGGCTTATCATTTACACGTACTTCAAAATGAAGATGCGGACCTGTAGAACGTCCAGTAGAACCTACATAACCTATCACTTCACCCTGTGAAACTTTCTCCCCAACACTCACATCGACTTTACTCATGTGAGCATATAACGTTTTCGTGTTTCCGCTCGATGTAATATCGGGATGATATATCAAAACCATTTGACCAAAACCGCCGTTATATCCAGACGACTTTGCCACAGTTACAACACCATCTGCCATAGCGTAAATAGGTGTCCCCGTAGATGCTCTCACATCCCACCCTCGATGCGATGATGAATCTTTTCTCGTAATAGAGCCTCTTACTGGCTCAATAAAGGGTTTACCGGAGACCACTCCACTTGATGTTGGGCGCGCGGAAGACGAACTAGACGAACCGCTTGAGTTAGACGAGTTAGATGAACCAGAAGTAGCGCTCGATGATGAGGCTTTTTTCTCCTCTTTAGACTCTTCAGGAGATTTTGTAGCCCCTGGTATAAAAATCTTTTCCCCTGCTGCAAGCTTTTTCGTATCTAAAATATAGTTATAGTCAATAATTTCAGAGCTCGATACCTCAAAAAGGCTCGCTATTTGGGAAATTGTGTCACCCTTTTTGATTGTATAGGGAACTCCGTCTACAGGAGGAATCTCGAGTGTTTGACCTAGTCGAATCGTCGCATCAGAATCGAGACCATTTGTTAAACGTATTGTAGTCGTAGACACCGCAAAAAGCTCCGAGACCTCAGAAAGTGTGTCACCCTCTTTTACCGTATAACGACTAATGGAGTCCATTTCAACATTTTCTTCTGCTAAAATTATTTCATTTATATCATTTTGGAAGATTCCTACATCCTTTGCTCGTGCAATTCCAACTGATACCCCTATAGAGGGAACCATCGAATTGTTCTCTATAATCATAGTCTCAACATTTTGATTGTTTGTCTCTGGGTGATTCTCCGCACTTAAAAGATCCATAGTCTGTGAGTTTTCACCTTCTAGAAGCTCAAACTGGGCCCGCGCTGATCTAAGAAATGACACAGCTTCGACTGTAACAGGTACAACAACTGTCGCTATAAACATCACAACAAGAAGAAAGACCGCGAGTTGTTTACGCGTTTTTTTATATTTATGAATCACTTGTCCGGTACGTTTACCGTCAAGATCTTGTTTTGAAGTTTCAATAAGCCTAAATCAAGTTAAGTATAGCTTTCGTGTTTGAAATATGACTATCCGACAAAAAAGAAAATGCCAAAATTTCGATAAGCTACCCATACATGCTAGCAAGCCAGTACATTTGGTCAATGGAAATGTGAATAACTCTCAAATATTGACATAGTTGTCAATATTGTTGTATTATATTTTTAGTTGGATCAAAAACAATCCACATAAAAGCACGGTGTATATTCTTCTAGAGTGTATGATATCAATGTGTTTAATTTCTTATCTTTTTGATTCATGAATACGTCACTTATCTTAGAAAATCAAAAGAGCATTCCAGAGAGATACAATGGGGAGCATTTTAGTGAGACCCTCGATAACTCACAGAGAGAGGAAGTTGTTAAAATACTTTTTAAAAAAATAAGGAACTTTGTTGATTTTGATATTTCTACTGAAATTGAAAACGATCTCAGAGAAATTGAAAAATTAAGCCCCGATTCAAAACTACGAGATACATTAATACGAGAACTTTTCGACTTTATAATAAAAAAAGGTAAAATTGAAATTAACGGCGAAGATCTAAAAAGTACCCTCAGGCCTTTTGTCGAAAAAACAAGAGAACTTTATTCGTCCTTACCCTCAACAAAAGCATCTCTCGAGGGTATAAGTACAGGAATCATTCTCGAGCCAGGCTCTGATGTTTTGAATGCATTTATTATCCATTTGGCAGATCGAGGAGACCATATTGATAATTTATTAGACTTAGGAATTTCGGAGAAAATAAAAATTGACTCAGCTACAGGTACACCAGGAAATAGAATTTTTAACATCGGTTTCGAAAAAAACGGCAAGAAGGAAAGTTATGAAAATATTTCTGAGACGAAGCTTTTACGATACGTTGAACAGTTAAAAAGTACAAATGAGATAAGAGAATATACTAAAACGATCATTTTTTCAACAAAAAAAGATGCACTGACTCGAGCAATAGGAAATGAAAAAAACTCATCAGGACATATCAAGAAATTTGACGAAACACTACTCCTCGCTAGGGATTTTGATGAACTTCGTCAGCTCTATGTTCTTACCCCTTCAGGCGATACACAATCCCAAAAAAAATTCTTTAGGAAATTTATTCGTGAAGCAAAAAATATTGAGCAAAAAATAGAAGTACTTCAATTGCTCACATATGAAAGTAACGAAATACAAAAATCGCTTGAAGCCAACATCAGCGCTATCAAAACAGGTGTTGAACTCTATTTCAAAACCTCTGTGAACAAACTGAAACAAGGATCATTCATTTCTATTGAAAATAGAATCACGAAAGTAATAAAAATTGAAAATGAAAATATCACAGTAAAATTACCAGAAGGAGAGACTTCTTATACGAAAAATCATCTCATAAATATGGGTATTGTAGGAGATGCTAAATATGATCTTCTATCACGCCACACCGCACAAGCTGAAAATATAGTAGCGCAGAAAAATTTGCTTGCTGAAGCAGAGAGAATCAAAGCTGAAGCGGAAGAAAAAAAGAAAAATGATCAAATCGCTCTCGAAGAAGCTGAAGCGGAAGAAAAAAAGAAAAATGATCAAATCGCTCTCGAAGAAGTTGAGAAAAACAAACAAAATAAAATTACAAATGCAATAAATACGCTCGACTCTCTGGATGCTGAAGAAATAGAAAGTAAACAGAAGATTTCAAAATTTGAAAATGATATACGCGCACTAGAAACTCATCTTTCACAACTCAAACGTGAACAAATACATAGTCCAGTCGATTTAACCAATATTGATCAGCATGGCAGGAAGCTTGTTCAAATGATTAATGTGGTTGAAAAAAATATCGACGAAGCAAAGGCCTCTAAAAAAATGCTTGAGGATTCATTGGTAACGTTAGAATTACGAAAAGCTGAGGCGCTGGTAGAACTTGATTTACTTATAGCCGTTTCAGTTTCCACTTCTTCTGTTTCTCCTGGTGTGCCTTTGTCGCCTTCATCTGTAACGCCACCAACAGCCGGACCAGCGGGAACACCAGCAATAGGACTAGTAGGAACTCCGCCGTTGGCGGGGACAGCGACAATGGGACCGGCGGGAACACCGCCACTTGGAACACCAGCGCCTGTAGTAACAGGAGCTCCTGCGACGCCAATCGCTTCCATAATTCGCCCTCCTTCGATTGGCGGTCCAAGCAAAATGGAGGTAGAAAGAATAAAAGTAGAAAATGCATTCAACGAATACAAAAGTGCCTATATCGAACACTATCAGTACGGCAAATCAGATGGGAAGCGCTTGTTGCTTTCAATAGGGCTTTCAAATGCAGAAAATGAAAAACTTCCACCCAGTCTGACAAAATTAAAACATCGCTATGAAACGTTACGCGATCTACAGCTTTCAAACTCATTGAGCAAAATCCAGTTCACACAAACTGAACTATTGTCACGACTTGAAGATCGAAAAACAAAGCAACAAAATAGGAGAACGTTTAATCAAGATAAATACAACGAGCAACTCAAACAAATAAACGATCCAAACTATATTGAAGCTCTTAAAATCCGATACTCTGACGTCTATCTCAATGCAGTCAAATTGCAAGAAGTATCAGACAATGAAGCAGCTCTTGCCACAGAGGCATTCCGGAATTTTCCTGCTATAAAAAGAGGATTAGCTCGCGTGGGGGAATTGATAAAGAATAATAAAAAATTGATAAAGAATAATAAAAAAACAGCTATTGCGATAGGTGCTACGATCTTTGTTTCTTTTGCAATACTTACTGGCGGAACTTCCGCCCTTTCAGTGGCAAGTGCGTACGCTGCTAGAAAATTAGTACTGAAGGGTTTTGATCTTGCATATAAACAACGTGCACAAAATTTTCAAGCTGACTATTCTTCTTATAATTCTTTGGGTGTAGGGGGTGATTCAACGATCTCTCTCGATGTGGCCGCAAATCAAGAAAATCTCGCAGAGGGGAAATATGATTTCAGCGATAGTACCCTCTCTGAAAGATTCAAAAAATACACAAATGAACAGAATAATCTCAAAAACAAGGCACAAGAACTGAAAAAAAAGGAAATGCGTGGAGAAATCTCTGATGTCGATTACGATCGACAAAAAAAGATTATCAATTCAGCATATATGGATATTGAGGCACTTCGAAGAGCAACAATACGAAATGATCAAGAATTTGCATATCGGGAATTTATGAAAGGACAGGGAACAATGGGGGGGAAAATAGGTAAGGCAACAGAGCAACTTCAAAAAGGTGATGTGAATATGACCCCACGCCAATACTGGGACATTGTAAAACAAGCTCGTTTAACAGAAAAGCGCGTAGCATTTGCAAAAAGTGCAACAGGAGCTACTGTAGGTATTGGCGCTGGTCTTGCGGGAGGAATGGTTGTGTCTGATATTGTCGGATCAATCGGATCTCCGAATTCTCTCGATAATAGTTGGATTGATCAAGCAATTGATAAAAAAAATGAATTATTAGAAAACGTACGTGGTATATCTGAAAGAAATCTCAATGAAGAAGAATTTAATAGGCTCAAAGATGCGGGTGTTTTGTCTGATGAGCCAGGAGGATCAGAAATAGGAGGTGGGGAAACGAAAACAAATATCACTCAGTCGTCTCCAAACGAGGAGGTGCTGACGACTTCGCCAACTCGTGATGGTGGAGGAAAAATTAATTTTGAAAAGCCATCAGCTGATGTCGAGGATATTGCAAATGGATCTGGTGGCTCAGAAAAAAGCTCTGGCATAAAAACCGTCGACTACAAGCGTCCTGAGGCTGTTGAGATGGAATCACTCAAAGACGCTTATCGTGCACCTGGTGGATTGCGCAAACCAGCCAGCTTAGAAGAGATGGGCATATCTTCAGAACTCGCACAAAATATTGAAAATGCCTCACGTGAAAAAGCACATTCAACACTTGATCGAATCTTTAGAGATCCTGACAGTGTGTTCACAAAAATAACAAACAGTCTTGGTGACTATAGAGGAACTCGCGATTTTGCAGAAAATCTTGACCTTCAAAAATTCTTATCTACAAGAGGCGAAAATCTTTACGATAATTTCCCTGAACTCGAAGAATTGCAAGATAAAGCTGATAAATTGAGACTTCAAGCTGACCGCATGCAACGAGGAGGAAACACTGCGAGAGACGTTGCAGGACAGTTTGGAATTCGCATAGATCCACATACCCTTGAAGCAGCACGACTAGTAAATCAGGAAGCGGCTCAGCTTGAAAATGCCGTAAGTGATATCAAAGAACTTCATCGCACATTTACAACGTCTCTCAATAGCGCTGGATGGATAGACCAAAACACTGGGAAATTGGCAGTAGATGTCAGTGGGATGAACCTTGAAGATGCTTTGACGAAAGTATTAGCAGACAAAGAAGCATTGAGGTATAGTTAATTATATAATTATGCAAACATTAAACGTAGAGACCGTAGAAGATATTCGAGAGCAACTTGAGCAAATTTTTGAGCTGGAAGAATTTCCTGACGAGTTGAAAGAGGAGCTCTTGGCTATTCATATGGAAACACTTACTATGCGTATTCTAATAAAGATTGCCCCCGAAATAGGAGATGATGCATTTGAAAAATTGACGAATCTCCTGGAACAGTCGCCAGGGGCATTCACTAGGGAGTTCAGTCAGCTCACACCTCATGTTACACCGCTTATTGAAGAAGCATTCATTGACTATTTGGCAGATCATGACATCTCACTCGCGGAAATCCGCTCAGAAAGAAATTCATAGAAAATTAACCGAGAAAAGATTCCTAGAAATTCATAGAAAATTAACCAAGAAATAAACATAGTTTTATCGCTATTCGTCGTGTATAGTGTGAAGCATGAATTCTCAAAACTTTCTCGACCTTGACGACAGCAATTCAAAAGGGATGCCAGAAAAAAATTCACAAGACTATCTCGCTGGTCTAAATTCTGCGCAACGAAAAGCTGTCATGACAACGCATGGCCCACTTCTTATTATTGCAGGAGCTGGTACAGGAAAAACAAAAACAATCACTCATCGTATAGCGCACCTCATTCACGAGGGCGTTGACCCGAACGCAATACTTGCAATTACGTTCACAAATAAAGCCGCAGAAGAAATGCGAGATCGTGTCTATGCGCTTTTGCCAAAAAATGATGCAGGGCGTGTGCCTTTTATGAAAACATTTCATGCACTAGGAGTATATCTTTTACGTTCACATACGGACATCACGGGCTACCCAAAACATTTTGCCATTCTCGACTCACAGGATCAGCTTGTACGTGTAAAGGAAGCCATGATGCGTGTCGGTGTTGATCCCAAAACTCAGGATCCCGCACGTGTTAGAGGAGCAATCTCGAGAGAAAAAGGAAATTTCACAACGGCTCTCGCGTATCAGGACTCATCAAAAAGTGCGTGGCATGACGTTGTTGCGAGTATTTGGCTTGAATATGAAGATATTTTGCAAGAAGAAAAAGCATACGATTTTGATGATTTACTCGTATCATCTGTCGAGCTCTTAAAAAAATATCCCCATATTCGAGCACACTACCAACAGCGTTGGACACATGTACATATCGATGAGTACCAAGATACGAATAAAGCACAATACGAGTTGTCACGTCTTTTAACAGGAGAGCAAAACAATATATGCGTTGTGGGTGATGGTGATCAAAATATTTATAGTTGGAGAGGAGCGGATATTTCCAATATTATGAATTTTCCGAAAGATTTTCCTGGAGCGACTGTTATTACCCTCGAAGAAAATTATCGTTCGACTGGAACAATTTTGGAAGTTGCTGACTCGGTGATAGTAAAAAATAAAAATCGTATGGATAAAATGCTCAAGCCAACACGGTCCATAGGAAATGCCGTGGTTATACGACAATGTATGAATGAAAATGATGAGGGCGGATTTGTCGCAGAGCGTTGTATTGAGCTTATTGCGGGGGGCGTGCATCCTAAAGATATAGCAGTATTGTATCGTACAAATTTTCAGTCACGTGTCCTGGAAGAATCATGTCTTCTACACGACGTGCCTTATTCTGTTTTGGGCGTAAAGTTTTTTGACAGAAAAGAAGTCAAAGATGTTTTATCATATCTTCGTGCTGGTCTTGATTCGTCGAGTATTGCAGATATAAAACGTATTATAAATGTACCCAAAAGAGGACTCGGTAAAGAAAGTATTGCAAAGATTTTTTCTGGTGATTCAGCATCACTCAGCGCAAAAGCTAGTGCAGCGTATGGTTCATTCATGATGCTCTTAACAAAAATACATGACTACGCCCAAGAGCATTCACCTCTCGAAACGATATCGTATATCATTCAACAATCAGGTATTCAAAAAGAGTTAGAAGAGGGAAGCGCCGACGATCGTGTGCGCCTAGAAAATATTCGTGAACTCATCTCCTATGCATCGCGCTACGACGATCACGAAGACCGATCGTCGGCGCTCACGTCACTTCTCGAGGATTCTGCCCTCATGAGCGATCAAGACAGCTTAGGGAAAAAAGAAAACGAAAAAAATACCGTTCGACTCATGACAATACACGCATCAAAAGGCCTTGAATTCCGTTATGTCTTTATTGTCGGTCTCGAGCAAGGACTTTTCCCTTCTACCATGGCAGGTATTGACTCGAAACGCGATGCCGAAGAAGAGCGACGTCTCTTTTATGTAGCACTCACGCGCGCGCGTGATCAGATATATCTCTCGTATGTAATGACAAGACGAATTTACGGCAAAACTCAATTCCAAATGCCAAGTGAATTTCTCTCTGACATTCCTGCCCATCTTTCATCTTATGAACAAGTGGATGGAGAGAACAACTACGATACACCTACATCATTCCTCGAGTGGTAATAAATCCTGCTATACTGTACTGATTGAAAATCTATTGACGAAAAATATTTTCAATATTTATATGTTTGCAAAAAAATCTCTCGGACAAAATTTTCTTAAAGTGCCAAGCGTAGTCGAAACAATGCTTGATGTTGCGCAGATATCAAACGACGATACTATTTTGGAAATTGGCCCTGGAAATGGGATTATTACTCAGGAACTTCTTGCACGTGCTTCGCATATTGTCGCTTTAGAACTCGATGATCGCCTTATTCAACATTTACAAAAGAAGTTCTTCAAAGAAATTGCTCAAGAACGATTTACCCTCATACATTGCGATGCGCTCCTTTTTGACCCAACGCCTGTTGCAACCTTTACAGGTCACTATAAAATTGTTGCAAATATACCGTATTATATTACAGGACATTTTCTACGTCGGTATCTTTCACAGATAAAACAGCCCCAATCCCTCACGCTTCTTGTACAAAAAGAAGTCGCAGAGCGTATCGTGTCACAAGACAAAAAAGCTAGTCTTTTGTCGCTTTCTGTACAAGCTTACGGGCGAGCAAAACTTGTGCGCGTCATACCTAAAAGTGCTTTCGCTCCTGAACCAAAAGTTGACTCAGCTATTTTACATATCGACATTGAGGGAAGAAATTTTGACTCATTCCTTCATGAAGAGAGTTTTTTTTCACTCATTCACTCAGGTTTCGCCCACAAGCGCAAACAACTCGCTTCAAATCTAAAACAAAGTCACAGCAAAATCCCGTGGACTGATATTTTTTCTCACCACAATCTTCGCCACGACATCCGTGCTGAAGATCTTAGTTTTACCCAATGGAAAATTCTTTCACGTCAACTGTTGGTATAATACTTTCATGAAAAAATATCTGCCAAGCTGGCGAATACTTGTGCTAATTATTGGCATCATCGGAGTTTTCGGTGTGTATTACTATATGAGCGAAGTTGCTCCGGAGCGTCGTATTGCAAAAAAAGAATCAAAAGCCCCTCAAACAGAAGCTCTTCTCAACTCATTACCAAGTGGAACTGTTGTTACTACTGTTGGAGAGTCAAAAGATCTCGACACAGACGGCGATGGTTTAAAAGACTGGGAAGAAGCACTCTGGAAACTTGATCCAACTCTTTCAGATACCGATAGCGACGGAATCTCGGACTATCTTTTTGTAGAATCTCAAAGGAGTCAGATCCGTCAGGCAAATGTATTTGATAGTGAGCAAACTGAATTCCTCAGTACGACGGATATTTTTACTCGTGAAATATATATGTCCATTATCGCACTCAAAGCAACTAACCAATATGATGTGGAAACAAAGAACAATCTCGCTAAAGCAATTATAGGATATACATCGTCTGGAGTTCCTGATATTAATTTTACAAAGAACGACATCGAAACCGTAGGAGAACGAATAAGTACTTATCAAGCATATATGGTTGATTTTGAACGAGCAATTAACAAAAATCCTCTCAACACAGATATCATAAATACAGTTTTACTGGATCTTGAAGAAGCTAAAGAAGTAGTGGCAAGTGTTGAATATGCAGGACAGCTTGATAGTTATACATCACTTTTGCAAAATCTTTTAGATATAAAAGTACCGGAAGGTATTGCAAGTGATCATATAAGATTTGTGAATAGCGTTGCCGACGTTCAGTCGCATGCTATTGAACTGACCTATCTTCCAGAAGATCCTCTCCGTGGATGGCGAGCATTACTTGGATATCGAACATCAGTAAACGAGTATGTCGACTCTTTGCATGGTGTCACAGAAAAATTACAAAAAACGTTGCTTTAGAGATGAGTACGAAAAAGCTACATTTTTGAAAATCATACTTACAAAATATCAAAACATTACTCATAAAATCACTACTATGCTCAAAAAACTTACATCCCGAATAGTAAAAAAAGGAAATATTCTCGCACAAAGTGTTGTTGTGGGCATGGTTGTGACTGTCATGTTGATATTTACTTTCTCTCATGCAAAATTTGCAGAAGCGCAGATTGAAAGCGCGTCTTCTATTGGATCATTCATACAAAATGTCCTGCATACAGGTCAAAATAATGTCTCAGTAGCAAACTCCACATTTCAAAAGTTGAAAGACTTCGGTTTCGACAAAGCAGCAACTATAGCAGGAAAAAAACTCCTAGGAAAACTCACCGACAGTGTTATCAACTGGGCAGCAAGGGGTTTCGAGGGTGAACCATTTTATGTTGCAAACCAGGAGCGCTTTCTTCAGTCTGTAGCCGACGATGAGGTTGTGAAGCTGGTAAATACGCTTTTAGATGAATCACTTACGCCACTAGGAAGAGATCTGGCATCCGCTATTATAAGTGACTATACACAAGTAGCCACCGATAGACTTTCTTTTGATCTTGATAAAATCATCGAAGGAGGAGACTGGGAAAGTTACGCTGATGATTTTAGTGTTGGAGGTTGGGATGCATGGCTTTCAGAAGGTTTCAATCCAGCAAATAACATCATCGGTTCAAGTATTATTACAGGCCAAGAACTTGAGAGAAGACTTCTCGATGCACAAGGTGCAGTATCGACTGAACTCCTTCAAAATAGTGGATTTTTTAACATGCGAGAATGTGTTGGTGGAACAGAACTTCCCTTTATGGATTCGATAGATTTTACAATTCTTGAATATGAAATTTCATCTCAAAATGAATGCAAAGCCGGGGGAGGTGAATGGCGAACAGTAACCCCAGGACAGCTTATTGCAAATAAGCTTGGTGATGCACTTGGCACAACTCAAGATCAGCTTACCGAGGTAGATGAATTTACAGATATCGTCTCGAATGCTCTTTTTTATGTTATGGATAATTTTCTAGAAAAAGGTGTTTCGAGTTTATCTAGTAGCATAAGTCCTTCGAATGATCAACCAGATTTTGGAGCCCTTTTAAATACGATAGAAAATGCATCTTCAAGCGCAACAGGTATAAACTTTGGGTCATCCTTTTTCTTTGAAGTAGATCTTCTTTCTCTAGATCCTAACGATTTAAATATCCTTGAACAACGGTTTAAAGATATCGACAGGGAGCTTCTTCTTTACCGTAACAATGCTACCGACGCCTTAGATAAGGGAATTATAAATCTCATTGATGAGCTACCTACAAAACTTCTCCAACTCGACGCATGTATTCCTGGGCCCGATGCTGGCTGGAAACAACGTCTCAATGCACACATTGAACAGCGAAAATTCAAAGTGGATAGAAAAGCCAGTCTTGCAGATAATGACTCTGCAATCAACCACCTCGGAATAATAAATGAATTCCTTCCAGAAAAAAGATCTGAGATAGAATTTCTCATGACTAGCTTCAATGTTCCAAGAGCACAGATCTGGCTTCAACACATCTCATCAGCAGAAGACACGATGCTCAGTAAGCGAGCACTAGGAACACAATATGGAATATTACTCAACAACAAAACAATTCTAAAGAATCTAATTGATGAACTAGCTGGAATAGTCTCTCCTGTATATGTAGGGCCCGATGCTGCACCAATATTACTTGGATATGATATAGATGTCATAAATCGAGACGTTGCAAACGAAATTGCAAAAAGTTACCTTGCACTTTTACCAACTCTTTCGACTGAAGACACCGTCGATGCCAGAAATGCTGAACGATCTCAAATGCAGTCATTTTCTGATCTAACAGAAACGTACCTTGAGCAATGTCTTGCATTTCGTGATCCACTTAAACCATCTTGCCCACTTCCAACACCAGACTTTAGTCCGATTCCCGAAGATTGTTACATAGGTAACCGAACCTACAAAGATTATGGCGAAGGTAGCGGATCATTTATTGAAAATACTACTTATCGTGATCTTTTTGAAGCCGATGACTATCAAGTTGCGTATTGCAGTCGTCCACAAGCCTTCTCTCCCTTTTTTGGGATAATTACCACAGCGTATAATAGTCCTCTTTTCTATGCACTTTATAGAGATACTTATATTGATACATATACAGAAGAAGGTTCAGACGAGGAATTATTTGACGCGGATGGTGATGGAGTTGATCTCTTAAATCAATACCCACCTACTAACGGAGAACTCTACGAAGACTTCGTAGACATTTTTGGTGGGCACCCAGCATTTAAAAAAGACTACAACCCGGATAGTGTTCCTGGAGGTGTTTTATATTCACCATTCCTAAAAGATAACATCACATGTTCACGTTGGTACGAAAGCACGGTCGCTGACTATGTGTCCCCAATATAGATTTAAAATGAAACTTCCAGGATATTTTCAAATATAAATATCCTTTCATTTATAAGAGCTCAAGTGTTCACACCTAATACTTGAGCTCTTTGTTTCCATGTTAAGATATAATCATGAACCGTTACATCAGCGTGCTAATTGCGTTACTCCTCGCTATTGGATTTTTGGGGACAACCACATCTCATGTTTTCGCAGCAGAGTCAGAAGAGCTTGGATTATTTCTTCATCTAGATGCTGGAGCTGGTAGTCTTTCTGTTCTTGATAGTTCTCAACTCTCAGCAGTAACCTATTCTCTAACGGACGCATTTTCGAGTTCACTTCCTGCTGTTGACGCGTATCAATCCCAAAACCTAGGTGTGACAAATGCTGAAATCGGAGCAACGACAGGAAAATTCAAGATCAAAATTGTGCCGTCAATTTTAGGGACTTCTGATCCCGCTCTTGTCTCCAGCGCTGAAACAGGATCTTTCAGTGATCTAGGTTGGTGGAAGACAGTTTTTGGGGGATCCGATTTTGAAAACTCAAGTTCAGGTGATGGACGCGGAATCGTCCTCGTATACTGTAAAGCTGTTTCAGGATCTACATTTGCTGATGGTGAATGTCCCGTTGGTACAACGGATTTCCCAATATTTGCTGACTATAGTATTGGTAGTGGAGTCTCTGGGTTACCGATAAATTTTAGTGGCCGTATCAACGAAGTCGCAACAGCCTCGGATGCTTCTATAAGTGAGGTGGGCGTCCCCTACACAGCTTTTCCAGCTATTACAGTAGGCGAAGTCAATGCTCTTGTGGCACGTCGTGTAATTCCACAGATTGGTTTTGCTCCAGTAGTATCAACAGATGGAAGTTCAAAGCGTCTACAAATTTTCAACAGTCCAGCGATTATTTCTTCAATACTTACAAAAAGTGGATCACCAACCAATATTATTGGTTTAGATTTTGACTATGTTATTTCAATTTTTGAACCCGATTCTACTTATTATATGCAGCTCTTGGCTGAGGGTAAAGATTCGTCGCGAGCACTTAGTAGCATTATCACTTTTAACACATTGTCAGTAGTAGATGGTACAGCGATAGATACAGCACTTGTAGCAGAAGCTGGAATATCGGGATCTGGTATCGGTGGAATTTCATCTGCCGGAGCTACTGCCTCTGAAACCGTCGATGAATCAGTTACTTTTCTTGGAAATTTGAAGTGTGGATTGGGTGTTGGAATTGCCGGTGGTCGAGATTCTTCATTTGCCGATTGTATTATTGAAGTTTTATATTGGATCATATATATTCCATCTCGTTGGATACTTTATGCTGGAGGAATCTTGCTTGATGTTTTTGTGAATTTCTCTATTAGTTCAAAGTTCTACTCTGAGCCTGTATTTATACTACAAGGATGGACTATTGTCCGAGACATCGCCAATATTGGATTTATTTTCGGACTACTCTATATTGCAATCAAACTTATATTGAACTTAGGATCAAGTGACACAAAAAAACTTCTTGTACACCTTGTTGTTGTTGCGCTTCTCATAAATTTTAGTTTATTTTTTACTCGTGTTGTTGTCGATGCAGGAAATATTTTAGCTCGCGTTTTCTATAATGAAATCACCATTACCGGCCCTGAGACCGATTCATTTATTTCTTCTGCAACGGGTGTCGAAGGAAAAAGTCTCTCCCGTGGATTTATGCAAGGTCTTAGTCTACAAAAAATTCTTTCAACGTCAACGATTGAAAAGCTGAAAAGTTCAGAGGGAGTTGAGCCAGATGGGGGCTCAGCAACTATTGCACTGATACTTATTATTGGCGTAGTGCTCAATCTCATTGCTGCATATGTTTTTATTATTGTTGGTCTTCTTTTTGCAGGCAGGATTTTAGGTCTTTGGTTTGCTATGATACTTTCTCCTATAGCATTTATATCTCATTTCATTCCTCAACTAAAATCTCAACCCCGATTTGGCTGGGATTCCTGGGTTAAAGATCTTGTTTCGCTTTCATTCATGGCACCTGTTTTTATATTTTTTATTTATCTCACTCTTCTCTTTGTTCAGACTGATTTTGTTACATCAGTTCTTACAAACGAAGCTGAACTGAACTTCTTTGAATTCCTCGTCTATCTTATTATTCCATTCGTTTTTCTTATCGTTCTACTTTTAATGTCTAAAAAAGTTGCTGTCCAAATGTCTGGGGAAATAGGAAAAACAATAGCGGGAGTTGAGGGTCATGTGAAAACTGCTGTTGGCGGTGCGGGTCTTGTAGTAGCAGGAATAGCTGCAGGTGCTACCGCTAGTGCTGCAGGTGCTGTCGGTAGGCGAACTCTAGGGCGGGCGGGTTCAGCTATTGCAGGAAGTGATCGTGTAAAGGGCATGCAAGGCTCGAGCAATTCACTTTATCGATCACTTGGTCGTGTAACCGAACGCCTTGGGAAAGGTGCTGCTGGTGCAAATTATGACGCTCGAAATGTTTTCACAAAAGATGGGAAGATAAGCGCAATGGGTATAACTATGCGTACTGGTAAAGGAGTACAAGGCGGATTTACCGAGCAACAAGAAAAAATAAAGAAGCGCACACAAGATCGATTTGATGCTATCGGTACAAATCTTACAGATGATGAAGTGCAAGCAAAGTATGGAAATATGAGTCCGAAATATACAGAATATCAAAATAAAATGCGTGAAGAGGTTGCGAAAACCCTTCGCCAACAAGTTGCGAACAACCCAGCCCTAAGTGCGGCAGAAAAAATAACAAGTCTAGCTGAGATTGATAGCTACAAAGACACGGGAGCAACATTAGTTGATCCAGCATTAGCTGCTGCTGCTAGGACAGAGGAAACCGATTACAAGGAAGGGAGGACAGACCCAAATACAAAAGAAAAAGAATGGGCAAATTCTGCTGCTGAACTCACAGAACAACGTCGAGAAAACTACTTACGACCTTCT
>Ga0163144_10004217_pt1 | contig 32467 bp, 29 predicted proteins | sample OliLak19BULKMAT1_FD_123175 | JGI IMG/M metagenome (GOLD analysis project Ga0163144, IMG submission 123175) | Freshwater microbial mat bacterial communities from Lake Vanda, McMurdo Dry Valleys, Antarctica - Oligotrophic Lake LV.19.BULKMAT1 | ecosystem: Environmental > Aquatic > Freshwater >... | reverse complement strand
TCGATAAATCGACGTCGGAACTCGCCCCTCCTCGATTCGAGAGCCTGCCCCGTACTTGATACGGGGAGGGGCCTGAATTGTCACGCGGCAGCGCACTCCTTTGTAAACTGTCCGAAGTATTAAGGTTGCAGGTTGCAGGTGTGAAGGTTTTTGGTTCGAAGGTCGCAACTTGCCAACCTGCAACTTGCCAACCTGCAACCTGTAACCTGTAACCTGCAACCTGTAACCTGCAACCTGTAACCTATAATCGTCCCATGGGATTTGGAGAAGCGTTTCGAATGGCGATTGATGCGTTGCGGGCGAATAAAACCCGCTCGTTCCTCACGCTGGTCGGTATGATCATCGGAGTGTTTGCCATCATCGTTTCCGTTACGGCCGTTGAGGTGATCGATGTCTACTTCAAGGACTCGATGCAATTCCTGGGATCGTCCACCTTTAACGTCACACGGTACCCGCAAATACGCGTGGATGGCGGCCGGCGGGACGAACGCAACCGTCCGAATCTATCCTACGAACAGATCGAGCGTCTCTCGTCTCTGATGGAGTTGCCGGTGACGGTGAGCGTGATCGAGGACTTTCATTTCGGAGCGGTTCGTTATGGCTCGCGAGAAACCGAACCTAACCTGGTGTTGCTCGGGGGCGATCAGAACTTCCTGGGCAACTTCAGCTACGAGTTGGAGCAGGGGCGCTTCCTGACCGAGCAGGATGTGCAGTACGCCCGGGGTGTAGCCGTCATCGGGAAGCCGTTAGCCGATGAGCTGTTCCCGAGCGAGACCCCCCTGGGCAAGTCGATCCGGATGGACGGTCACCGCTATGAAGTTGTCGGCGTGCTCGCGGAGAAAGGCAGTTTTCTCGGATTCAGCCAGGACAATCGCATCGTGACGCCGATCACGCGACTCTTCACGCTGTATGGCAGCACGGACCGCAACATCGGAAGCGTCAGCCTGCGGGTTCAGGACCCCGTCCTGCTAAATGCCGCCATGGAGGAGGCGATCGGCCGGATGCGGGCCATCCGCAAGGTGCCCCCGGGAGAGGAGAATAACTTCGAGATCGCCACGAACGATACCTTTCAGGGCTTCTTCGATGCATTTACTGGTGTATTGCGCGTGGGCGGCGCCGGCATCGGCCTCATCTCGCTGTTTGCCGCCGGCATCGGGATCATGAACATCATGCTGGTGTCCGTCACCGAGCGGACCCGCGAGATCGGCATCCGGAAGTCGATCGGCGCCCGCCGGAAAGACATCATGCGTCAGTTTCTGTTGGAGGCGTTTTTCCTGTGTCAGATCGGCGGGCTGATCGGCATCCTGCTCGGCGCGCTGGTTGGCAACGGGGTGGCGTTGTATTTCGACATTCGTGCGGTTTTTCCCTGGGATTGGGCGATCATCGGCATCGTGATGGTTACCTTCATTTCTCTCATCTTTGGCGGATTCCCGGCCTACAAAGCGGCCCGGCTGGATCCGATCGATTCGCTGCGTTACGAATAACGTGGCCGGCCTCTCTAACGCATATGGATAAGGCGAAGCAAGACGCGGCCAAGCAGGCCCTCGGCGAAGCGGCGGCTCGACTCGTGGAGGATGGCATGCGCGTCGGGTTGGGAACGGGCTCCACGACGGCGCTCGCGATCGAGGCTATCGGTCGACGCGTTCGAGCAGAAGGTCTTCGCATCGTCGGAGTACCCACGTCCTTCGCCGCGGAGCGCCGGGCCAGAACGTTCGGAATTCCGCTTGCGACACTGGACGATGTGGAAGCCCTCGACCTCGCGATTGATGGGGCGGATGAGGTGGACCCTGCTTTTAACCTCATCAAGGGCGGTGGGGCGGCCCACACCCGAGAGAAAATCGTGGCGGCCCTGGCAAAACGCTTCGTGGTGCTGGTAGATGAGTCCAAGCTCGTTCGCCGGCTGGGCCTGACCCGCCCTGTCCCACTAGAAGTGTTACCCATGGCGCTGGCGCCGGTCCAACGCGCGCTCGAACGACTGGGCGCGAAACCCGAACTGCGCATGGCCGTGCGGAAAGACGGTCCAGTGGTGACGGACCAGGGCTTCTGGATCGTGGACGCCATGTTCCCTCCGATCGAGGACCCGGCGCGACTGGCGATAGAGCTGCAGGCGATTCCCGGGGTGCTGGACCATGGTCTGTTCATCGGCCTGGCCCACGATGTTCTGGTGGCGGCCGACGACGGAACGGTGCGCGAACTCGTGCGCGAAGCCTAACCGCACGCCTTAACCAACCGAATGAAAAAAGCCCTCTCCGGCAGCGCAGGAGAGGGCTTTTTTGGTCTCTTAGGCCCCGATGAAACGCTGTAAGCGTTACTTGAGCTTAAACGTGATCGGGAGCGACATTTTCACCGGCACGGCCTTGCCACGCTGACGACCCGGCTTGAACTTCGCCTGGCTGACGGCGCGAACCGCCTCTTCGTCGCACCCGGCGCCGATGCCGCGGACAACCACGGGATCAAGCACTTCCCCGTTGACGCCAACGACGAACTGGACGAACACGCGTCCTTCAACGCCGGCTTTCTTCGCGATTTCCGGGTACCGGATCTTGCTCTGGATCGAACCGAGGCCGCCGATCAACTCGGGCATGTCCTCCACGATCATGAAAATTTCGGTCTCTTCTTCTTCCTCCTCAGCCGCCGGCGGAGGAGGAGGGAGGTCCACGATCTCCTGATCTAACTCGAGAGAGACGTCGAGATCCAGGTCTTCGTCTTCGAGGATCTCATCGTCCGGCACCTCGACTGGAACCGGAGGCTTCGGAGGGGGCGGGGGTTTCTCTACTTGCTTCGTCTGCAGGATTTCTTCCATTTGCACGATCTCCTGCTGGACCTCCACCACCTGGAAGCTGGAGTCCGACGTGAGGTCGAACCGGAAGGCTGCGATGAGGACCACAAGCGCAAGGACCAGACCTACCTGGACAAACAGGTGGTACTGGCTACGCAGGTTGGCTTTGTCGGATTTTCTTAAAGACATGGGCGCACGTCACGCTAAATGAGGATAATACCCGTTCTGGCGGGCCCCTAAGATAAAGAAGGGAAACTCGGAAGATCAATGCCGCGACGCGGATTCCTGAGATTCCCCTGGGATATCTATTTTATAGACACCGTGGCGCCCTGGAAGTTGCCGAGGTGGCTGCCTTCAGGCACATGGCTCCGGGTTACTGCCATCGTTTCCGCTCGATCCAGTGCTGAACGCCGGCGGCGGTGAAGAGCCCGATCAGGTTCGCGGCTGCGTCCAACGGATCCGGCGTGCGATCCCAGGGCAGCAGGCCCTGATACACCTCCGTGCCGATGGCATACAGCGCCCCGAGGCCCAGGACGAGGGCAAATCGGTAGGGGAGCTTTTGGGGGAGTGCGCGCAGCCAGAGCCAGCCCAGGCCCATAAAAAGTGAGAAGTGGACGATTTTATCCGGACGCAACAGGTCGATGTCGAGATCGGGCAGGTCGTTACCGGGAATGGAGCAGGCCGCCATGATGCCCAGCGTCCATCCGATAGCCAGTACATAGGCTCGGGTCATGGATCGACGTAAAATCGGGTGCGAAAAAGGTCGGGAAGATGGGGGGTGAGATCGCTGGCCATCATGGCACGGGGGTTCACGGACGCGGCGTGGCGATCGGCGGCTGCCCCGCCGATGTGCAGGGCGCACAGGGCGGCGTCGAGGGGCGAGAGGCCCTGGGCGAGGAAGCCTGTGCATAGACCGGCCAGGACGTCGCCTGTTCCTGCCGTCGCCAGCAGGGCGTTGCCGGTGCCATTGATGAAGACGCGGCCATCCGGCGCGGCCACGATACTCGGCAGGCCCTTTACGATGAGCACGCACTGCCAGCGCCTGGCGTAGGCGCTGGCGAGCGTGATACGGTTCGAGGTGTCGACTTCCCCGCCGGCCAGCGTTCGAAACTCCCCCAGGTGCGGGGTGAGAATCCAGTCGCCGGCGGACAGATCGGCGATGTGTGCCTCCATGCCGGCGAGCGCCACAAGGCCGTCCGCATCCACCACAGTCGGCAGCCGCGCGCGCTTCAACAGGGCCCGGACGAATGCCTGCGTCCCTGGCTGGCGTCCGAGCCCGGGGCCAACCAGGAGCGCGCGGGCTTTTTTCAGGGGCCCCTCCAGGGCATCGACGGCCGGTCCGGCTTCGATGCCATCCGCATTCGTTGGCAGCGGCGCGGTCATGACATCGGTGAGTTTGACGGCCAGCACGGGCTGGGCCGGGGCCGCCGTCGCACAGATGACCGCACCGGCTCCGGAACGTGCGGCCGCCTCGGCCGCCAGAGCCGCCGCTCCGGTGAAGCCGACGGAGCCGGCGACGACGAGCGCCGTCCCCACGCTGTACTTGTGGGCATCGTGCGCCCGGGTGGGCAATAAGGCGCGGATCGCCGCGTCGGTGGTGCGATGGGCACATCCGGGCGCGGCCGCGGCGCGGGCGATGAGATGGGCAGGGATGCCGATTTCAACAGTTTCGATCCACCCGGCCACGCGAGGTCCTTCGCCAAGCAGCAGACCGGCTTTCAACGCCCCCATCGTGATCGATCCATCGGCCACTACCGGCCGGCCATGCGCTTCGCCCGTGTCGCTGTCGAGGCCAGTAGGGATGTCCAGCGCGACCACGGGTACGTCCGCCGCGTTGATCGCGTCCACCACCTCCTGATACCGAGCGCCCAGCGCACGCGTCAGTCCCGTGCCCAGCAACGCGTCCACGAGCAGATCGGCGCTGGCGAGTCGGTCGAGGGAATCGGAGGCCTGGAGGTCGAACACGGCGACACGCTCGCCGTCTTCGGCGACGAGGCGTTCCAGCAGGCGATAATTGAGCGCCGCATCGGGCGGCAGCGCCTCGGCATTGGCCATGCAGCCCGCGAACACGTGCGCACCCCGGGCATGAAGCACGCGTGCCACCACGAGGCCATCGCCCCCATTATTTCCGGCGCCGCACAGGCACACCACTCGCCGGCCCATCACAGCGCCAAAACGGGACTCGATGACCCGCACCGCCTCGCGGCCGGCGGTCTCCATCAAGGTGAAACCCGGGATGCCGAACACCTCGATCGTCTCGCGATCGGCGGCGCGCATGGCGGCTGCGGTCAGGACGGGGAGGTGAAGGGGTTGCATGTACGGGGTTTAAGGATCAAGGTAGGGGGGCAACCTTAACCTACGCATCAAACGGCTATTTGATTGTCAGGGTATCACTCAATTCGGTTGCCCATCGAGCGCGTACCGTGAGGCTGTCCGTGCTCCACTGGATTGGTTCGGCAAATGCAAACGGAGCGATAGCGCCGCCGTCCCACCGCATGTTGCCGTTTCGGTCCAGGAACGCGCGGACCCGATACCGAGTCTGCGCTGGCAGGTTGGAAAATAAAAAACGGCCCTCCGCATCGGTGGCAACGGCCGGGATGGGCTGCGAAGGGGGCTGATAGGGCATGAGTTCGACCACCGGCGCACCCGTCGCTCCCGAATCGGCCCGGGCAACACCGCTCAGTTCCCCAAGTTCGTCGGGGGAGAGGTAGGCGAATGTCCGCGTGAACACGGTGTCGGGCTGGCCCACTTCGCTGCCGGTCACACGCAGGCTAAACGGCACACCGGCAGCCATTGGAAGCCGGGGCGCCAGGGTATAGGTAACGCCGTCCTGTGTCGAGGCCGCGTAGGGAAAGGCTACGCCGGTCGAATCCACCAGCGAGGCGATGCGGGTCAGTCGTTCGGCCGCCACAGGCGCGCTTAGCCGCATGCCCGGGTGTTGCCCGGGGAAAAGCGTTTGTACCGTCCCCGCCGGCGCAAGCCCTGCCGCCGGGGCGAACGACACGAAGCGCACCTGGACGGTATCCTGTGCGGCGGATGGGGAGAAACCGACGGTGTCGGCCACGACGGGGTTCAGGCTCGAATCCGCCAGCCCGCCGGGCTGGATGGTGTGCCGCGATGCGAACAGGGGCGCGGTCTCGACGAACACCTGACGCGGGTCCTCGACCTGGAGGTAGACGGCTTCGACGGGCACGACCTGCCGGCTCACCGAGTCCCGCACCGTCCACAACGCCGGGTTGGTGTCGAGGAACTGAATGGATTCCGAGAAGCGCAACGTGAGGCGGCGATTCGAGAGCGCGCGGACGCGTTGCAGGGCCGGCGGAATCGTATCCAACTGCGTCAGCAGCCACGGACGCGGCGCCGGGGTACCGAGGGAGTCGGCGATGAGGAATGAGTCCGGCGGCACGGCGAAGGGTTCCACGCCATCGGGCCTCGCGTTGCGGTTTAGATCTCGCAAGCCGATGACGAAATAGGGCTGCTCGCTCAGGAAGTCGAACGCGAATCGGCCATCGGAGTCGGTTTGCGTCCGATAGGCCGGCCGTTCCGGGAGGGTCGGCGGCAGCGTCGAATCCGGAACGGCGTAAGCAAAGACATCGACCGTTGCGGCTGGATCACCTTCCAGTGCATCCACGACTCGCCCGGCGAGCCGGCCCCGGTTGATCACGGGACCGGTGGCAAAGGCGATCGTGATCGGCTGCTTGAGGGCGACCCGGTTGAGGTCGCGCAGTTTGGTGTCGAGCGTGACGATGTACGTCGTGTTGGGGCTCAGCGCCTCGGGAAACAGGATCGATACGGCTCGTTTTCGCCAGCGGTAGGCGGGTGGGCGTGGGAACTCGGGCGTGATCGAGACGGCCTGGGCGAACGAGGCCTGATCGACGTATTCGGAAAACACGAGGTGGAGTTCGGTGGCGTCCACATTGACGCTCTGGGACGCCGGCACCGCCGACACGACGGCCGGCGGCGCGGTATCGGTGGGTCCGCCCGTGGGCGCTACCGGGATGGCGCATGAGGCCATGAGGCCGGCAGCGGCGAGGGATGCCGCAGGCAAAAAGCGCGGGATGGGCATCGATCAGCTGTCCTCGGCGCGTTCGCTGCGCAGGGTGAAAAAAAGATAGGCGCCGAGCACCGTGGCGCCCACGGCCAGGGTAGGCTCCAGAATCCGTCGGAGCCAGCGTGCCTCCGGAGTGGACGCCCGCGTCTCGGCATAATCGTTTGTCGTCAGAGAGGCGGCGATCGACCGGGGGAAGCGGTCTTCAAAGGCGTCGTTGCAGGTGCGTGTGTCGATGACGCGGCCATCCGGGGCCAGAAGCGTGGCGTCGAGGGCGAGGGTGACGCGCCGGTTAACGGTGCGTCGCCGCGTGCGAGTCAGGGTCACCCCGGCCTGGCGCACATCGATGCGGATACCGGGAATGTTCGGAGCGACGGAATCAGCGAGGAAGACGGAGTGTTGGGCCCGTGCGCCGGCGGCCGCGAGGGCCGGAACGAGGAAGGGCATCCGTTCCAACGGGAGGATGCGGTAAGCCTGGAGGCTATCGGCCAGAGGAGAGAGGCAGCGGACGGCCATCGTCTGGTAGGCCTCGAGGTGGGAAGGCTGGCCGCCGGCCGGCGCCACCCATCCGATGCAAATCCAGCAAAAAAGCGCGAGGCGCATGGCTTCCAGGGTCGGTTCGTACAGATCTGCCTTATAGCGCGGGCGGCTCGCTTTGTTTTCCATGCCTCCCTGGATGGCCGGTGCAGGAGGGAGTGCCCTGGTCTTTTTGTGGGGGCTGGAGTCCGCGCGCAAAAAACAGCGCAGGCACCTCGAAGGATGCCTGCGCTGGCCATGTACGTCATCCGGGAGGGCGCCGATCAGGCGTAAATGCCGCGGAGGCGGAGCGCACGGGCGACTTTGTCGACCGCCAGCACGTACGCGCCAATTCGAAGTGATACGCTGTAGTTCTGGCCGGCGTCGTAGACTGTGTCGAAGGCCGTGCGCATCATGCGGTCGAGGCGGCGGTTGACGCGGTCGAGCGTCCAGAAGTACCCGTGTCGGTCCTGGACCCACTCGAAGTAGGAGACCGTGACCCCGCCGGCGTTGGCGAGGATGTCCGGGATGACCATGACGCCGTTGGCGTTCAGGATGTCGTCGGCGGCCGGGAGCGTGGGGCCGTTGGCACCTTCGGCGATGATCTTCGCCCGAATGCGGCCGGCGTTTTCGACGGTAATCTGATCTTCCTTTGCGGCCGGCACTAGGACATCCACATCCAGGGTAAGCAACGTGTCATTGGAGATCGGCTCGGCGCCGCTATACCCTTCGAGTGAGTTTTTGTTGGCTTTCGAGTACTCGATCATGGCCGGGATATCCAGGCCGGCGGCGTTGTAATAGCCGCCCGAAACGTCGCTCACGGCGACGATCTTACAACCCTGTTCGCGCAGCAATTTTGCGGCGATAGAGCCCACGTTGCCGAAGCCCTGCACGGCCACCGAGCACTCGGAGGAGCGAAGATTGAGGCGCTCCATCGCGGCCAGCGTCACGGTCATCACCCCGCGTCCCGTAGCTTCGATGCGTCCGAGGGACCCACCGAGCACGATCGGTTTCCCGGTCACGACGGCGTTGTCCGTGCGGCGGACGTGCATGGCGTAGGTGTCGAGAATCCAGGCCATGATCTGCTCGTTGGTGTTCATGTCCGGCGCCGGAATATCCCGATCGGGGCCAAAAACGTCGATCATGCTAGCGGTATAGCGGCGGGTGAGGCGCTCGAGTTCGCCCGGGCTCATCTCGCGCGGGTTACAGATCACGCCCCCTTTGGCACCGCCGAACGGGACATTGACCACCGCGCATTTCCACGTCATCCACGCGGCCAGTGCTTTGATTTCCTCCAGGTTCACGTCGGGCGCGTACCGAAGGCCGCCCTTGCTCGGGCCCAGGATTTCATTATGGATCACTCGGTAACCCTCGAACACCTTCAGCTGACCGTTGTCCATCATCACGGGATTCGACGTGATGTGGATGCGTGTCGGGGAACACAGGTATTCGTAAAAACCATCCTCGAGGTTCAGGATATCGGCGGCGACATCGAATCGCTTCTTCATCGACTCGAAGGGATTCTCATGGTCCCGTATCGGGGCCGGTTCTCTGTAGACTGAGTTTGCGTAAACCGCTTTTTTACTGGACATGTTCAAACGCCCTGGGAAGATCTATCGTGGAAGAAGGCTTGCGGCCATATCCAACTTGGAAGCGCTTTCGGGGCTCCCCGTTTCACCCCATTAACGGGTACGGAGGCGACGCGTTTGCCGGGGATATGGCGCGAGAACATTACGTAGGATGCACAAACAGCTTCGTTCAACCGAATGAAGGGGTCCGTGCCGGGTGCCGTAGCCATGCCATCAAAGATGAAATCGTGGATTAACCGTTGGTATCGGCTGACGCGATGTATCTTCTAGACGTGCTGCGGGGTCGTATCAAAGAAAGTAACGACGAAGAACAGGTGGCTATGCGCAGTCAATACGCATGGAAAGGCCGGCGGATCGGGGATAGATATCAAGAATATGGAAAATTTTTCGCGCCTCTCGGAGCGCAGGCGTAAGGAGATCGCCACGCTCCAGCGCAAAAAGGGGCGGATGGATCTGGGGCAGGCCCTGGTAGAGGGATGGCGCGGGGTAACCTCCGCGCTCGACGCCGGCGTGCCCGTGATCGACCTACTCGCGGCGACCGGCTCTGAAGAGGATCCCCGCCTGCCGGCCCTCGTCCGGCGCGCAGGGCGCGAGGCCATTATCCTGCCGGACCACGTATTCGCCCGGCTTTCCGATGTCGATACGGCCCAGGGCATCCTCGCCGTGGTGCCCATCCGGCATCTGGCGATCAGGGACCTGGTGGATATGCGGCGGGTGATCGTGCTGGATGGCGTCCAGGATCCTGGTAACGCCGGCACGATCATCCGAACGGCCGGCTGGTTCGGTATGGACGCCGTGGTAGCCGGTCCGGGCTCGGCCGATCCCTACCACCCGAAGGTCGTCCGCGCGACCATGGGCGGGCTGTGGGACGTGGGAATCGCGGAGGTAGATGACCTCGTCGGCACCCTCGCGGCGTTGACGGCGGCGGGCTTCGCGTGTGTCGGGGCAGACCTTCATGGGGAAGCACTGGCCGGCTGGATCCCTGCCGAACGAACGGCGCTGGTGCTGGGGAGCGAATCCCATGGACTCTCGGAAACCACGCTGCAGGCGCTCACCCACCGTGTCGCGATCGCTGGTGCCCCCGATCGCCGCGGCACGGAGTCGCTCAACGTCGCCGTTGCGGCCGGCATTATGTTGTATGAATGGATTAAAAAATCAACGAGTAACGATTAAAAAATAAAACGATATAGGTTAACTTTTCCTTCAAGTGAAGGGAAATTCAATCGTTGGTCTTCAATTCTTAATATTTCGATGGTAACATCAACACCAGGCCGGTGAGGGCCATCAGCGCCTCGCGCATTTTTTCCATGGCGCGTTTGACTTGCATCTTGATCGCGGCCTCGGTGGTGTCGACGATCGTCGCGATCTCCTCGTAGCGATACCCGTACGCTTTGAGTTCGATGATCTGGCGGGCCCGGGGGGAGAGGGAGGCGAGGGCGCGCTCGAGGTCGATTCCGGCGCCTTCCTGAGGCGGGGCGCCGGAGTCGCGTGGAGATTCGTCGGGATCGAACAGGTTTTCTTTCGTCCGATAACGCCCTCGATACAGGTCCTGCAGTTCGAACAGGGCGGCTTTCATCGCGAAGGCCTTGAGGCTGCCGGCCTCTTTGAGGTCTTTTAAGCCGTGATGGACGCGCAGGAGCGTGTTCTGGACGAGGTCGTCGATTTCCGTTCGCGGGCCGATGCGCTTAATAAAGAACCCGCGCAGGATGGGCTCCAGATGGTGCAGCAGGCGCTCCAGCGCTTTGGCGTTGCCCTGTCGGGCCTGCTCCACAAGGTTGGTATCGAACGCGTTCGATGGCGGCATGTCCGAAGATACGGGTCCACGCCGTTCGACGCGCTACCGACCGTGCGTGAATCTTGGATTCTCCATCCACGCAGGGGGCGCGTCGCACGGGTTGCTGGCGCGATCCAAGCGTGGGGCGTATACTGCGCGCACCCGGACCGATGCCAGCCACCGCATGAAAGCAGATGTCGTTTTTGCCCTGACGGGCGAAGTGAGGCGTAATTCACGAGCGCTCAAGCAGCTTCGGGCGCTGGCGGCGCTCGGGCGGCGCACGCTGGTGGTGGATCTGGACGATCCGGCGACGCCGGATCCCGACGTGCCGGGCGCCCGGGTCATCTCCCTTGGCCGGCCCACGGGGAGTGGTCCGCGTTTTTTTCGCGAGGTGCATCGGCGTTTTACCCGCGCGTTGGGGTCTACCACCGGCGCTGTCTACCACGCGAGCGACCTCTACGTGCTGCCCGCCGCGGCGCGCGCGGCGGGCCGGCAGGGTGCGCGCCTCGTCTACGACGCACGGGAGCTGTATCCGTTTGTAGCCTCTACAGCCGGCCGGCCCTGGGTAACACTGTTCTGGCATCTACTCGAGGGCACGTATATCCGCAGGGCCGACGCGGTGTTTACGGTGAGCGCGGGTATCGCCCATCGGCTCGCGACCCAGTACGGCATTCCGGAGCCGGCCGTGCTGTTTAACGTGCCGGAGCGGAAGTCCGTAGCACATACCGATTGGCTCCACGAGCGGCTTTCGCTGCCGGTGGATCGGGTGATCGTATTACACCAGGGCAACATCCAACATGGCCGAGGCGGGAACGTTCTGATCGAAGCCATGCGACAGGTTCGGGGCGCGGATCTCGTATTTCTGGGAGGTGGGTCGATGCGGCCGGCGCTTGAACTGGCAGTCCGTGCGGGTGGGATCGAGCGGATTCATTTCCTCGATCCGGTGTCGCCGGCGGAGCTCCTCGCCGTGACGGCCTCGGCGCACATCGGTGTGACGCTCCTCGAGGATACGTGCCTCAACCATCGGTTTGCCCTGCCCAACAAGCTGTTTGAGTATCTGATGGCCGGCCTGCCCGTCGTAGCGTCCGATCTGCCCGAGATTCGTGGCGTGGTGGCCGGCTTTGAGGTCGGCGAACTGGTCGACGCCGGGGAGCCGGCGTCGATCGCCGCGGGCATCCAGCGTCTGGTGGACGACCCGGCTCGTCGGGCGGCCTGCGCCGGTCGCGCCGGCGAGGCTTGTGAAACTTTTAGCTGGGAAAGGGCATCTGAACGCTTCACTCACGTCTACCGCGGTTTTCCTGTGATCGGTCCATCATGATGCGTTTCTTTGCCCTCGTGCTCTTATCAATTGTATGGATTCCAACGAGCTGTAAAGGCCCCGAGGGGGATCTAGCCGCTGCGCCGCTGTTCGCCGGCGCTACGCCCGAACGCGCAGCCGCGCCTCCCATTGAGTGGATCGATTTTCAGAAGGCGCTCGCCCTCGCGGATTCGTCCGGGAAGGTCGTTCTCGTCGATGTGTACGCCTCCTGGTGCCCCTGGTGCGCGAAGATGCAGGACTCGGTGTATACGCAGGCGCTCATCAAAGAATATGTAGCCAAACACTTCGTGACGGCCCGGCTCAATGTGGAGCAGGTGGATGATGAGATCAATTTCAAGGGGTACAAGCTCAACTCCTCGCAGCTTGCCTCGGGATTTGGCGCCGAGTCGACGCCGACGACGGTATTCCTAACGTCCACGGGCGACTACATCACGCGGCTACCCGGCTACCTGGATGCTGAAGGTTTCATGCGCGTCCTGACGTACATCGGCAGCGAGGCGTACAAGCACAAATCGTTCGAGCAGTTCATGAGCGAAGCCGCCGGCTGAGTCTCCTCCACCGGGTTTCACCCCTCCTTATCCAGAAGCATCCCGTACTGGTCGGGGCGCCGGTGTCTGAGGAAAAGCCGCCGCGCCGGCGAGTCAGCGCAGCGCGCGAGGTCGATATCCGCCAGCAGAATCGCCTCCTCCCCGCCCGGCGCCCGGGCCACCACCTGGCCGAAGGGATCCGTGACAAACGATTCGCCGCCGAAATGGAGCACGTCCTCCTTGCCGACGCGGTTTGCCAGGGCCATGAAATAGCCGTTTTGGAATGAGGCCACGCGTAATTCAGCCTCGTAAAGCCCCTCGGGCCACTCATCGGCCGCGCCGGCCTGTGGCACCACGACGAGGTCCGCACCGGCCAGCGCCAGCGCCCGTTGGTATTCTGGAAAATGGCGGTCGTAGCAAATGGCCACGCCGATGCGGCCGGCGGCCGTGTCATAAACCGGAATGCCGGTGTCGCCGGGTGTATAGTACCCCTGTTCGTGAAAGCCCGCATAGTCGGTGATGTGCATCATGCGCGTTCGTCCCAGCAGGGTCCCGTCGGCATCGATGACGGGCGACGTGTCGAACGCTTCCCCACCATGACGCTCGTAGAAGTTGAGGATAACGACGACCCCGAGTCGTCGGGCGGCTTCCTGAAACGCCTTTGTCGTAGGGCCGGGGATGGGCTCGGCGAGATCGATCGAGTCCGGCGTGGCACGATGCTGCGGGAAAAAGGGCGTAAACGCCAGCTCCGGATAGACGACGAGCTGGGCGCCGGCGCGTGCCGCCGTTTCGAGCGCCTCGAGGCCGCGTGCGAGCGAATGGGCGCGGTCTGCGGTCGGTTGTTGCTGGATGAGGGCGATTCTAAGCATAGGATACCGTCGTGTGAATAAACGGAGGGTTGCGCGCGTGCACAAAGCGGAGGCGGCCGGCGAAGTCCGCATGGGTTTCTACCTCGGAGAAGCCGGCGGAGCGGAATCGATCCGATACTTCGGCCGCAAAAGCGGCATAGATCTCGACGAGGACGGCCCCCCCGACACGAAGTGCAGGGCTGGCTTGCCGCGCGATCGCATCGTAGAAAACAAGGGGATCGGGGCCGGCGAACAGCGCCTGGTGCGGTTCGAAATCGATCACCTCGGGATCCATCGTCGGCCGATCCTCATCGGGGATATAGGGTGGATTGGAGAGAATGAGGTCGAAAGGCGACGCCGCGAGGTCGGCCAGGGTTTCTTCCAATAGATCGAATCGGGCGAATTCGATATCTGTTTGGGCCTCTATGGCATTTTCACGCGCGATGCAGAGCGCCGATTCACTGATATCCACCGCGACGACGCGGGCGTCTGGCCGGCGGTGTTTCACCGCAATCGCGATGCAGCCGCTGCCTGTGCCGATATCCAGCACACGGGGCGCCGTGCGGCCGGCGAGGGCCTTCAGCCCGTGTTCGACCAGCTGTTCCGTTTCCGGGCGTGGAATCAAAACCTCCGGCGAAACACGAATTCTGTGCCCGAGGAATTCGGTGTAACCCAGGATATGCTGGAGCGGTTCATGACGGGCGCGGCGCGCCAGCATGCCGGCGAACGCTTCCTCCTGGTGAGGCGCGATCAGCCGCTCCGGGTAAGCGTACAGGGACGCCCGTCCCACGCCGAGCACTTCGCCCATCAACCACTCGACATTCCGCCGTGCATCTTCAATGGCAGCGTCGTTGAGCACCTTGATCGCCTCGGCGAGCGCCTGGTGGACGGTCCGGGGGGGCGTTCGTTGTTGCATGGAGTCCTATTTTGCGTCGAAGCTAATATAATGCGCCAGCCGGCCGATAAGCAGAACATGCAATTCTTGCTGCCCCTCGAACCGGTAGGCTCTTTTGTTATATAATAGCGATTCGCGAAGGTAAGCAGTCGCTTGCTGCAGGCTAGCGCCAACGACCGCCGGCGAATGGCCCGTACCCCCCCTTTGTTGCAATCACCATACTTCCGAGGTTACATGACGACACGAGAAAAGCTCAACGCGACTGCCGCCAACCTCTGGTGGAGCTGGAATCCTGAGGCTCAGGACCTGTTCGAGACCCTTAATCCTGCCGTCTATCTGGCATCGAACCGGAATCCAGTGGCGGTGCTCCGCAGCGTCGACGAAGCCGCCATCTCCCGTGTGTCTGGCCAGGTGGATCGGGTATATGCCGATTTTCAGAAGTACATGACGGCGGCTCCCCGCTTTGGCGATGCGCCCAGGGTTTCGTATTTCTGCATGGAATATGGTCTCCACGAGAGCCTGCCGCTGTATGCCGGCGGTCTGGGCATCCTCGCCGGCGACCACGCCAAGTCCGCCTCCGACCTCGGCGTCCCCTTCGTGGCAATCGGGCTTTTCCTGCGCAACGGGTACTTCCGCCAGTATTTCGACCATTCCGGCTGGCAGCAGGAGGAATATCCGATCATGAACCCGGCCGACCACCCGGTCACGCTGGTGACTGATGCGAAAGGGGAGCCTATCACGATCACGGTGCACCTCGGGACGGTTCCGCTGGAGATTCAGGCCTGGCGGGTGGATATCGGTCGGACGACCATGTATCTGCTCGACGCCGATTTCCACCGCAACCCCTACGAATACCGCGAGCTGACGGGCCGGCTCTACCAGAACGGTCGCGCCGTCCGCATCCAGCAGGAAATCGTCCTCGGAATCGGCGGCGTCCGTCTGTTGCGCGCCCTTGGGATAGAGACCGACGTCTACCACATGAACGAAGGTCATTGCGCCTTCCTGACCTTCGAACTCCTCCGCGAGCGGCTCACGTCGGGGAATATCCTGTCCGATAGCAGCTTCGCGGAGGCCGAGACGTGGGTCCGCGAACGATGCGTGTTTACGACGCACACGCCCGTCATGGCCGGCCATGATCGTTTCGACCCGTCGATCTTCCTCGAACAGATGGAGGGCTTCCGGCACCAGCTCGGCTTCTCAGGCCACGATCTCCTCAGCTACGGGCGGGTGTATCCGAACGACGTCCACGAACAGTTTACGATGACCGTCCTCGCCCTTAAGCTGGCGCGTACATCGAACGGGGTTTCGGCGCTGCATGGTGAGGTGGCTCGCCGGCAATGGGCGCACCTCTTTGCGGATCGCCCCGTCAGCCAGGTCCCCATTGGCCACGTCACCAACGGCGTGCACTTGCCGACGTGGACCGAGCCCCAAGCCCAGGCCTTCTTGACCAAACATCTGGGCGACTGGCGGCCGCACGCCGCCGACGCCGACTTCTGGAAACGCGTCCAGGATATTCCGGATGAAGCGTTATGGGCGTTGCGCACCACGCTTCGGCACGCATTGATTGCGGGGGTGGACAGCCACCTCAAAACGCACTCGATCCCCGCCAAAAGCCGGCTCGACCCGGAGGCCCTGACGATCGGGTTCGCCCGCCGCTTCGCGCCCTACAAACGCGCCGGCCTCCTCTTCCACGATATCGAAAGCGCTGTTGCCCTCTTCGCCCGTGAAGATCGTCCGATCCAGCTCATCTACGCCGGAAAGGCGCACCCCGCTAACGACGAAGGGAAGCAGATCATCCAGCAACTCTTCGAGGTGGCGAAGCACCCGGCGATTGCCGGCCGGCTGATCGTCATGCAGGACTACAGTATGGCTACCGGTCGCCAACTCGTTGCCGGCTGCGACGTGTGGTTGAACAACCCGCGACGGCCCTATGAAGCCAGCGGCACGAGCGGTCAGAAGGTGACCCTCCACGGCGGTCTCAATCTCTCTATTCTCGATGGCTGGTGGCCCGAAGGATTCGACGGCAAAAATGGCTGGGCGATCGGTCACGAAGCCTCGGCGGACCCGAAAGACCACGCCGTACAGGATCGCGAGGACGTGCGATTCCTCCACGAAGTGCTCCTCAACGAGGTCATCCCGATGTTCTACGACCGTGATGAAAAAGGGCTGCCCCGCCAGTGGATCCAGTTCATGCGCGACGCGATGACCACCCTGCCGGCCGCCTTCAGCGCCCAACGGATGCTCATCGACTACATCGAGCAGATCTACCGGATTCCCAGCGCGGCGAAAGCGTAGAGCCTCGCTGTGCTCGCGGTCAGGAGCGTGCTTTACAAACAGCCATGACCGCTTGTGCACGACCTGCGGCCGCTGGCCGCTCCTGATCGCGAGTATTAGCGAGCCTCACACCATCCCTTTCCCTTTCGCCCAGGTCTTGAAGCCGTCGACGAGTTGGTCGAAGGAGTCGAGGACGTAGAGGATAGGTTGGAGGTGCCAGACGTCGTAGTCTTGCGACGTGATGGCGTCGGTGGAGAAGGGGCGGACGTCGACCTGGTTGGAGAGGGCGTGAACGACCTCGTCTTTCGAGGACAGGATGCCGGCGCCAAAGATGCGCAGGCCTTCAGCCTGTTTGATAAGGCCGAACTCGACGGTGAACCAGTGGAGCCGCTCGAGCATCGGGCGGTCGGCGCCTCGGGCGTTGAGGGCGGCCCGGCCGAAGAGCTGGTAGAAGTCTGCGAACGCCGGCTCGGTGAGCATCGGCATGTGTCCGAACATGTCGTGGAAGCAGTCGGGCGCGGGGGTATAGTCGATCTCGTGCCGGCCGCGGATGTAGTCGGTTGACGGGAAGACGCGATTCGCGAGTAGATCGAAGAAGTCCTTCTCGTGCAACAACCCGGGGATGCGGGCGACACGCCAGTTCGTGGCGGCTTCCAGGGCGGCGCTGAGGTCGCGCAGGGCGGGGATGGTCTCCGGGCTCATGCCCATCAGGCGGACACCCTGGAGGTACGCTTCACCGGCTCGGCCGGGAAGCAATTCCATCTGACGGTTGAACAGAAGACGCCAGGTTTCGCGGTCGATCGCGGAGTACTCCGGGGGGGCGATGGCGTCGCCAATGGGAGGCGGTAATTCGAGATGGTGAGGAATGCAGCGGGGGTCGATCGACTCGGCGCCGGCTTTTTCAAAGGCCGAACGTGCGTCGTCGAGCACGCCGGTAGGGGTGGAATTCATCATGGTTCGGGTACTCGTCTATATAAAAATAGGAAGCGCTTCCGAAAGGGGTTACAACACACGGGGTATCGGCTGGGATCCTCCCGAGGATGAATCGGCGTGGAAATGCAGGAGCGCGATTTTGGGGATCAGGAGGGGTCACATGCGCTCGCTTCGACGCGCCAAAGCGGTAACGACCAGGTAGCCGAGGGAGGCGCATCCCGCGAAGCCGGCCGCGAAGCGGGTGATGCGTAGGTCTCCGGTAAACAAAAAATCCGACAACATCCCTATCGCGCCGAACAGCATTCCGAAGACGATGGCGCCGAGGACGATGGCCGGCCAGGAGTTAAACGCGGTGCTGTCGAACATGGGCGCATGGGTTTCCGGTGCGGCTCAGGTCACGAGCCCGGCGATCGCAAACGCCACGAGGGACGCGGTGGCGAGCAGGAGGGTATAAGGCAACTGGGAATTCACGTGGTCGATGTGGTCCGACGCGGAGGCCATCGAGGAGATGATCGACGTATCCGACAGCGGCGACGCATGGTCCCCGAAGACGCCGCCGGCGAGCACGGCGCCCAGCAGGAGCGCCGGCGAAAGCCCGAGGCCTTCGGCCAGCGGCAAGGCGATCGGGATCATGATCGCAAACGTCGACCACGACGAGCCGAGCGTGAAGGCGATGATACATCCCACCAGAAAAACGGCCGAAGGCAGCCACCACGCCGGCCCATCGCCGCCGATCAGGCCCACCAGATAGGGCCCCATCTCTAACTCCCGCGATACCTGTCCCAGGGCAAAGGCGAATACAATCAGAATCGTTACAGGTAGGAGTCCCGACGCGCCTTTCAGGATCAGGCCGGTCGCCTCGACGGGCGACATCACCCGCTTACCCCTTCTCGGGATGCTGTAGAGCACCATGGCCGCTCCGATACCCAGCGAAACGGCCCAGAGCACGGAGGTGGAGCCGCTGCCGGCCATCATGTTGCCATCGCCCGTAATCCAAAGGCCGACGAAGATCATTCCCACCATGACGAGGATCGGCAACACGAGATCGCGCATGTGGAACGGCGCATTCGGGACGGGCTCGAGGCCGGCGACGTCTTCGGCGAGCATTGGGCGAGCGCCTTCCCGGATCGTCTGCCCCGTCGTCAACGCCCGCTGTTCCGCACGCCGCATCGGGCCGAAGCTCCATCCCGTCAGCGCGAGGACGAGGCTGAAGAGGATGGTGAACCAGGAGTAAAAGTTGAACACCAGGGAAGACGCCAGGAGCCCCACGGCGGAGGCGTCCGCGATGCCCTGCGCGGCGAGCAGCCCCAGAATGTAGGCGCCCCACCCGTTGAGCGGGATCATCATGCAGACCGGTGCGCTGGTGGCGTCGCAATAGAAGGCCAGTTTTTCGCGGGGGATCTTCAGCTTCTCAAAAAACGATCGGCTTACGGCGCCGACCGTAAGCGAGGTGATGCTCGACTCCACGAAGATGAGCATGCCAATGGTCCAGGCCAGGAGTTCGGCCCCGCGCCGGGTCGTCCCCCACCCGCGGGCCTGCGCCCAGCGGATAAACCCTTCGACCCCGCCTGAAGCCTGCACCAGGGCTATCAGGCTGCCCACGAGGATGCAGAAAAACACGACGCGTGTATTGCCCGCATCCGCGAACACGGCCACCAGCTGATCGCCCAACTCACGGAGCCCGAGGATCGGGTTGCCGCCGGCGATCAGGGTGGCGCCCACCCACAGGCCGGCGAACAGGGACAGGTATACCTCGCGCGTCCACAACGCAAGGCCGATTGCAAGGATCGGCGGTAGCAGGACGAGTGCATCCATCGGAACAAGCGGTTAGCGAGAGGGGGTCTGGAGGACTACTGGGGGATCAGGGAGCTTCTGGCGCCGTCGGCGGTCGATGCATCTGGTCGAGCGGCGACACGACCGTCGAGGCGATGTTCGCCAGATGCGAACTCACCCGGCTCAGCATCCGGGCGGACATCGCGTAGACGACGGCTTCGTTGGGGGTGATCGACGGCTCGTTTGCTATATGCTGGATGTACTGCGCCGCCTCCTGCTTGATGGCATCGTGTGCCGTCATGATATTGCGGGCTTCTTCGGGATTCCCCTTGAAAAAGCCCTCGTGAATCATGTTGAATATGTCGAACACATGGTCTCGAATCGCGCGCAACGGGGCCACATTCGGGCCCAGGCGTGGGCTGTGTGCCAGATCCGCCATCTTCGCCAGCGACTTGGAAAGATCTCCGATTCGCTCGGCTTCGTGCACGATGCTGATCAGCTTGAGGCTAAAGACCAGGTCTCGCTCGGGTCGCATCATCAGATGCTCCAGCACCGCACGGCGCAACTTCTGTTCGCCCTCGTTGATCGTGTGGTCGAGCTGCTTTAGGTCCTCATTCAGGATCTCGTTTTCAAGCAGATAGGCGGTGGCGGCGGCGAACATCGTTCGGCCGGTCTCCACCATCTGCTGGATCTGGGCGCTCGCCTGTTCTACCAGGGGCGGGTAATTGTCGCGGAAAATATCGAAAAAGCTCATGTCGGCGACGTCGTGCAGGTGGCGCGTGGTGGCGGGGATTTGTGGTCGGCTGCGCCGAATCACGCATGAAGATACGCGTTGCGGATATGATCTGCAGCGGCCTGCTGGGCCACGGGCACATTGCTGTAGACACACACGTGCGCGGCCGCATCGGGGAAGACATCCAGCATCTGAGGACTGCCCAGTACGGCCAGCACGGCCGGCCGCGACGCAAACACGGACGCGGCCAGCGCGACCATACGCGGCGGCAGGCCGAACGCATGCCATGCGGCCGGCTTCACGATCATGGCCACCACCACCACGCCGGCGCCCTCTGCGGCGTGACGGGCCATTTCGTAGCGCTGCTCCCTGTCGTCTGGTCCCATTTCGATATAGGTTGCGCCCGGTACGGACTCCAGAAGCCTCGCCAACGGCTGTATAGGGCGCGCCTCGGGCGGCTGTCCCGTACGGGCAAACGGGTTGAGCAGGATCCACACCTCACCCGTTCCGTCGCGGCGGATGGGGCCGTCGTGCAGGCGCCGGCTGAACAGGGCCTGCCGGGCGACCCGGTCGGCGAGCGCGGCATGTGCCGCCACCTCGTCCGGCGTCACGGGTCCAGGAGCCGGGCGTATCTGTCCGCGCAGGGATTCGATGCGGGCGATCGCCTCGTCCAGCCGCGCCTCGGTCACCCGGCCGGCCTGAACGGCGGCGACGATGCCCGCGACGGCGCCGGGAGGATCCCACGGGTCGAGCACGATATCCACGCCGGCGTTGAGGAGCGCCGCGGCGCGGTCGGCCTCGGTGGCGTACCGCTCGCGCACGGCCCCCATGATCAGGCTGTCGGTGATCACGGCTCCCTGGAATCCGAGTCGGGTGCGCAACAGATCGTGCAGGATGGGCCGGGAGACCGTGGCGGGCGCCCCGGAACGATCGAGCGCGGGGTAGGCCACGTGGGCGGTCATGACGAGTTCCACGCCGGCGGCAATGGCCGCCCGGAAAGGCGCGAGGTCGTGCCGGACCAGCGTCGCCTCGTCGTCGGTCACGACGGGTAATTCGGCGTGTGAATCGGCGTGGGTATTTCCGTGGCCCGGAAAGTGCTTGGCCGTGGTAAGCAGGCCCTCGCGCCGGCACCCCCGGATGTAGGCGGTCACGAGCGCGGTGGCGCGCGCGGTATCGGATCCGAAAGCGCGCGTGCCGATGATCGGATTCCGAGGGTCGCGGTTGACGTCCGCTACAGGACCGAACACGATATGGATGCCGGCCGCGCGCGCCTCGCGCGCCGTGGCGGCGCCAAAGGCTTCGACGGCGGCTTCGGCATCGTCGCCCAGTCGGGTGAAGGCCTGGGCGTGAGGGAACAGGGTAGCTCCAGCCATCTGCTGGCCCGCGCCGCGTTCGATGTCCGCAGCGACGAGCAGGCGCACGTCCGAGTCGGCCTGAAGGCGATCGAGCAGGGCCGGCGTAGTGGCCATGGCGCCGTTGAAGAGGACGAGCCCGCCAAAGGAGTGCGCGTCCCGCATGCGCCGGAACCGGTCAAAGTCGGCCTCGACCGGAACGGGTGGGGGCATGTTAGATCCCAGTCTCGGGAAGACGATGCGGGCGGCTTTGTGTTCGAGGCGCATGGGAGATCGATCAGCGGTAGAGGCCATGCTCGGCGATGTAGGCATATACGGCCTCCGGCACCAGGTAGCGGATCGACAGGCCCTGGTGCACCCGGCGGCGGATCGAATAGCTCGACACCTCGATGAGCGGAGCATCGACGAAGGTGATGCGGCGGGCGTACCGTGTGGCGGCTTCCGGGCGTGGGTCGGCGCCGGGGCGGGGGTAGACGATGAGGGGAAGGCGCGCCACGAGGTCGTCCGGCCGGCGCCATGAAAGCAAGTCGGCCAGGCTGTCGCTTCCGATCAGCAGGGAAAAGTCGACGTCCGGCTCGGTCCGTTGGAGGAGCTCGACGGTATCGATGGTGTACGAGGCGCCGCCACGGACGACCTCGAGGTCTGAAACGGTGAAGGCGGGGTTGCCGGCGACGGCTATGCGCGTCATCGCGAGCCGGTGCTCGGCGGCGGTGTCGGCGGACTTATGGGGAGGGGTGCCGGCGGGGATCCACCGTATCTGGTCCAGCGCACACGATACCCGGATGGTTTCGGCGAGGATCAGGTGCGCGATATGCGGCGGGTTGAACGTGCCGCCGAGGATCCCGACGCGCATCACGAGCCGGTGGACATCGTCGTCGAGTCCGCCGCCGCTGGAGTTCCGGGGGCGGCCGGCGCCAGCAGGGCATTCATGCGTATTTGCGCCTGTTCATACAGGGCTTCGGCTTCCTTGAGGTACTCGCTGTCGCCGAAGATCTGGGTGAGCCGGTCGTAATTTTTGATGGCCTCGTTGAGCCGGTCCGCCTGCCGGCCGGCGATGCTTTCGTCGGCGAAGGCGATATACGTGCGGATGGCGCCTACGAGAGCCTGCTGGGCCCAGGGGGTGTCCGGATACAGGTCGAACACTTTCTCAAAGGACAACGCGGCGGCTTCGTATAACTCGCGCCGCTCGTAGAGTCGCGCGGTTTCGAACTGCTTCAGGGCAAGCTTGGAGCGAAGTTCAGTGATCCGGGACTGAGCGTCGGTCACGAGCGTGTCGCTCGGATACCGTTCGATGAACAGCTGGAATTCGTCGATGGCGCGCCGGGTACTCGTCTGATCCAGTTCGGAGGTGGGCGAAAGCTGATAATAGGTCAACGCCCATTCGTAGTGTGCGAGTGGGATGCGGGGGTCTGCCCGATAGATCCGCGTGAACCGGTCGTATTCGTTCGCGGCCAGCAGATGTTCGTCGTTTTTGGCGTAGGCACGAGCCAGGTACAACTGGGCGTCGGCGGCCCACTGATGGGTGCGGCCAAAGCTAAAAACTCCCTGGAAGTAAGGAATGGCCTCTTCGTACTTGCGCTGTTCAAACAGGGTGCGGCCTTTGCCAAAGGCTTCCTGGGGCGTGGTGTAATTTACGCGGCCGCTACTGCCGCACGCGGCGACGAACAGGACGAGCAGGAGAGCGACAAGAGCGAGCGGAGTGCGCATAAAAAAGAGAGCAGGCATGAGGGAGCGGCCGGGAAGCGGTAGGAGCCGGCGTGCGTCTGGCGGCTAAAAAGCCCCAGGCTGTAACGCCCGGGATCGCCTGGTTATTGTAGTGACAGGGCATCGGGCCGGCCCACCCTGGCGGCGGATGGTACGTAGCCGCGTACAGGGCAGTTCCGCCCGACTACCGCATGAGGGTGACGGCGCCATCTACATAGCGATGGTAATACAGGGCCTCATTCACATTGCCTTCTGCGAAGTCCAGCCGGATGCTCAGGCCCTCGAAAGGAGGCGCGGCGTGGATGCGTTCGATGAGCGGTCGCGCGTCGTAGGGTTGCTGTGCGACGCGTTCGAGCAAAAACCGGGCGACGTCATAGCCGCTAAAGGCCGGTCGGGTGGGGAGTTCACGGGCGAGCGTGCGGTACTGGCTTATAAAAGCCTGGGTCTCCGGCGCGGATTCGTCGACATAGTAGTCGTTTGAATAGGTCACATTATACTGGCTCGCCTGCGAACTCATGGGAAGGTTGTGCCACGAGACGGTGCCCAGGACCCGGGTGCCGGCGCCAATGCGGTCCATACTGCTGAGCGCGCCGCCGATGAGCGTTGGCGCATTATTGCCTGTGATCGGAATAAAGACGGCCTCAGCCTGCTGGATCGAATCCCGGCTCATCGTTTCATTGAGCCGGAACCAGTCGCGCGAGTCATCCAGATAGGTCTCGAAGCGCATTTCGGCGCCGAGCCGAAGCACCTCGTTGGCGAAATTGGCGGCCTGGAGGCGGTCTTCGGGGCTTTCGCCGTCGGCGATCAGGGCCAGCCGGCTGAGCCGCAGGCTCCGTACGGCGAAGCGGGCCATGAGCCGGCCGCGCAGGGAGAAGGTCGGGTTGGCCTGGAAAATATAGGTGCGGCCCTGCGCTACGGTTTCGGACGTCGCTAGCGGGGCGATCAGCACGACGCGTCGGTCCTCCGCGGCGCGAGCGGCGGCTTCGGCTTCGGCGCTAAACAGCGGGCCGATGATGGCGTCGACCCGTTCGACGGTCGCCAGGGTTTCGATCGCCTGCCGCGCCCGGCCGGCGTCGTTGTGGGTATCCTGAAACACCATCTGCACCATCGGACGCAGCGTGCCGTCGGGTTGACGCTGGGAGCCGGCGTTGTACGCCTCCACGGCCAGCCGGATGCCATTAAACAGCTCCTGGCTGAGGCCGGCGGCCTCGTTGGTCAGGGGGAGCGCAACGCCCAGCCGGAAGATATCAACCTTGTTCGCCGTCTGGTCGAGACCCTGTTCGGACAGGGCGAGGGTATTGCGGGCTTCGATCGCGTAGCGGCTGCGTGGGTAACGAGAGAGGAAGCTGTTCAACTCTCGCACGGCCAGGTCGTAATCCCCCCGGTGATAGAGGGACTTGGCGCGCATCATGAGCGCCGCCGTCGTCTTCCGATGAAAATCGTAGGTGTTGGCCACCACGCCGAACAGGCGCGCGGCGACATCGAATTCGCGGTCTTCGTAGGCTTCGAGGGCCGTAATAAACACCGACTCGGCCGAATCCTGGGTGGGGATCGGATTGGCCTGAGCCTGCACTTCGTTCAGCCGAAAGGTGTAAACGAGCAGCAATCCGAGGAATAAGAGCTTCCGCATGCCGGTTGGTATCATTCCCACTCGATGGTAGCGGGGGGTTTCGAACTGATGTCGTAGACCGTGCGGTTGATACCGCGGATCTCGTTCACGATCCTGTTGGACACATGTGCGAGGAACTCGTACGGCAATTTCGCCCAGTCCGCCGTCATCCCATCGACGCTGGTCACGGCGCGGAGGGCGCACACGTTTTCGTAGGTGCGCCCATCGCCCATGACTCCGACCGATTGTACGGGCAAAAGTACGGCAAACGCCTGCCATACGCTATCGTACAGGTTGTGCCGGTGAAGTTCCTCGATGAAGATGGCGTCGGCCTCGCGGAGGATGACGAGGTCGCTGGCCGTGACGGCGCCCAGGGTGCGTACGGCCAGGCCGGGGCCGGGGAAGGGGTGCCGACGGATCATGTCCTCGGGCAGCTGGAGCAGCCGGCCGATTTCGCGCACCTCGTCCTTGAACAACTCACGAAACGGCTCGAGGATCTTGAAATTCAGTTTTTCGGGCAGGCCCCCCACGTTGTGGTGGGTCTTGATCGTCGCCGAAGGGCCTTTAAACGAGACGCTCTCGATGACATCCGGGTATAGGGTGCCCTGCGCGAGGAACGTCGGCCGCCGGCCCAGCGACTGCGTGATCCGGTCCGTCGCCTCCTCGAACACTTCGATGAACGTGTTGCCGATGATTCGACGCTTTTTCTCGGGGTCCACCACGCCGGCGAGCCGGTCGAGAAAGATCGCCGTCGCGTCCACCGCTTCGAGGCGGACAAGGAAGTGATCGCGGAAGGTGTGCTGCACCTGCTCCCACTCGCCTTTCCGCAGCAGCCCATTGTTGACGAAGATACACGTGAGCTGCTCGCCGAGGGCATGGTGCAGGAGGGCGGCCGCCACGGACGAGTCGACCCCGCCCGAGAGCCCGAGGATCACGTGATCGGGGCCCACGAGCCGGCGAATCTCTTCCGTTTTTTCTTCGATGAACGAGCGGGTGGACCAGTCGCCGTCGCAGCCGCAGATCTGGATGACGAAATTTTGCAGGATCTGCCGACCGTACTCCGAGTGGGCGACCTCCGGGTGGAACTGGACGCCGAATTTGCTTTCGCCCGGGAAACGGACCGCGGCGATGGCATTGCTGGTTTTCCCGATCAGCTGGTAGGTTTCCGGCAGCGTAACCAGGTGATCGCCGTGGCTCATCCACACCGTCGAGCCCGTCGGCACACCGTGCAGGAGGTCGGAGTCGTCCAGCACCTCGATGGCGGCCCGTCCGAACTCGCGGCGTTCCGCCCGAGCCACGTTGCCGCCCGTGACGTCCGCCATGGCGAAGAGCCCGTAGCAGATGCCGAGGATGGGCGTCGGTGAGCCGTCCGGCCGCGTCATCGACAGAATCTCCGCCGATAGTTTCGGCGCGCCTTCGTCGTAGACGGACCACGGGCTGCCCGATAGGATGATGCCATGGGGTTGCAGTGCGGCCAGTTTGTCAACAGGCAGCGTGCAGGGATAAATTTCGGAGTAGACCCCTGCTTCGCGGACACGGCGCGCGATCAGCTGGGTGAACTGCGAGCCAAAATCCAGGATGATGATGCGCTGGTGCATGGTCACGGCAAAGTCGCTGCAGTGTCACTACTGCGGTTGAAAGAACCAGTTCACCGGGGGGAATTGAAACGCGTCGGGGCGCTGGTTGAGGCGCCCCCGGCACGTGATCGATACAGGTCCTCGGGCCGGCGTCAACCGACGAGGGCCGCGTAGTCGTCCGCGGACATAAGTCCGGACAGGGCGGCGGCGTCTTGCACTTCGATGCGAATCATCCAGCCCTTTTCGTACGGGCTCTCGTTGACCAGTTCGGGATTCTGCTGAACGTATTCGTTGATCGCCACGATGCGGCCGGAGAGGGGCATGTAAAGCTCGGAAACGGTCTTGACCGCCTCTACGGTGCCGAAAACGGCATCCTTTTCAATGTAGGAGCCTACGGATTCGAGTTCGACGAACACGATGTCGCCGAGTTCGCCCTGCGCGAAGTCCGTGATGCCGACCTGGGCGGTCTGGCCGTCTAGCCGAACCCACTCATGCTCTTTTGTGTACCGTAATTCCTTCGGGAAATCCATGATATGCTTTCGCTGGCTGGGTCGATGAAACGATCAGGGTCGATGAAACGATCAGATCGGAGAATAAGAAACCGCCGGCTTATTCCCCTTCCTGGAGCTTGAATGTTTCGAGGAAATGGGTGTCGAAGGTGCCGGCCTGGAAGCGCGGGTCGTCCATCAGCTTCAGGTGGAACGGAATGGTGGTATGCACCCCCTCGATAACGAATTCCCCGAGCGCACGGCGCATCTTCTTGATGGCCAGGTCGCGCGTGCGGGCCCGCACGATCAGCTTGCCGATCATCGAGTCGTAATACGGCGGGATAACGTAGCCAGTGTAGACGTGGGTGTCCAGCCGGACGCCGTGGCCGCCGGGGGGATGGAACGTTTTGATCGTTCCGGGCGACGGGCTGAAGTTCTTGTAGGGATTTTCGGCATTGATGCGGCACTCGATGCTGTGCCCCTGCATCGGCACGTCGCGCTTGCGGATCCGCTCGCCCATGGCCACGCGGATCTGGTATTCGATCAGGTCGCTATCCGTCACCTCTTCGGTGACGGGGTGCTCCACCTGGATACGCGTGTTCATCTCGATGAAGTAGAAGTCCCGGTTGGCGTCGACGAGGAACTCGACCGTGCCGGCGCCTTCGTAGTTCACCGATTCGGCGCCCCGGATGGCCGCTTCGCCCATGGCGGCGCGCAGTTTTTCATCGACGATCGGGGACGGGGACTCTTCGAGCAGCTTCTGATGCCGGCGCTGGATCGAGCACTCGCGTTCTCCGAAATGGATCACCGTCCCCTGGCCGTCGCCCAGGAGCTGGATCTCGATGTGCCGCGGCTGGTTGACGAACTTCTCGATGTAGACGTCCGGGTTGCCAAACGAGGCCTCGGCCTCGCTGCGCGCGGCGTTGAACAGGTTGGGTAGTTCTTTTTCGTTGGGCACGACGCGCATCCCGCGTCCGCCGCCGCCGGCGCTGGCTTTGACGAGCACGGGATACCCGATGCCGCCGGCGATCTCGATCGCCTCCTTCACGTCTCTCACCACGCCCTCCGACCCTGGCACGCAGGGCACATCGGCGGCGCGCATAGTGGTCTTGGCGAGGCTCTTGTCGCCCATCAGCGTAATCGTACGGGCGGATGGGCCGATGAACTTGATGCCATGATCGTGGCAGATCGCACTGAATTCAGCGTTTTCAGCCAGGAAGCCGTAACCCGGATGGATGGCGTCCGCGCCGGTGACTTCGGCCGCCGCGATGATCTGGGCATGGCGCAGATAACTCTCGCGGGAAGGGGGTGGGCCGATACAGACGGCTTCATCCGCGAAGCGGACGTGCAGCGAATCCCGGTCCGCCGTAGAGTATACGGCAACCGTCTGCAGCCCCATCTCGTGGCAGGTCCGGATAATACGCAGCGCGATCTCGCCCCGGTTGGCGATCAGAACCTTCTTCACGTCGGTGTGGCGTTAGCGTGGGTGGGTAGGGATAGCGCGGCGCTCAATCTTTCGAGATGACAAAGAGCGGCTTCTCGAAATCGACGGGTTCTGAGTTCTGAACCAGGATCTCCTTGATCGTGCCAGCGACATCACATTCGATCTCATTCATCAGCTTCATGGCTTCGATGATGCAGAGCACGTCGCCAGGATTGACACGGTCTCCCACGTTGACGAACGGGCCGGAGTCGGGGCCCGCGGCACGGTAAAAGGTGCCCACGATGGGCGCCTTGACGATGAAGTCGTTCGAGACCACGACCGGTTCCGGGGGCGGTGGGGCGGCCGCTACCGGGGCCGGAGCCTGGGGAGCCGCGGGCATCGAGGCCACGGCTGGCGATGGGGAGTATACCGGCGGCGGCGGTCCGTAGGCCGGTTGCGGATACGCCGGGGGGTATGGAGGGGGGTACGGGGGGGGATACAGGGGGGGGTAGGGCGCCGCGGACGGTTGGAAGGAGATGGTCGGCGAGGAGAGGCGGACGACCATGCGGAAGCCTTCTTCCTCGATTTCAACCTCGGCCACGCCGCTTTCGGCGACGACTTTTAAAAGTTCTCGTATCTGGGACAGATCCATAATAATGTGGGTGCAGATGGCGGGCAGCCAGGCCTGTGCAATCAGGCGGCCGACGAAATACGGGTAACGTACGTCCGGGTATCCGTATTAACGCGGATCACATCGCCCTCGTTGATAAACAGGGGGACCTGGACGATCGCCCCGCTTTCCATCGTGGCCGGCTTAGTGGCGCCGGTGGCGGTGTCGCCCTTGATGCCCGGTTCCGTGTTCGTGACCGCCAGTTCAACGTTTGTGGCGATTTCCACTGTCAACGCTTTTTCCGTTTCAGCGTGGAAGAGGATGTCCACCAGGCCGCCATCCTTGACGAATTCGCGGCGGTAGACCATCTCTTTCGGCAGGGTGATCTGTTCGTACGTCTCGGCATCCATGAAGTGAACCCCCAGATCGTCCTGGTAGATCAACTGGTGAGGCCGGCGCTCGATGCGGGCGGTTTCAATGCGTTCGCCGGCGCGAAACGTATTATCAACCACCTTGCTACTGCGCACATTGCGCAGTTTCGATCGCACGAATGCGCCGCCTTTGCCCGGTTTCACGTGCTGGAAATCGATAATCGTCCAGAGATCGTTGTTCCAGATCATCGTCAATCCATTTCGAAAATCGCTGGTATCCGCCATAAGGGTAATAACTATCGTCTACTTGGTTGGTTGTACGGCGGGCGAATCCTCGAGGCTGTACACAGGCCCCCGAATATACCACGTCCTACGGCTGGCGCGCCAGAGGCGCCGCAGTGAAAGCGGCGGATCAGCCGGGATGGAATCAACGCACCAGAACGCGCCTCACCGGCTAAATAGACCCTTCCGTCCGTAAAAAAGAGTAGGTGCAACGAATTCAGATAGAAAAAGTTTAATCCCCGAAATACAATCCATCAGATCGTGTACTAGTCCTCGCATCGCCTATTCCGATCCTGGCTACGCAGCGCTCGTCGGGTCTATGCCCCGCATGTCGTGGCAACAGCGCACCAGGGGCCTCTTACCAGTTACCTCTGAATCACACGTGGCTCACGTTCCCCAAATCTTGACTGGCATTGACGCGGTAGACGCCTCCTGGGGAGGTCTATACCAGGGCGGCACCTATCTATGTTACGGAGATGCGGCCAGCGGACGCGGCCTGCTGGCCATGATGTTTCTTCAGGCCGGCGTCGAGCAAGGCGAGTCGTGCCTTTTTATTTCGCCTGGCCGGCCGCAGGATTGGTTCATCCAGGCGGACTCTGTCTCCTTCGACCTCCAGGGCGCCTACGAACAGGGCCTCGTCCGCCTCCTCTGGATTCCCGACGTCTCCGGGCTCCATCATCTGGACGATCAGATGGCCGCGCGCGCCCTGAGCGATTTCGTCACCATCGTCGCGCAGGAGCGGCCGATGCGCGTCGTGATCAACGACTTCATGCCGTTCATGCAGTTCCGCTCGTTCGACGGGTTCCGCCAGGCCTTTCTCGGCGCCCTCGAAGCGCTGAGCGCTACGGAGACGACGATTCTCTTGCTGCTGCCGGATCCGATCAATCCGGTCTCCCAGAAGATCATCGATTTTGTACGCAACTACGTTAGTGGGAGCATCCATCTCGAACTCGATGCTTCATCAAGCGCGGGGGCAACCCGTCGGATGACGCTCCTTCCGGGCATCGGGCATGTGCTTCACGAACAGATCGAGCACTGGGATATCGCCTCGGAAGGGGGCGCGCCGAGACCATCGGCCCGTGGTCCCCTGCGCGTACGGACGGCCGCCGGCAAGAAGGCGCACTCGTTCAGCCCGGTTGAGCAGGCCGCCGGCGCGCGCGCGGCCACGCCGGCCTTCGCCGCCCAGCCGGCGGGGGGCATCGTGGATCGAGCCGAGTTTGTCGACGCCCTGCGTCTCTGTTACAAGCGACGCGGCCAGGATAAGGGCTCGTTTACGCTGATGGCGCTCCGAATCGATGCGAATAACCCGACGCCCTCTCCGGTTCCGTTTCCTGAGCTGGCGGACCACGTGGAACGCGTTTTGAGGGCGGATGACCGACTCCTGGTCGACCCAACATCTCGCCGGCTGGTCGTGCTCATGCCCGAAGCGCGGCCGGACCTGGTGCAGCGGTTCTTCGATGCCTTACAGAAAAGCCTCGCTCGGGAGTACCCGTCCAGCCAGCAACATCTACTGGAAAGCGTCTCGGTGGTAGTCGTACCCGATGGGCAGCCCTTCGAGCGCGCCGAAGATTTCATGGCGTACGCCATGGAGGCCCGATGAGGCTCTTGCCCGATTGCCATGCACGCGATGCCTGCGACAAGCGCCCTGACTTCATGAAGGATATTGTTTACATCGTTTTCTGGTGCTTGCTATTCGCGGCCCGCCCGGCCGGCGCGCAGCTGAGCGATGTACAGGCGCAGGCCGTGCCGGTTGCCGGCGCGCCGGCGCGAGACATCGACGTGCTCGGCCATTATGTGGCCGCGAATCCGGGAGATTTCCAGGCCCGCCGCCAGTACGCCGATGCCCTCTACGATGCCGGTCGTTTTCGAGAGGCCGCCCATCAATATGACGTCTACCTCCAGGGCATGCAGGGCAGCCCGGAGTCCGTCCACCGCTTCCTCGTCGCCCTGGCGTCGTATGACGGCGACAACGCCCGCGGCGAGCGTGTCGCCCAGCGCTATATCGCCTTTTTCCCGACGGATGCGGACCTCTACATGCGCCTTGGGTATTTCCGGCTGTGGCAGGGTAAGTACGATGGGGCCGTCGAGGCCTTCGAACAGGCGCTCCGACTCGCGCCCGGCAGCACGGAGGCGCGCCAGGGTCTGCAGGCTACTCGGGAAGGGCGCGCTGTCATCGACCGTCTTACCACCCCGCCGCCCGTGCGCGCGGCGAATCCGACCGAGCAACCGCTGCTCGATGAACGTCGGTACCGGTTTATCGAAGAGCTCCTCGCGTACAAACGATACGCCGACGCCTACGACCAGCTCATGCTGCTCTCCGAGCGCCACACCGAGACCCAACGCTGGCTCGCGATGTACGAAACCATCGACCGCGGGCTGGTGGCTTCAGCCGGCTCCACTCCGGCGTATCCCGTCGATCGATATACGTTTCTCCTCCAGCAACATCCCTACGATAAGACGCTCCGCTTCCGGCTGGTAGATGCCCTCGCCGACGCCGGCCGTATCGCGGAGGCGTACACGGTGCTGCTGGATCAGGATTATATGTCGCCCCAGGATACGGCCTATGTTCGCCGGCTGGCAATGCTCGAATCCGAACGCGCCATGCTGGCGGAAGGGTATATGGCGAAGCTCGAGGCACGCTTCGCCAATGAATCCAACGACCGCGATGTGCTCCGCGAGTTGATCGACGCGTTCCTGGCCCAGCGACGCTCCGACGAGGCGCTCATACTCTACGAGCGGATGCTGGCCTCGTACCCGGAAGATAGCGCTACCCGTCTCGACTACGCTGGCCTGCTCGCACAAAACGGCCTGTTCACTGAAGCCTTCTCCCAGGCCGAGCGGCTCCTGGCACTCGATACGACGGATGTCGACTATCGCTTGCTCTACGCACGTCTCGAAATTGCTTCCGGCGAGATCACGCCGCGTTCGGACTGGTACCTCGAAACCCACCTCCAGCGGTATCCGGAAGATGCCGACGCCCTGCTGGATCGCGCCGAACGCGAGCTGGCCCTGGGGAACCAGGACGAAGCCGATCGTCATCTGCG